>Ga0316204_10007218_pt1 | contig 16464 bp, 17 predicted proteins | sample 6monrhotite_MG_2_FD_205661 | JGI IMG/M metagenome (GOLD analysis project Ga0316204, IMG submission 205661) | Microbial mat bacterial communities from mineral coupon in-situ incubated in ocean water Damariscotta River, Maine, United States -... | ecosystem: Environmental > Aquatic > Marine >... | reverse complement strand
CCGGTCGTGATGGGCGGCGCGGTGCCCCTGGGTAGATTCGACGTGTGCTCGCTGCGCTAACGAATCCCCGGACGATCCGTCAGCGTCAAGTCGACAAGGTAGGTGGCCGGTGCCGTGCAGCTTGCGTCACACACGCCCGAATCTCCCTGGTCGGGGCACTTCGCCTCAACGGTCCCAGTGCGCCCTCAGCTCGCAGGCAGACGACTGATCGCTTGTAGCCCTCCAGGATCGACTGGCGGTAGCGAGGGCGTTCCCCCAGCCTGCGTGACGGTATCGCCCTGGTCGACAACGCTGGCGGGCTTACCCTCACTGGGCCCAGGAGGGGAGAGGAGAGAGGTACGGGGTGGGACCGGGACACAGGTTGGAGAGGCTCCGCACCCACTGTGGCTTCATGAACAGCCTCCCGTCATTGCGCGGAGGACTGGATGGGGGATGGGTCGTCACCACCAGGCTTGTAGGCACAGGACGCCACCCCGGGTGCGGGCTGAAGCCTTGGAGTCGACGGCGACAAACTCAGCAGAGAGGGGTTGTTGTGGGCCGCGAGTCCTGAGGAGCGCGACTCCTGAAGAGGTTGTCGAACTTCAGCGCCGGGTCGCAGGTGCCGCCCAGGTTGGCGAACTGCGCCACCCAGCCCCGTGATGTCGAACAATCCCCAAGCCAGTCCTCCGCGCAATGACGGGAGGCTGTTCATGAAGCCACAGTGGGTGCGGAGCCTCTCCAACCTGTGTCCCGGTCCCACCCCGTACCTCTCTCCTCTCCCCTCCTGGGCCCAGTGAGGGTAAGCCCGCCAGCGTTGTCGACCAGGGCGATGCCGTCACGCAGGCTGGGGGAACGCCCTCGCTACCGCCAGTCGATCCTGGAGGGCTACAAGCGATCAGTCGTCTGCCTGCGAGCTGAGGGCGCACTGGGACCGCCAATGGCGAAGTGCCCCGACCAGGGAGATTCGGGCGTGTGTGACGCAAGCTGCACGGCACCGGCCACCAGACCTTGTCGACTTGACGCTGACGGATCGTCCGGGGATTCGTTAGCGCAGCGAGCACACGTCGAATCTACCCAGGGGCACCGCGCCGCCCATGACCTTCGGGAAGTCCAACAACACAACAGGCAGAACGACAGCGCCTCGACGTGACGCTCAAACTACGAGCCCGCGACTGCCAAGACCGCTCTCGCAAGTCCCATCGACCTTCGTCAAACCGAGCCGTCCCCCCGCCTCGACGACAACCGACCCGCCGAACCGACAAACCCACCGAACCGACAAACCCACCGAACCGACAAACCCACCGAACCGACAACCAACAACCGACTAACAAGGAATCACAAACCCCAACGGACAGAGCACCCCAGCCAACGCCCACCGAAGCTCCGGCTGCGCTCGAAGCTGCGCCCGAGCACGATCGACAGCACAGACGACGCCGGCAGGGGTCAGACCATAACGACGCGCGCAGAGAGCTGGGGGGGTGAGCGTGACGTCTACGGCGATGGCCAGCAGGATGCTGCGGAAGAGGGTGAGCTTGCCGATTCGGCTGCCGTGCAGGCGCTCCGGGCGGACATCGTGAGCTGCGCAGAGGGCCGCTTCGAGGGTGAGCAGGGGGACCGGGCGGGGGGCGCTCCAGCCTTGCCAGAGGGGGGCGTTTGAGGTCATCGAGGGCTCCTGTTCGAGAGGTGTCGCCCAGGATGCAAGGTTCATTCCAACGCTAAGGTCTTGAAATCTTGTTGTGGGGTGTCGGGTTTTCGACACCTGTCGCGCCACCTGTCAGCTCACTCGCCGCCGGGGAGATCCTCGGGATCGACCTGCAGGGTGAACAGGACATCGTCGACCGAGTCCCCGTCGTAGTCGCCTACCGCGATGCCTTCGCCCAGCTCCAGGAACTGCTGCTCGAACGCGAAGGTCGACGGGGCCTCGGTGGCGAAGAAGGTCTCCGGGCCGTCGAACAGCTCCGTCTTGGTGAAGAGGTAGACCACCCCTGAGGCGAAGGTGGCCGCTCGTCCGAAGAGGTTGGCGCGGGGGGCGCCGACGACGAGATCGTTTATGCCGTCGCCGTCCAGGTCCGCTACGGCCAGGCGGGCGCCGAAGTGCCCGCCGTTCAGGGTGCCGTTGATCGTGATCGGGTCGCGCGGGCGCCCCTCCACCAGATCCTGCCCCTCGTAGATGTAGACCGCCCCGGCGCCGTTGTTGGCCCCGGTCGCGCCCACGATCAGCTCAGCGCGGTTGTCTCCGTCGAGATCGCCGGTCAGCACCGCCATGCCGAAGTGCAGCTCTCTCACGCTGTCCGGGGCGTCCTCGTCCGCTTCGATGTTGAGGATTCGGAGGCTGTCGGTCAGCAGGTCGCCGGTCCACTCCTCCGGGGGCTTCAGCACGTAGACCGCCCCCGCGCCGTCGCTGGTGTTCTCGCCGCTCTCGCTGATGACCTCGACCGCGAAGGGGGAGCCCAGCACGGCGTTGGCGAGCCCGTCGCCCGTGAGATCGTTGCCGCAGTCGAGGGCGCGGCCGAGCTGCGCGCCGGTCTTGAGGCCTGCCCAGGTCCACTCCAGCTCGGAGGTCAGTCGCTCCTCGGGCTCCCCGAGCAGCGCGCTGGAGAGGATGGCGTGCACCTGCCCCGCCAGCGGGAGGGTCTCGCCGCCGCCGGTGGCGTCTCCCCAGGCGGTGGTCACCAGCAGGTCGCCGCGGCGGTCGCCGTCCATGTCCTCGCAGCCGGCCAGGGTCTGCCCCAGCTGGTCGTAGGCTCGGTCCGCCCGGATGACCAGGAGGGCGTCGTCCGTGGTGAGGTCGTCCTCGGTCCAGCCGTCGGCCAGATCCGCGAACAGGTAGGCCGCGCCGGCCTCCAGGGTGTTGGAGCCGCCGCTGGTCCCTGGCGCGCCGACCCACAGCTCGTCCACGCCGCCGCCGGTGACATCCGGCGCCCTGACCATGGCGGCCCCGAAGCGGTCGGACTCCGTCTCCCCGACCAGCCGCCCCGCGATCAGCACCTCCAGCTTGTCGCTCTCCCGTTGAGCCGGGCGAACGCTCAGGATCTCAGAGAGCGCCGGCGTGCTGACGATAACGGTCTGTGACGCGATGAGCGCCTGCCAGTCCCGGCCGTCCTCGCTCGCGCCCACGACTGTCGCCAGCAGCTCACCCGTCGTGGGGTTCTGCTCCGCCCGCTGCGTGATGCGGTTGGTGCCCTGGTGCAGCGTGAGCATGGAGGCGTCGAACAGCGATTCGCACTCCGCGCCCGTGCACACCCGGTTGCAGCCCGAACCAGCGAGCGACGCCCCGATCATGAGAAGCGCTGCGGTTTCGGAGATGTCGCGGAGTTGGCAAGTCACGGTCTCTGCTTTTTAACGGCCCTGCACTACACTTGTGCGACGAGAGGAGGCAGCGATGAGCACAGTCTGTGTGATCTTGGGTGGCGGACGGGGCAGTCGATTGGCGCCCCTCACCTCGAACCGGGCCAAGCCAGCGGTGCCGCTCGCCGGCAAGTATCGGCTCATTGACGTGCCGCTGAGCAACTGCATCAACAGTCGCCTGGAGAAGATCGTCGTCCTGACGCAGTTCATGTCGGGCTCTCTGAACGCGCACATCGCCGGCACCTACCGCTTCGACATGTTCTCCAAGGGGCGGGTCGACGTGCTGGCGGCGGAGCAGACCGGCCCGGGCGGCGGGGACGAGTGGTACCAGGGCACGGCGGACGCGGTCCGCAAGCAGCTCGGCCGCATCTGCCGCGGCGACGTGGACGAGGTGGTGATCCTCTCGGGGGATCACCTCTATCGCATGGACTACCAGCAGCTCCTGCGTACCCACCGGGAGCTGAAGGCGGACGTGACCGTCTCCACCATCCCCGTCACCCGCCGCGACTGCGACGGCTTCGGCGTGCTGGCGATGGACGCGCGGGGCAGGGTGACCTCCTTCCGGGAGAAGCCGCCGGCGGACGCGGACCTCTCCGAGATGCGCGTGCCGGCCGCCCGCGCCGCCAGCCTGGGCGACCGGCAGTACCTCGCGTCCATGGGGGTCTACGTCTTCAACCGCGCCGCGCTGGAGCAGGCGCTGGAGAGCCCGGACGCCCTCGACTTCGGCGGTGACATCCTCCCCTCGATGCTCAACACCCACGTCGTCGGCGCGCACCTCTTCGAGGGCTACTGGGAGGACATCGGGACCATCAGCTCGTTCTTCGAGGCGAACCTCCGCCTCACCCAGCCGGACTCTCCCTTCCGCTTCTACGAGCCCCGGGCGCCCATCTACACCCGCCCGCGCTTCCTGCCGCCGTCGATCCTCCACGACACCCGCCTGGGGGACGTGCTGCTCTCGGACGGGGTGCTGCTGGACGGCGCGGAGCTCCACGACGTCGTGGTCGGCGTGCGCTCGCGGGTGCAGCCCGGCGCGCGCATCACCAACACGGTGCTGATGGGCGCGGACTTCTATGAGGACGACGAGCAGCGCACCCGCAACGCGGCGCGCGGGGTGCTCGACGTCGGCATCGGCGAGGGCACGATCATCGATCGGGCCATCATCGACAAGAACGCCCGTATTGGCGCGAACTGCGTCATCCGGGGCGAGGTCGGCCGCCCCGACCAGCACACGCCGAGCTGGTCGGTGGTCGACGGGATCATCATCGTCCCCAAGAACGCCGTGCTGCCCGAAGGGACCGTGATTTAGGGCGCGCCCGAAGGCCCGCTGGGCCTTCGGGTGGGAGCCCGGTCGGCCTACAGGCCGCTGTGGCTCGTCAGCGCCTTGACGACGTTGTGCAGCACGCCGGGGTCGCTGTCGAGCTCGTAGGTGTGCTCCTCGTAGACCTGGCCCAGCCCCTCGACGTAGTAGAGGTCGATGTTGCCGGTGCGGCTGAAGGCGCCGTAGCCCGACACGCCGCCGAACTGGACGGTGTAGGAGTTGTTGAGCTTGTAGGCCTCGTAGGCCACTCCGCTCACATCGATGTTCTCGAAGCCGAACTCGGTGTAGGTGCCGGAGACGCTCATCGGCAGGCTGTAGGGCTTGCCGTTGTAGTCCGCCTGGACATCCATCGTGTAGCTGTAGCTCCAGGAACTCACGAAGCCGAGGGTCGCCGGATCGGGCAGGTACTTGCGGCCGGGGGAGTCCACGCCGGAGATGGTGTAGGAGCCGGAGCTGTCGGTGTAGATCTGGCTCCACTCCACCATGTACATGCCGTCGGTCTCGCAGGCGACGTACACGGAACCGGAGTACTCGCGGCCGTCGCTCAGGGGGCCGAGCTGCTCGATGTACTTCCAGCTGTCCGTGTAGGTGATGGGCGAGGTCGAGGCGCCGATGATGCTGATGTTCTGGTCGCCCGTCGCGCCGTCAGCGCTGACGCTGAAGGTCTTGGAGGCGCCGACGACGTCGACGGGCTCCCACGGGTGGTTGCAGTTGTCAGGGCTCGTCGTGGTCTCATCGACCTCGGTGTCGGTGTCCGGCGGGGTGGTCTCCTCGACCTCCGTGTCGGAGTCGCCGCCGGGGCCCGGGCCGGGGAGGCCCTGACCGGTGTCGGTGTCGCCGCCATCGCCGGGGAGATTGGTCTCAGCGGTGTCGTCGACACCCTGATCGTATTTGTTGTCGCCGCTGCACCCGAGGAGGGTGACGCCAGCGGCGGTGAGGGCAGTGATAAAAGTGATGCGAAGGGCGTGACGGGCCACGAGACACTCCATCTTGGAATCCTGTCGAGCGGCGTGATGTAGCATGGCACCGCGCGCAGCCGCAACCGTTCATGTGCTGCGCGGTCGCAGGAGCCTGTCGGTGAAACGAGCAGAATTGTTGATCGCGGGGGTGTCACAGCTGCTGACGCTGGACCCCGGGCGGGGGGAGGGCCCCCTCGGTATTCTTGAGGACGGGGCGGTCGCCTTCCGTGACGGGCGCGTAATCTACGTCGGTCCCACCGCCGGCTGTCCCGACGCGGAGCGCGCGATTGACGGCGCGGGCTGCGTGGGGCTCCCGGGGCTGGTGGACTGTCACACCCACACCCTGTTCGCGGGCTCCCGCGCCGAGGAGTTCGGCCAGCGGCTGGCGGGGGTGCACTACTCGGAGATCCTGGAGCGCGGCGGCGGCATCCTCTCCACGGTCGCGGCGACCCGCGCGGCGTCGAGTGAGCAGCTCTCGGCGCTCTTGCGGGCGCGTTTGACGGGCTTCCTGGCGGGCGGCGTGACCACGGCGGAGGTCAAGACCGGCTACGCCCTGCGCGCGGACCACGAGCTGCGCTGCCTGGACGTGATGCACGAGGCGGGCGCGCCGACGGCGGTGGTGCCGACGTTCCTCGGCGCGCACACCACCCCGATCGAGTGGCGGCATGACCGGGGCGAGTACGTGCGCCAGGTGATCGAGGAGATGATCCCGGCGATCGCCGAGCGGTACCCCGGTCCCGTGGGTGTGGACGTCTACTGCGATCGCGGGGCCTTCACCCTCGATGAGACCCGGGCCATCCTGGAGGCCGGGCTGGCCGCTGGCATGGTGGGCCACCTCCACGCGGAGCAGGTGTCCCACACCGGCGCGGCGGCGCTGGCGGCGGCCCTGGGCTGCGCCTCCGCCGAGCACCTGGAGCGCATCGACGCGGCCGGGATCGACGCGCTGGCCCGGAGCGGCACGGTGGGCGTGATGCTGCCCGGCGCCCGCCTGTTCCTCCGCGACGAGGCCCCGCCCGCCCGCACGATGCTGGACGCCGGCGTCACCCTCGCGGTGGCCACCGACTTCAACCCCGGCTCCTCCCCGGTCCGCGATCTGTGGACCTGCGCGACCCTGGCCTGCCTGGACTACGGCTTCACCATGGAGGAGGCCATCCAGGGCATCACCCGCAACGCGGGCCGCGCGCTGGCCCGCCCCGATCTCGGCTGGCTCGGCGCGGACAGCGCCGCCGACTTCGCGCTGATGCGACCCCCACCCGGTGAGCCGGCGCGCTACCAGAGCCTCATTCAGTACCTGGGCGGCCACCGCGCGGCCCTGGTCGTCCGCGGCGGCGCGATCGCCCTGGAGCACGCATGAGCATCACCGCGATTCGTTATCAGCCCGGCCTGCTGGAGCTGCTGGACCAGCGTCTGCTGCCCGAGCGGGAGGTCTGGCTGCAGCTCCGGGACGGGGCGGCGGCGGCGGACGCCATCCGGGACATGGTGGTCCGGGGCGCGCCCGCCATCGCCATCACGGCCGCCTACGGGCTGGCCCTGGCCGTCCGGGGCGGCGAGGACCGGGCCGCGACCCGCGCCCGGCTCATGGCCTCGCGGCCCACCGCCGTGAACCTGCGCTGGGCGCTGGAGCGACTGGACGCCATCCCCGACGCCGCCGTGGAGGCCGAAGCCGTCGCCATCCACGAGGAAGACCTCACCATCAACCGGGCGCTGGGTGAGGTCGGGGCGGCGGTGCTGCCGCCGGGCGGTATCTACACTCACTGCAACACCGGGGCGCTGGCCACCGGCGGCTGGGGCACGGCGCTGGGCGTCATCCGCGCCATCGCCGCCAGCGGTCGGCCCGTCTCCGTCTACGCCGGCGAGACCCGGCCCTACCTCCAAGGGGCCCGCCTCACCGCCTGGGAGCTGTGGAAGGAGGGCATCGACTGCACGCTGGTGCCCGACTCCGCGGCGGGGGCGGCCATGGCCAGCGGGCGCGTGGCCTCGGTGATCGTCGGCGCCGACAGGGTGGCCGCCAACGGCGACACCGCCAACAAGATCGGCACCTACAACCTCGCGGTGCTGGCCCGTCACCACGGCCTGCCATTCTATGTGGCCGTGCCGACCTCCACCCTGGATCCGCGCTGCCCCTCGGGGGCGGACATCCCCATCGAGGAGCGCTCCGCCGACGAGCTCCGCGCCTTCCGCGGTCACGCCATCGCGCCCGCCGATGTGGGGGTGTGGAACCCGGCCTTCGACGTGACCCCCGCCGCGCTGATCACCGGTTGGATCACCGAAAACGGGCTGTGGACACCCCCGGGATCGTAGCCAGTCCGGGGCTCGCGGGGTACTAGTGGGGCAAGAGGCCCTCTGGCCCCAGCGAGGTTTCCCATGTTGACAGTCCCCCTGATCGGAATGCCGGGTGTGCCCGAGCTGCTGATTATCGCCTTCTTGGTGATGGTCGTCTTCGGGGTCGGAAAGCTGCCTGAGATCGGCGCCGCCATGGGCAAGGCCCTCAAGGGCTTCAAGGACGCTCAGAATGATCTGGACCTCGACGAGAAGGCCGCGAGCCTGGAAGCCGAGGACATCGACGAGGCCGAAGAGGCCGGCAAGGGCGCCTGAGGCTCAAGGCTGCCCCTTCAGATCAGTCTACCCATCACGTCCGGTGACAGCGGCAGACAAGTCATGACTGGTGACGCTTCGCGGTGATGCGATACGGTGCAAGCACTCCAAGAGGGGGAGCCCACCATGCCCCAACAAAGCCTGTTCCTGCTGTTCGTCTCACTGTCGACGCTGCTCGCGGCCTGCGGCAAGTCCGCCGTGGACGACACCGCCCCGGAAGACGACACCGCCCTGGACGACGGGCCCTATGCGGCCTGTGAGGTCGATCTGACGCCGGAGGGCTTGAGCCCCGGTGAGTGTCGGCTGACGATCTACGATGAGAGAGATGACTCCACGGAGGTCACCGAGGTGTGGTACTCGGACGGCGCGCTCCAGGAGGTCGTCGAGAGCGTCGAGGGCGCCGTGGTCATCACTGAGACCTTCGCCTACTACGACGACGGCCTGCTGCACACGGTGGAGACCTCCTGGGAGGGCCTCTACCACGGGCTGCGAACCTACAGCTACGACGCCGAGGGGCGAGCGCTGGAGACCGTGGACGATGAGGATCTCGACGGGCTGGACCTGTCTCGCACCGCCTACACCTACACAGTTGAAGGCTCGGTGGAGAGCGTGCTGACCGAGAAGGACTACGGCGACGACGGCGTGATCGACTCCCGCGTCCTCAAGGAGGACGATCGCACCTTGTACCGGGAGACCTCCCGCTACGATCAGGACAACGACGGTCACTACGAGATGCAGTGGCACGACTGGTACAACCCCTGCGGTGACAGCGAGGTGATGGAGTTTGACATCACCGGTGATGGGGAGATCGACGGCGAGGAGTTCCGGATCTACGACTACAACGACCAGGGGCTGCCCCTGCGCGTCGAGACGGACAACTCCGAGGGAGACGCGCTGGACGCCCTGGTGGAGCACACCTACCTGCCCTCGGGGCACCTGGAGTCGTCGACGTTCTACGACCTCGACGACGGCGAGTGGGTGCTGCGGCAGACCCACCGGTACGACTGGTCGGACTGTGAGCTGTCGAGCGTGGACCCGATGGACGTCAGGCCCTGACCAGCGGGGCGGTTGGGTAACGCTCCGTCGCTCCCAGCTCGCCGGCGCACCGCTCAGCACGCCAGAGCTCTCTTCGTTCGCGCGTGGGGATGGGGTACGGGCAAGCCGATGCGGCAGCGTATTACTCGCCCTCGTCGACCTTGAAGGCTTCGATCACGAGGTCATCAGCGGAGGCGAGGAAGTCATCAGAGATCTCGCCGTCCCGCTTCTTCCACCCATGGAGCAGCCGGGCCACCTCCAGGGCGGTCTCGTCCACGGGCGCCTTGGGCCTGGGCGCGGCGCTCGCGGGCTGCAGCGCCAGCATCGCCGGCGTGATGTCAGCCTCCTCGGCGCCGGGCCAGCCCACCTTGGGGGCCGCATCGGGGGCCAGCGCCTCCACCTCGGTGAACTCGGCCATGGCGACCATCTCCGCGGAGATGGAGGGGTCCAGGATGAGCCAGTCCTTGATGAGCTGGTCCACACCCTCGGAGAGCTCGCCCGCGCTGGCTTGATCCTCCACGAGCTGGATCTCGTGCTTCTCATCGAGGTACTCGGCGCGCAGGTTCGGGTCGGGGTACTCCAGCGACTGCAGCACCTTGTCCCGGGCGGCCTGCTCGGCCTTGCGGTGGGCGTCGATCACCGCCTCGCTGGTGGGCATGTGGAAGGCGACCTCGCCGACCTCGTCGACCACGCCGGCCTCGGCGCTGTCCTGCCAGTCCTCCACCAGATCGTGGACATCTGACGCGTCGACGAGCACGACGGCCTGCTTGCGCTCGGCGTTCCGCAGCGCCACCAGGCGCTCGGCCTCGGCGTGGACCTCGGGGGCCATGACGCCGGAGCCCAGGAGGAACTTCAGATCCTGGAGCATGAGGGTCGCCAGGAGGTTCAGGGCGATGGCGGAGGGGGTGTAGGGGTTGCAGGCCAGCGCCTTGCGCACGGTGTAGCGGCTGGACCAGCGGGGGTGCTGGGCGACGGTCTCGAGGATCTCCGGGCGGGTGGGGCGGGTGGAGACGATGAGGAGGATGTCCTGCTCGACCAGGCGGGGGTTTCGCAGGAGGTTGCGGATGACGTCGACGTTGCGATCGCGCAGGAGGCGGTCGAGGAGGAAGCGGTCGGAGGTGCGGGCGGCCTGCTTGCGTACGCCCAGCGGGAGCTGGAGGTGGTCGTTCTCGGTGTGAGACTCGTCGCGCCCCTTCTTGCGGGTCGAGAGGAAGAGGCCGCGGATGTCCAGCAGCTCGTGGCGGGTGGCCAGGGCGTAGAGGCGCTGGACGCGCTCGTAGGGCATGTGGGCGATGAGGCCGGGCTCCAGCGCGAGCTCCTGGACGAGCTCGCGGCAGCGGGAGTTGCCCTCGCGGGAGCGGGTGAGGAGGTCGTTCAGGACGGCGACGAGGAGGGGATCGTCCAGGGCGCTGAGGACCTCGCGCAGGACGGGCTTGCGCAGGGTGCGGTCGGAGATGGCGAGGATGCGGCGGACGAGGGCGTCGGCCTGCTGACGGGCGTCGCCGCGGACGTGCCCGAGGAGGGACTCCAGGCGGGCGTCGATGGTGTCCTGTGGTTCCTTCTGCATCAGGTCTATACTACCTCTCTATGACGCCTCTACGCTGGATGATGATGCTTGGGTTGGTGATCGGCCTCGGGGCCGTGGGCTGGATGCTCTATCCCGAGCCGGAGGAGCCGCTGGAGCAGGTGGCGGCGGAGGAGGAAGAGGGGATGACGGATGAGGAGACCGAGGAGTTGATGCGGAGCATCGGCTATGTGCAGCAGTAAGCGATGTGCAGCAGTAGCGTCGGGCTGATGTGATGCGGTTTGGTGTGCTGTACGGCTTCTGTCTCGGGGCTTGTCTCTCGGGGGTTCAGCTGGCGCTGGGGTGGGTGTCGCCGCCGCCGGAGGTGGTTGTCTCGGGGGAGACGGCGGCGTTTGTGGCGCTGCCGCCGAAGCCGGGTGGGGCTCGGGAGACCGGGGACGGGGAGGGGATCCGGTATACGGAGGAGGGGTGCCTCGCGTATACGGGGGATGTTCGGGATGCCTGCTTTCATGCGCTGGCGCTGCAGCGGTCCGGGCGGGACGCGGTGGGGGGGCAGGCGGCTTGTGCGCGGATTGGGGAGGAGGCGCTGAGGTGGGAGTGTGTGGCGGATGTGGCGGAGCTGTACTGGCCGGCGGATCGGGCGACGTCGGAGGGGATCTGTCCGACGATCGGGAAGAAGAAGTGGCGGGATCAGTGCTGGTTCAATCTGGCGTTGGCGGCGAGCCGGGTGGACTATGCGTATGCGCGTAGGATGTGTGGTGAGGCGGGGATGTGGCGGGATTTCTGTTACCACGATGTGAACGGGGAGATCGCGCAGGTGGAGCCGGGGGCGGCGTTGGCGTGGTGTGACCTGGAGCAGGGGGAGATGTTGCGGCGGAAGACGTGCTACCACGGGCTTGGGAAGTACCTGGGGCGGACGGATCCGGGGGCGGCGCGGGCGATCTGTGAGCGGGTGCCGACGAGTGAGCCGCTGTATCCGGAGAACTGCCACCATGGGATCGGGTGGGCGATGGCGGAGACGCGGGGGAGCGCGGCGATGGCGGATTGTTCCCGATCGGGGGAGTACGAGGACTCGTGCATCCTGGGGGTGAGCGCGCACGCCAAGCGGCTGGATCGCGGCGAGGCCTTACGCCTCTGCGGCGAGGTAACGCGTGACGACCTGCGCCAGCGCTGCGAGGCCTTCGCCAACCGCTGAGCAAGCTGCGTTGTCCGTTTATAATGTTCACAGGTTGTGTGTACACAATCTGTGAACAATACAGGGTTGTTATTTTTTGAAACCATAGTCCTTTTAGGGGTATGGTTGGTGTGGTTGAACATTTAATGTGGAGTATTTGATGAGAACACTAAAGGTGACCGTTGAGCAGGTTGATGGGATTATTGATTACTACACAATTTATGTAGATAGTGACGGTAAAGCAGCAGAAACAGATCCTCCCAAGAAACTGACGTGGGAGGGTGATATCGCTGATAGTAATGTGAAAATAGGTGTCTACGCAGGTGGGCTGGGGGGGGGGAAGATTAAGATCACGATCGATCCTCCCGGAGATAAGGACAAAGAAGTCTACGCTGAGATCAAGTCGGGTAAAACCAGAACAGCCCATGTTCGTACAGTCTGATTGATGGAACTGATATGTATAGTTTGGTTTTGTTGGGAGTAATCTGTACACCTGTTGTCAACGCGGGGAGTTGGGACATCACTCAAGATCTGGAGTTGACTTGGAACTCTGACTCTGCGAAGTCTGAGGCAAATCTCAGCTTTGAGAATGATAACGATATCAAGCTTTCATTAGGTGTAAGTACACCAATTACTGATGCTTCAACTCTGACATCGGTGTACTCATTTGAACTGTTGGATCAAGCTCACGGTGCCTTCAAGGTAGGGCGCACATGGGCGAAGTTGGGACCCCCACCAACGTTGGATGAGGATGATGTGCCTTTGACCGATCCACTACAGCGTTGGGGTAGTATTGAGGCAGAGGTTGATGTGACCGTGGAGAGTTTCGAGGCGGGGCTGAAGGTGCCGGTTGGTGCAGGGCTGGAGTTGTGGCAGGTGTATCGCTCCAAGCAAAAGGACGCAGGAGGCTTCTCAAAGGGGTACTCACTGACTGCGGGCTTCGCGCGTGACTGGGCAGAGGATGCTGCTGTTGACGAGCCGGTATCCGAAACAAGTATTGTGGTCACCGGTGGTGCTGTTTTCCGTCGGGACCAATCCTTGGGGAAAGCCGAAAACAACCTCTACATGGCGATAGCTCCAGGTATCAACGCTAACATCAACCTTGAAGACATGGCGGAGAGTACCTACCGTGCTGAGCTATGGGGGTATGTGTTGCCGCCGGTCAAGGACAAGCCCAACGCCCGTTTTGGTGTTGCACCTACCTTCAACTGGGTAGGATCCGATGTTGGTGAGTTTGAGCTGGGATTTCTCACAGCGTTGACGTACTCTCCACAGAATGCCCACTCGACGCTGCGGTATTGATGGACTTGGCCTGAGGTGAACTACAGACTGGAGCGGCTGACGGCGACGAGTTGGACTTCTCGTACGCCGGCCTCGCGTGCGGTGAAGAGTACCTTCCGAAGCAACCGGTAGGGGGTCTCCTCGTGGGCTCGTATGAGCACACGGGGACCGCTGAGTTGTAGGAGGGGGGCGTACAGCCCCTCGATCAACGCGTCGTCGTTGGTGAGGTAGTAGGACGTGCCCGCCGCGCGAGCACCCTCCAGGTAGATACCGTCCGCTGTCACATCCAGGTGCAGCACCCCGCGCACCTCCGCATCCGCTGTCGACGCTGGCAGCCGAAAGTCCAGATCTCCCGGCCGCACCGGTGGATCCGTCGAGTAGGACTGCAACAGGAACAGCAGCAGCAGCGTCAGCAGATCCACCATCGCCGCCAGCCCGGCGGCGCTGCTGGGGCGAGCGCGGTGCGTTGCACGCCAGCGCCTCATGTGAGCTGCCCTGGGCGGCCGCTGACCACTTCCCTTGTGTCTGTGGAAATCCGGGGAGGAGACAGTAACGCCTCGCCGCTGCCAGCAGGAGGAAGATGAGGGAGCAGCGCGGGTGAGAACGGGGCCCGTTTCTCTCTTTGAGGGCTGCCGCCCTCGCGCAAGCCTCGCTGCCGCTCGTCGCGCTCACCGCCGAGCGAGGAAATCCCGGCCTCATCGACGGTAGGAACCTGTCTCCAGGTCCGCTGGTGTCTGGTGGTGACGCCGGCTCTCTGAGGGCGGGGCTCACCGCAGACTCGCCGCAGCCTGACGGCTGCGCCGCTGGCGACCGGGCGGTCGGTGATGGGACCAGCGTCCGTTGCCTCGATCGGGGGGGCGGGAGTCGATTCGAGAGTCGAGAGTCGAGAGTCGAGAGTCGAGAAACTCTCACAGTGACGGTGCGGTGGTTTAGTCGAGGGCGAGCGGATCGCCTGGTCGTTCCGAGGCGTTCGCCCCCACCCCCGCAAACCTCGGCCACGCCCCGAGCGCTTCATGGCGTCTCCAGGGTCGACAACACCACCTGCTCAAACAACGCCCCCTCCGCGTCCCCCCGCGCCGCATCCATCACCCTCACCACCGCCTGCGTATCCACCCCATCCGCCGGCGCGATCGCCACCCGCTCCCGCGATGGATCCAGCGCCTTGATCGCCCGCAGCTTCCCCTGCAGCCCCACCAGATCCATCCCCGGCAGCGTCTCCTCCTGCACCGTCACATCCCCAAGCCCCGCACCCAGATCCGCCCGCCGAAGCCCGGCCCGCACCACGATCGCGTCCACCCGGATCTCAACCTCCAGCGACTCCACCGGCCCCGGCGGCGGCGGCGGCAGCGCCCCCGCGTCCCCCAACAGCCCCAGCTCCAACCCCACCAGCTTGTTCGCCGACGTCGTCAGCAACAACATCGGCAACAACAGGAACATCAACGACACGACGCTCAGCAGCGCCGGCCGCGGATCCGCCTCCCGGCGGCCCCGAGCCATCAGCCGTCGGATCGACCCCTCCGCATCGCAAGCGCCAGTCGACCCGCGGCCACCTCGATCTCATTGAGCCGCGCGTCCGCTACCCCGGAGAGCCAGGTGTGCACCGCCAGCGAGGGGATCGCCACCAACAGCCCGAACGCCGTCGTCGCCATCGCCGTCGAGATCCCCTCGCTCAGCCGCGCCGCCCGCTCACCAGCGGCGGCATCCCCCAGCGCCGAGAACGCCAGGATGAGCCCATACACCGTGCCCAGCAGCCCCAACATCGTCGCCAGGTTCGACACCGCGCTCAGGCTATCCACCCGCTTTCGCAGGCCGCCCTCGGCCGCCGCCGCCGCGGCCCCCATGGCCTCCCACGCCCGATCCACATCCGGCTCCGCGGCGCCCGCGCGCAGCACGCTCGCCAGCGGCGTCTCACCCGCCGCCTGAGCCGCCCCGGCCAGATCACCGCCCTCCAGCGCCGCCAGCGCCGCCGCGGCGTCAGGACGGGCCTTCAGCAGCGCCAGCGCCCGCTCCAGCAGGACGGTCAGCGAGAACGCCAGCAGCGCGGTGATGGCGTACATGAACGGCGCGCCAGGGCCTCGGAACGCCTCAATCAGGTACTCGATCATGGGTATGTTGTACCGGGTTGCGGGGTGGCGGTCGACATGCCAGGGTGAGGCATGATTCGAGCGACCCCCACGATACTCCTGATGATCGCCATGAGCGGCTGCAGCGGCCCGGATCCGTCGAGCTGGACCGGCCCCGAAGACTGCCGCGCGCTGGAGGACGTCACCTGGCGCGACGAGTGCTTCTCGCGCGTCGCCGTCGACGTCTTCCGCGCCGATCGTACGGCGGGCGAGGTTCTGGTCAAGGAGGTCACGGACCCGCTGGTCCGCGACTACATCTATCTCGCGGTCACCCGCGAGGTCGATCCAGGGAACGCGCGCTACTGCCGCATGATTGAGCGGAAGGAGCTGCGCTCACGCTGTGAGATGTTGGTGCGGAGACCGCACCTGCATCGTGAGCTTGTTGGTTCGCCACCATTGGGGGCCTCTGAACCGGGGGAAAATCGTTAATCCCGGTCGAGAGAGCCCCCCCCGCTGATTCCCTCACCGCAAGAGATGGAGGAGACGCTTTATATCTGGAGATTCGGGGTCGGCGGAGGAGGCTGAACTCTCGGTCCGGACTGACCTCGAAGAGTCAAGGTCGGTCGGATGAACATATCTTAAACATCCGACTCCCCGATCGGCAAGTGCGGTGTGTGTCACGATATCCCTCTGAATGTGTAGATCCATGACGATCCCAGTGGGTTGAGTCTGGATCCCTCAGTAGAAATCGAAGCCAAAGTTTTTTTCAGGCAGGTGTGTCGACATTCTTGGACACCGAGCTGGTGACGTCGATAATGCGCTGATCACCTGGGTTGTCGATGTTCTTACGCTCGCGCCGGTCAGAACCCAGCGCGGTGGTGAGCGCGGCGGGCAGCGCCCAGTCCGGGCGTCGGAGAGGGCGCTGGGGTGGGTGGGCGGTGGATTGGTCGCCGGAAGCGGTCTCACTACCAGTGGGTCGCGCAGCGTACTCCCCGACCTTCAGGCGCCGCAATTTCCTCTTCCCCGGTCAAGTCGTGGCTGCGCTCGACTCCTGAATCCCCGCGCTCCCGCTCCAGCCCCGCTCCAGCCCCGCTCCAGCCCCGCTCCAGCCCCTCCCTACCGCGAACGCAGTGAGCTCTGAGCGCGCAGCGCGACAGCTCCAAACATCAGAGTGGGTGGAGCGAGCC
>Ga0316204_10007216_pt1 | contig 16465 bp, 15 predicted proteins | sample 6monrhotite_MG_2_FD_205661 | JGI IMG/M metagenome (GOLD analysis project Ga0316204, IMG submission 205661) | Microbial mat bacterial communities from mineral coupon in-situ incubated in ocean water Damariscotta River, Maine, United States -... | ecosystem: Environmental > Aquatic > Marine >... | reverse complement strand
GACCTAGTGAGATCTGTCTGTGTATCGCGATGTTAGGGCTAGGAGGGAACATGCCGGAAGTAATAGGGATTGATCACATCCACATTGCGGTATGCGATTTAAAACGTTCAGAGGAATTTTACGATTCTGTAATGAAAACTCTTGGGTTCAGTAAAAATTAATTCTCGCTTAACGATGAAGAACACATACAATATTATAATCAACATTTTGACTATGTACTTAGGCCAGCATGTAACGAGAGTAACTTCAATTCATATACGCTAGGAATACATCACTTTTACATGTCGTTGAAACTACGTGAGATACTCTCGAAGTAGCACAAATGCTAAACCAAATCGGTATTGATGTAGGTGAACCAAAACTCTATCCAAAATATGCGCCAGATTATTTTGCATTATTTTTATCAGACCCTGATGGCATCCATCTTGAAATAACTAATTACCGTAAGGAACGTAGTGAATGCCATAAAAACTGGTAGCAACAATCTAACTATTCGTTTATATAGCGTGCTCAGAAATGGCCCAGTAAAGTGGTGATAAATCAAGGCGCCTCAATTAGGCATTGAGCACACACTCATATCCATTTTATTTTGAGGAATGACATGTCAACAAAGACAGTTACTAATGAGGCAGCTCAAACAGTATCCCTTCGCCAGTGGATCAGATTAATTGTAGTGTACCTCCTAATTCCGCTCATTTTATTAATATGCGGTGGGGACCTCGGCTGGTGGCAGGCGTGGCTCTATTCCATGCTGATCTTGATCGCTGGTATTGGTGGTCGCATGTGGGCTGAACAACGGCATCCAGGATTAACAGCCGAAAGACAAAATATTAAAAGTTTCCAAAATGCAAAGGCCTGGGACAAAGTACTTGCTCCACTGATGGCGGTGAGTGTCGGGTTTCTTATGGTCATTGTTGCAGGGCTAGATCATCGCTATAACTGGGCCTTCGAGTTTCCGCTATGGCTCATCGTGATTGGCTTCATTTTGATCTCGCTCGGATACGCTTTCGCTGCATGGGCATTGGCAGAGAACCGCTTTTTCTCCAGCGTGGTGCGCATTCAGACGGATAGAGTGCACGTCGTGTGTGACAGTGGCCCGTACCAGTTTGTACGACATCCGGGTTATGCCGGAAATATTCTTGCATTGTTTGGTATTGTTCTTGCTCTGAGCTCAGTATGGACACTATTTCCTGCGGCGGTGGCATCAATCATCGCAGTGATTAGAACTGTACTTGAAGACCAGACATTACAGGAAGAGTTGCCCGGCTATCGAGACTATGCACGACGCGTGCGCTATCGGTTGATTCCTGGGATATACTAAGAGGCATAAGTGGTGGATATTCCAAATTAGAGATTGAGGTCTATACGAGAGAGCTGTATGTCTCATAACAAAGTGGTCAAACGTGCCTTGAGTACCCCCAACCTCATAAAACTTAGATAAAGTACAAGACAACATAGCCACCACATAGCGATAAAAAACTTACAGCGATCAAGAATCTAAGTTGACGTTTAATACACTATAAAAGAGATTATGATGAGTGAAAGCTGGGATGATTATGCAGCAGAGTGGAATGATAATCGTGATGCTATTTTATATTCTATAAAGGCCTTTAATTCACTTACCGAAACAATAAATCCAAAAGGCTTAAATATATTAGATTTTGGCTGTGGAACTGGCTTGCTCACAGAAAAAATTTCACCTATTGCTGACAATATTGTTGCTTTAGACTCTTCAAAAAAAATGATTGGCGTATTACAAAGTAAGAATTTACCCAATATCACTACTGTAATTGACACATTAACTGAAAACACTATTAATGTTAATACAGCTTTACATAACAAGTTTGATTTAATTGTTGCATCTTCTGTTCTTGGCTTTATTCCTGATTACGAATCAACTCTTTCTCTGCTTAAGTCTCTTCTAGCTTCTGACGGAATTTTAATTCAGTGGGACTGGTTATCTTCTGCAGATAATTCAGATTTTGGCTTAAGTATAGAAAAAACAAAATCAGCTCATCTAAGAGCAGGTTTTAATCTCACATCAGTTACAACACCATTTTCTTTAGCTAACTCAACCGGAACTCAAACAGTATTAATGGCTGTATCTATGAACACATAAAAAATTGCTCTAAAATTGTCATCTATTATATTCTACTTATAATTTTATACTTTGCTATTTATGGGATATAAACACAATGAAAATCACTTATTACAAAATTAGAGGCAATTAAAGCAATTAAATTAAAAGGGGCGGTGACAAACGATAACATGGTTAGTTCTCATTTGTCACCGACCCCTTTTATGCTAACTCAAGGAACCTGGTATCGGTATCGGATATATCATGTTTTCCACTTCTACTTTTAGTACTGTTTATTATTTAGAAATTTTTATACCTGATATCAGCTCTCTAAAAGCATTTAATACTTCTTTGAGCTCATTACTTTTAACCGCATCATTCTTGCCTGCTTTATGCAGAACAAATTCAGCGGTATCTATTGCTCGCTGACTACGCGGATTTTTCGGGCATAAATCTATATTAAGGTACTTATCTAGCGTACGTGTTGTTGGTGTTGATTTATCAATATAAACTGGCCATAAACTACTTTCTTCTGCTAGTTCCAGTTTTGTTTTGCCTAAATCACGCTCCCAACATGTCAGTGCTATATTCATTAATTTAACTACCTGCTCTCTTATTGATGACTTGTCTTTAGCTTGTAAGGGGCCGCCTAATTTTGATAACTCTGGTACGCTTGATGACGACAATACTCCTGAGTTATCATTCGCAACTGCAAGCAAATTACTTAATGTTTGTTCTACTGCTTTTAAGCGCTGATCACTTTGAGCTGTAGAGGTCTGCTCATCTTTCTGTGTCATATTCAAGGCCACTGCGTATCCAATGCGCCCCATCACATTAACTGCATTAATAACCGCTTCACGTTGAAATTGCTCACCATTCTTATGTTTACAGTTTAGCGTAACATTAAGATTGTCCTGCTTTTCGTCTGCAGATTTATGCTTGCTCATTAAAGATGCTATATCGTCATTAAATAAATCTGCAATATCAAGGTCAATAACTTCATCAGCCGCATAACCGAATAAACGTGTAGCCCCTTCATTAAAGTAAACTACGTCGTTATCTCTATCAAAACACATTAGCCCGCTATCATCTAAATCTAATAACCTCTGTAAGTCATTTGTTCTCATTTTTACTTGTGATGTCATTAAATTAAATGCATCTGCAAGAATATTAAATTCCCTCAAACCTTTACTGCTTACTGTTAGCTCCAGCTTGCCGTGAGTTATTTTCTCCATGTCTTTAATCATTTTTCTAACAGGTGTGAACATAAATCGACTAAACATCCACAATGCAAATGCTAGCGTAGCCAATGATAATATTAAAAAACCACTAATTGTTAAAACAAGTGTGTTCTCCATTTCCCTGTTCAATTCATCTATATTTTCATAACCAACTATTCTAAAAGCCGGCTCACCATTTGAAGCATGTAAAACAAATTCGACGGGTAAATGCCCATCTGTTATTTCTTCATTATTTGTATTTATCTGTTTACCATCTAAAGAATATATACGGACAGGTGTTTTCGTTATTTTTCCTATATCAGGCAAATTTAAAAGCGGATTAATGACTATTTCAAGATAACCTACAGGTCGCAAACCACCTAGGGGCACTAAAGTTGAAAATAACGGTCCTTCTTCAGACATCCATAAAGCATCATATGCCCTTAAACGCTCTGACGCTCCTCGTTGCTTCATGTCATTTATTATATATAACGGGAGTTTTTTATTTATATTATCTCTATGTGATGTGCTTTCAGCTAGTAATGTTAATTGCAGGTCGTAAATTCTAATTTTTTTTAAATCAATATCTGAAAACCCTACAAAACCGTTTATAAACGGATCATCTAGCAAGCCAATCAGGTTCTCTTGCTCACCTGTTGATATCGCCATTTTAACTTCATAAATTAGCTCTTCACTATGAGTTAACTTCATGCCCAAATCAAACGTAAAGACTCTTAATTGCTTAAGCATCTCATGCGAAGACACTTCTATAACGCGTGACAAACTATTTATCTGCGCATCTAATGCTGCCCGTTTAAAATAACCACCTGCCAATAGTGATAATACAATCGCAATAATACCGATCATGATAAAAACGTAAATAGTTAAGGATTTAATTGATAGCGATTCAATTTTCATGAATATCCTATAATCATTTTACATTCAGTACATATATCACACATTTTCAACTTAAGTTCTATTGCGTGATTACCGGTAATCGTTTCTCTTCCCATTCTTTCCATCCACCCCGAAACCATATCAGATTCTCATATCCCCAGCTTTTTGCTTTATTAATAGAATCACTACTTCTTAAACAGCGCGCACCATTACAATAGAATAATATAGCTTTTGATTTATCTGGTGATATACGTTCAAGATCAGGGCGCTTTAAACGCGTATTTAGAATATTTATTGCCCCTTCTATGTGACCCTTCAAATATTCAGACTTTTTGCGTGAATCAATAATGATTAAATTTGGGTTTTTTAATAGTTGCTCTATAAGCTGCTCAGCAGATACGATAGTTACGTTTTGAATGCTTTCAGGGGCCCTGGGATTACTCTCGGCCAATACACTATTTGCCATAAACACAACAATTATTGATAGCACAACTCTGCTAACAGCTTCTATAGATATAATATTATTCATTTTGTAAACCGATATATGTGACATTATTACCTGGGAAACACAGCTTTAAGATTAACCCTACTTTATTTTATTGTCCATAAAATCTGTCACTAAAATCTCTCTATCAAGTTGCATATATGATTTAAACAGGAATAGTTAGTTCAAAAATAGCGCCTTCACCCTTGCCCCCACTTGCGACGCTTATTTCTCCGCCAAGCTCTTTAGCCATTAATGCGCTATGATGCAACCCATAACCGTGACCGCCCACTCTTTTTTTAAACCCAAACTCAAAAATTCTTTTTAAATCTTTTTCTTCTATTCCTACACCATCATCTTCTATTGAATAAATCACATTATCACCAGATTTTTTTATTCTTACGATAATTATCTTGTCATCATTTTCACTGTTCATTACGGCGTATTTAGCATTACTTATCAGATTAACCAGAATTTGAATTAATTTATGTTTATCAACCGATATAACCGGATCATCCCTGTATGACCGAACCAGTCTGACTCCGTTTTTGTTTATACTCGATATATTTATATTTATCGCATCCTCACTTACCGCACTTGCTTTGATTTTATCTATAACGCCCATATTTCCTGAGTATGTTTGTTGCATCGATATTATGTTTTTAATGTGATCAACATTGTTTACCAATGCCTCTATTTCTTCTAACTGGTTTATTTTATTTGACTTTATTTTCTTTGATAATTTTTCTATATAAGGTATGACAAATTTACCCCTCTCATCATTGTTTAAAAAATCTGTAAGATTATTTTTGTTTTCTACAAGCATCTCTGCCAACTTATCAATATTATCTAATCTATCATCTTTTATTTTCTCTTTTATAATGGAAGTTGATACATTTACACTATTTAAAACGTTGCCGACATTGTGTAGCACACCGCTTGCCACCTCAGCCATACCTGCACTCCTTGCAATATCTACCATTTTTATATTTAACTCTTTTAATTCAGCTGTTCTTTCCTGTATTTTTTGTTCAAGATTTTCATTTGCTTCTTTTAGTTTTTTTTGATCATTTTCTCTTTCAGTTACATCACGTATAACCATTTGAACATATTTACTTCCTTCAATTTCCACGCCTGTTAACTCAACATCTGCAGGGAATGACATTCCTTCGTTATCAACAAATGTCCATTGATATCTTCTTTTAACGTCAACAAGGGCGTTGTTTACAGCTGTGAATATATCTTCACTTTTGTCAGATGATCTTATTTCAGAAAATATTGAAAAATAATCAAGACCAATATCATTAAGCTCTTTCAGTGAATTAATACCAAACATGCTTAATGCATTTACATTACAGTCAATAATATGATGCTGTTCTAGCACCAAAACAGCATCCATACTTCCTTCAATTAACGCTTTAAATTTAACGCCTTCGTTTTCTATTTCTATCGCCTGCTGCGATAACCTTTTAATCATATATGCCATCATTAAAAATATAATAAATACTACAGCAGAACTTAATATTATAACTTTTTTAGTTGCTCCCTCCTGAGTCTCGCGCGCTTTAATCACATCATTGTTATTTAAGATTTTTTGATGTTTTAGAAGATCATCTAAAACTGAAAACACTCTTTTTTGAACAACCAAATGTTCATTTAATTTTGTTAATGCCCCATCAACATTTTTTTTCAGCTTTAGCTCATACATTTCATACTGTAATGCAACTGATATAACGGATAGTTTACGTTGTTCATTTAATATTTTTTTCTCAATATCATCAAGCTTTAGTGATTTGTAGTTTTCACGAATTTTTAAGAATATACTCCCCTGGTTTCTAAAACCTATCCATTCGTCATCTATATCAAACGGGTCAACAGAAATTAACATTTTCATTAAATGCATATTCCGTTCTCTTGCCGAAATACGCATATCATAAATATATGCTGTTTTAATTTGCGATGAAAATGAATTTTCTAATTTATCATTTATTGTTTTTAAAGCCTTCCAGGACGTAAAACCAATAATTGCAACTAACAGACATGACATCACTAGCCCGAAAGCTAAGGTTAACCTTATATTTTTGGCAATGCTCTGACTTTGAGAGTGATTAAGTGACTTATACAACATAGGGGGATGACGGTTACTTTTATAAATTTAGTATAGCCTAAGTTTTTACGTTGTTTCTTTAAGACGCTATGAACAATGACCTATGCCATTGATTTCTCTATAACAAAGACGATCCGTATTTGTTATATATAGAAAATGTAAAATGATGATCTTAAGCTAAAACCTGTAGAGAACATTGCATTCTCAAGAACTTAATTATATTAAAATATTTTAAACTAATATAAGCATACTCAAAGCGAGGTATATTCTACTTTATACCCCGCTTTGTGGTTTATCTCATAGTAACTAACTCTTCTGAACTGGTTGGGTGAATCGCCACCGTATCGTCAAAGTCTTTTTTAGTAGCACCCATACGCATAGCAACAGCAAAGCCCTGCAGCATCTCATCTGAACCTGGTCCGATAATATGACAACCAACCACTTTTTCCTGCGCACCAATACAAACCAATTTCATAGCAGTAGGCACTTCATGGCTGGTCATTGAGTTATACATGGCTGTGAACCTTGTCTGATATATTTTCACACCATCGCCATATTTTTTTCTTGCCTCACCCTCAGTTAAACCAACGGTACCAATAGGCGGGTGACTAAATACAACTGTTGCTATCATCTTATAATCAAGATGCCTGTCTGTTTGATTATTATATAAACGATCAGCAAGTCTTCTGCCCGCAGCAATCGCAACTGGTGTTAATGGTGCACGCCCTGTTACATCACCTAAAGCAAATATATTATCTATATTCGTCTTTTGATAAATATCCGTCATGATATAACCCTGCTCATCTACTTCTAGATTAACTGCTTCCAGGTTCATGCCAGCTGTATTCGGGTGTCGCCCTATAGCCCATATTAGCTCACTATAACCTGTGTTTTTGCAGCCCTTGTCATCACATAATGATAATGAACCGTCCTCTTCTTTAATAATTTCTGTTATCTGTGTGCGTGGCATAATATTTACACCCTGATCTAACATTTCTTCTAACAATGTTTCACGCAACATGGCATCAAATGAGCGCAGTAAATGCTCTTTACGAAGATACATGCTGACTTCACAACCCAATGAATTTAAAACACCTGCTAGCTCAACCGCAATGTAACCTGATCCAATTATGGCTACTTTTTTAGGGCATTCATTTAACTCAAAAAAGCCATCTGATGTCATTCCGAGTTCGGCACCTTTTACATCTGGCACCGTAGGTGTAGTTCCCGGTGAAACCATAATATGCTCTGCGGTATATTTTTTACCATCCACATCAACCGTATGCTCATCTACAAAAGAAGCAAAGCCTGTTAACTCATCTATATTCGAATCCGCCAGATAATTGTGATACCAGTCATTTATGCCCGATATATAATTCTCACGCTTATTAACAAGGTGAGACCAGTTAAAGCCCTTGCTCTCGATATCGAAACCATAATCTTTAGCATCTTTCATGGAATGAGCAAGATTAGCGCCATACCACATGATTTTTTTAGGCACACAGCCTACATTTACACAGGTTCCACCCATTTTGCCATTTTCTACAACAGCACACTTCATACCATATGCAGCTGCACGTTCAGCCACCGATAAACCACCGCTGCCGGCGCCTATTGCTATTAAGTCGTAATCGTATTTTTCTGACATGATAAAACCTGTAGTGATCTATTAATTTAGGTCGGGTAATATACCAGCACATCCACTACTGGAACACCCCGGCTCAATGTTGTTATTGAATAAACTCAAAATGCTTAATTCTTCATCCAAATACCAACACCTGCTTGATCGTGTTGAGCAATACAGTCTGCTTATTCGTCTGGATCGCCCAATTGGCATCTATTTACTGCTCTGGCCGACCCTTTGGGCATTATGGATTGCTGCTGAAGGCCTGCCGGATCTGCTTGTTTTATTTGTATTTATGTCCGGTGTATTTTTAATGCGTTCCGCGGGTTGCGCTATTAATGATTATGCTGACCGTGATATTGACCCCCATGTAGAACGAACCAAAGATCGACCGTTAGCCGCTGGCCGGGTCACAGCCAAAGAAACATTAATTGTTTTTGCCGTATTATCTGTTACCGCCTTTGCTTTAGTGCTCTTAATGAATTCACTCACTATTTATATGAGTTTTGTCGGTATTATTCTGGCTGCAAGTTACCCCTTTGCCAAACGATTTCACTATATGCCTCAGGTACACCTAGGTGCTGCCTTTGGCTGGGCCGCACCCATGGCTTTTACCGCACAGGCAAACGAAATCACTCAGGTTACATGGCTTATTTTTATGGCCACCGTTCTATGGGCTACCGCTTATGACACAATGTATGCCATGGCTGATCGTGACGATGACCTTAAAATTGGCGTTAAATCTACAGCTATATTATTTGGTGAAGCGGATAAATTAATCGTTGGTTTATTACAGGCATTATTAATTCTTGATTTAATATTAATTGGCACAAGCTCTAATCTTGGACTTTTTTATTATTTTGGTTTAGGTGCTGCATCTGGACTGGCTATTTATCAGCAATATTTAATAAAAGACCGGAATAAACAAAAATGCATTCAGGCATTTGTTAATAATAACTGGTTTGGATTTTGTGTTTTTGTGGGAATTTTTATTGATTATTGGGTTTGAAGCATAATCGTAAGTTGAAAAAAATTAACCCATTTTATTAACCTGATTCTTGTGCCCTGTTAAGGATCATCTCCATCGGGGAAAGAGCTCAAAAGCGAGGTCTGTCCCCGGGCAAAGCAAGCTAACGTTTGATTAAAAATTATTATTTAATATTTATGACTTCCATCTCTCCCGGATTCAAGCTTCCAAGCGTCCACTCACCTATCTGATAACGAATCAAACGTAAAGTTGGAAAGCCTACTGCCGCCGTCATTCTTCTTACCTGACGATTTTTTCCTTCCGAAATAGTTAACTCTATCCAGCTAGTCGGAATGTTTTTTCTAAATCTTACCGGCGGGTCTCTTGGCCATAAGTTTTCTGGTTCTAAAATAATTTTTGCCTGTGCCGATTTTGTTTTTCCGTCTTTTAGCATTACGCCTTTTTTAAGTTTTTCTATGGCTTCATCGGTTATTTCTTTGTCGACCTGTACCCAATAGGTTTTTTTCATTTTATTTTTTGGGTCAGATATTTTATGTTGCAATTTTCCGTCATCGGTTAATAACAATAAGCCTTCTGAATCATGATCTAATCTTCCTGCAGGATACACTTCTTTTAAAGAAATATATTCGGCTAAGCTTTGATGTTTTTCGTGAGGACTAAACTGACAGATAACACCATAAGGCTTATTAAATAAAATCAACTGACTCATAAATTACAAACCATGCTCAATACAGCTGCAACCATCGTTTTCTTCTTTGATCACTGACATCTAACTGATCAAATAATTCATGAAACGCATCTTCATCGGGAATGCCTTGCCATAGAATATGCTGATCATGGTCATCAAACACAGCATCCGTTACTATTTCTGTTAATCGTTTATTGGTTGGTAATATTTGCTGATGTTCTTCTACCAGATTTTGAACTCGTGCTGAACCGCGAAACTTCATTTTTGAAATGCTTTCTATATTTTCAAGAATGTCTTCAACATTGTTATATTTATTTAATAAGTTTGAGGCCATTTTATAACCTACTCCAGGAATGCCCGGAATGTTATCAACCTTGTCACCAGCCAATGCCAGCATGTCAGCTATCTTTTCTGGTTTTACACCAAAATGTTTTTCTATTCCTTTGTGATTTAGTACATTGCCTCTGGCAAAATCCCACCATGCATCACGCTCACCTAATACCAGTTGTGTTAAATCTTTATCTGCACTGACAATGGTGATATCAAAACCTTCTTTTCTTAAACGGGTCGCCAGGGTACCAATAATGTCATCGGCTTCAAAACGATTACTGCCAAATTCAGGAATACCCATGGCTCGACAAAACTGCCGGCAGTAACGAAACTGGACTTTTAATTCTTCCGGTGCAGGCGGGCGATTTGCTTTATATTCTGAAAATATTTCACGCCGATAGGAATTTGTCTGATGAGCATCAAATGCACAGGCAATATACTCCGGCTGTTTTTGTTCAAACAGCTGATATAGAAACTCGGTAAAGCCATAAACAGCATTGGTGGGATTTCCATCTATATCCGTTATGGCATCGTCAAAGACATGCCATCCACGAAATATATAGATGCTGGAGTCGATCAAATAGGCGCGTTTACTCATTCGCCTATTTTAACCTGAATATCATATGTGTTCTTTAAGATTTGTGCGATTTTATATGCAACACGCTTACAACTTAGACAATGTCTCCATATCAGTTTCAACTGCTGATACCGATTGATCAAAATTTGCCTGTTCTTCTTTGTTCATATCCAGACTAATGACTTTTTCCATGCCATCTTTACCCAGCACACAAGGCACACCTATCGCCAGTTCTTTACAGCCATATTCATTTTTTAAAATAGCAACGGTTGGCAAGATACGTTTTCGGTCATTAACAATTGCATCAACCATTGCAGCCACTGCGGCGGCAGGCGCATCAAAAGCACTACTGTTCTGGCGTAGCGCCAATATTTCTGCACCGCCATTTCGTGTGCGGGTAACTATATCATCGATGGTTTTTTGATCCATAAAATTGCTTACTGGTATACCTGATATGGTTGTATAACGCATCATAGGCACCATAGAGTCCCCGTGGCCACCTAATACCATGGCATCTATATCTAATGCTGAATACCCGGTTTCCATGGCTATAAAGCTTGCCATTCTTGTTGAATCGAGCACACCTGCCTGCCCAAAAATTCGACTACGATTCCAACCGGTTTTTTGCCACGCTCTATAAGTTAAAATATCAACCGGATTAGAAACAAATAACATTTTACTATTGGGCGCATACTTCAGGGTGTTTTCTATTATTGTGTCCGTCACTCTCACATTGGTTTCCAGCACATCTGATCTCGACATACCGGGTTTTCTTGGCACTCCTGCGGTAATAATAATAAGATCGGAGTCTGCCATCAACGCGTAGTCCGTACCACCAGTCAAGCGGGTATCAAAACGGAACAAGGGCGCATCTTCCTGAATATCTAATGCCGCGCCTTCTGCAGCACCTTCACGAATATCGATTAAGACAATTTCTCTACAGAGATCTTTTGAAGCAATAAACTGTGCGGTGGATTCACCCACACGACCGGCACCCACAACTGTGATTTTTTTCATACTGCGTCCCTTATGAAATATTCTTTTAATCTTAAATATGAGTTTAGACTAAATTTTCACAGGACGTTGTTGCAAACAGGAAAAAGGGAAACTGAGAATGTCAGGTCACCCTGTGACTGAACACAGGGGCGTTACTAGATGTTTAATTATTCGTGGTGATGTTTTGCAACACCACTATCAATTGCGGCTTGAGTGACAGCAGCAGGCACACGCTCAATTAATCTTGGATCGACTGGTTTTGGAATTATGTACTCTGGCCCAAACTCTAAACTTTCAAGCCCATATGCATTTAAAACCGATTTGGGTATCGGGTCTTTTGCCAGGCTACGAATTTCATTTACCGCCGCAATGTGCATTTCCTGTGTAATAGTCGTTGCACCCGCGTCCAGTGCGCCCCTGAATATATAGGGGAACCCTAAAACATTATTAACCTGATTCGGGTAATCACTTCTGCCCGTTGCCATAATCAAATCATCACGGGTACTTTTTGCCAGTTGCGGATCAATCTCAGGTGTCGGGTTCGACAGTGCAAACACGATGGGCTTAGGCGCCATAGCCAGGACCATTTCTGCGGTAAGTAAATTAGGCCCGGACACACCAATAAACACATCTGCGTCTTGCATGGCGTCTAATGCTGTTCTGCGATCGGTGTTTACTGCAAATTCTGCTTTATATATATTTAAATCATCTCGCCCGGTATGAATTACGCCGTTACGATCAAGCAACATCATATTCTCTTTGCGTATACCCAACCCCTGCAACAAACGCATTGAAGCTATGCCGGCCGCACCAGCCCCCATGCAAACGATACGAGCATCTTCTACTTTTTTATCCTGCAGGTCTAATGCATTAAGTAAACCGGCGGCAATAATAATTGCTGTACCATGCTGATCATCATGAAAGACTGGAATATCAAGCATGCTATCCAGTGTGCGTTCAATTTCAAAACATTCCGGGGCTTTTATATCTTCAAGGTTGATACCACCAAAAGTGGGGGCTATGCGCGCCACCGTATCTATGAAATCTTTAGGTATATCTGCATTAACTTCGATATCAAATACATCTATATTTGAAAAACGTTTGAATAAAACTGCTTTTCCTTCCATTACAGGTTTACCGGCTAATGCACCCACATTGCCTAAACCCAGCACCGCACTTCCATTTGTTATAACACCCACCAGGTTACCTTTGGCGGTATAGTCATATGCCATTTCCGGGTCTTCGGCAATGGCTCTTACTGGCTCAGCAACGCCGGGGGTATAAGCGAGTGATAAATCATCTTGCGTATTACAGGGTTTGGTTATATCTGTGCCTATTTTTCCAGGCGAAGGGTATCGGTGATAATCAAGCGCACGTTTTTTATCTTCTTCATTCATTTTTATTGGGCCAGGTTATTATTTCTTTAGTGTAGCACTTTAATGTTGTCCGGATGACGCAAGGTCATAATAAAGCGCTTTTTGTTTGTTGGTGTACTTTGATCTTTTTTAATATGTAACCAGCCACGCACCTGTATATTTTTATGCTCTAAGTTATTCAACATGTACGCATTAAAATTTATTAAATCTTTCTTAAAAATATTCAGCTCTACGTTATCATCTAACAGCAGGTTAATTCTGTGATTGGCTTGCCTGATTCGAGTGACCTTTGCCTGTAAACGATGAAAACCATCACTCTTCTCATTTAACTGATTGGTTCGTTTAATCTGATAACGAGACATTTTCCAGATACCCCGATTAGCCTCTATGGCCTGAGTCTCCTGCTTCTGGTAACAGTCACTCATTGAGTCGTTTGGGGGGGTTGTGAAAGCAACACCATAACCCTGACCGATTAGCCATGCCTGGAGATTTTCCCCGTTGGCTAAAAACACATGTGCTAATGACCGCTTATAACGGTCAAAGCGTTGTGCGCCATAAGCCAGACTAACCCGCTGATCAGAACGGTTTAATTGCTGCTGCAAAGCCGCTTTTGCTTTTTCACCTACGGCCTTAATATCATTATCAATATGTCTATGCCGGCTAAAAACCTCAGGTGTATCTAGCCCTATTAACCTGATCTTACGGCCATCTTCTAATTGCAGGGTATCACCGTCATAAACGTAATTAACCCTTACGGATTCATCTATATACTTCGGTGGGCAAACAGCTGCATAAGCGCCTGTATTCAGCACATAAAAAAAGGCGCTGAAAATCAGCGCCTTTTTTAACAAACGAGCCTTAAACTGCAAAGAATTACTTCTTGCCGCCAAAACGTTTGTTGAATTTATCAATCTGACCTGCAGAGTCTAAAATCTTCTGCTTACCAGTAAAGAATGGGTGACATTGTGAACACACCTCAATTGAAAGTGCTTCTTTTTTGTAAGTAGAGCGAGTGTCAAATTCATTGCCACAGCTGCACGTTACTTTAACGTCGTGATAATCTGGATGTATATCCGGTCTCATGTCGAGATCCTCATAGCCTTGCTACCGTAAAGAGCCGCGTATATTACTCGCTTAAAGCAAAATCAGCAAGGGGTAATAACAGGCTTTTTCTGCTAATATTAACAAATCAAACAAAAACAGCGGTGTGATAGCTTATTAACCGCTTTGTGCCGCATTATACAACGTTCAAAAGGAGCATTGAGTGGGTTTTTTCATTAAGTTATTACTAAAAGCAGGTATCACACTGGGTGTAATGTTCATTGGTTATAAATACATATTAACCGGTGGTACTGGCAGCTTCCAAATCCCCGGAATGTCAACGATTACTGAAAAAATCCCCGGGGGTGTATCAGAGCTGGAAAATGCCGTCGTAGAAAAGGACGTAACCGTGTACCAATGGGTCGATGATAAGGGTGTCACCCACTTCGGAGGCACACCGCCAACCGGCCAGGGTAAGTATGATAAAAAAGAAATTCGTGCTAACACCAACCTGTTAAATGCTTATAAAGCACCTAAAGCCGAAGAAGAAAAAAAAGCACGATCACGCGTTTCGATGGTGGGTAGCGTCTATTCGCCTAATGGGCCTAAAAATCTAATGGACGACTCCAAAGAAACCTCCGAGAAAATGAGTGAACGGATGGCAGAACAGGAAAAAATGCTGCAGGACATTATGGGTGAAATGGGCGGCAAAAAGAAATAACGCTTAATACCTAATTTATTCGACCCGGCTTTAAAACCGGGTCATGGTTTTAAAGTGCTTTATTTTTTATTCTGAAAATAAATTAATTAAATCATTTAGAAAAAGATACCCCTGCTGAGTAGCTGCAAAGCCTTTTTCATTTCTTTCTAATAAGCCCTCGCCGATTGCATTCTGGCATTTTTCTATGATTAATTCTGAACTTAGGCCTGTGTTTTGTTCGAATGTTTGTATATCAAAGCCTTGTTTCAGACGTAAGGCATTAAGCATAAACTCAAAGACAATCTGCTCTGTTAATAAGCTTTCACTACCGGATGTTTTATTCTCAACACTTGCTTGCATATAATCAGCTGGTTTTCTCACTTGCCAATAACGGTTTATTTCACTTGTGTCAGCGCGACTAATTTTTCCATGAGCACCTGCTCCCAGCGCAAGATAATCGCCAAACTGCCAGTAATTTAAATTATGCGCACACTGTTGCTTGTTTTTTGCATATGCTGAAATTTCGTACTGTATATAACCTGAATCAGCTAATAGCTGCTGCCCTTTCTGCTGCATCTCCCAAACATCATCATCTTCTGGTGTTACAGGTGGATGGCTATAGAAAAATGTATTCGGCTCAATTGTCAGCTGATACCAGGATATATGTTGTGGAGAAAGATCAATCGCTTGCTGTAAATCAAGTAAAGCCTGCTCAATACTCTGCCCGGGCAAGGCAAACATTATATCCAGGTTTATATTGCTAAAGCCTGCTTTTCGGGCGACTTCTACAGCATTAAGCGCTTCATTAGCATTATGAATTCTACCCAGCGATTTAAGCTTTTGGTCATCAAAGCTTTGCACACCAATTGATAAACGGTTTATGCCCGCTTCATAAAAGCCATTAAATTTATTCTGTTCAACCGTGCCCGGATTTGCCTCCATTGTGACTTCCATATCTGGCAGACAATTAAGATGACTACGTATTGTTGTCATTATTTTATTAATTGACTGAGCTGAAAACAGACTAGGCGTGCCTCCGCCGATAAAAACAGAGACGATTCGCCTACCCCAGATACTGGGTAACTGATATTCAAGATCGCTTATTAACGCATTGACATACTCATCTTCTGGCAAACCCGACTCATACGTATGGGAATTAAAATCACAGTAGGGGCATTTTTTTACGCACCAGGGCAGATGTATATATAATGACAGGGGTGGCAATGTGGTGAATTCAGGCATTTAATAATTTTACATGAAGACGATCAAAAAATATGCTCCAAAATAAACCTTTAAACCGAATACTGTTTCTTCGTGTTACATTAAAAATTCTCACCTCGATCGCTTTCATATGGCTAGT
>Ga0316204_10007215_pt1 | contig 16466 bp, 12 predicted proteins | sample 6monrhotite_MG_2_FD_205661 | JGI IMG/M metagenome (GOLD analysis project Ga0316204, IMG submission 205661) | Microbial mat bacterial communities from mineral coupon in-situ incubated in ocean water Damariscotta River, Maine, United States -... | ecosystem: Environmental > Aquatic > Marine >... | reverse complement strand
TCATCACATTCTCAAAAGCTTCTTGTTGATCTTTAAAAATTTCATTAGCGTCATGCTCGACCCAACCCGGTTGCGGATAATACTGCGTTAGTTCTTTTTGAGAAATGGCAACAATTACACCTTTCTGATCAAAAACAATCGCTCTTGTGCTGGTTGTTCCTTGATCAAATGCAATGACATATTTCTTATTCATTTATTCTTTTCTATCTATTATCTGAAAATTAAATAAGTACTTAATACTAATAAGGCAATTACAATACCTATTGTTTTAGCGTGCTTCCAAGGAGTTACATCTATTTCTTCAGTTACTTGAGGCACGTAAATATCTTTTTTAGGTTTCAATTTCCCAATGATCAGCATTATGGCAATATTCACTACGAATAAAATTCCCATGATATGAAGAAAATGAGGATAGGCTTCGGCTTCTATTATACTTAGCGCCTTTGGATCAGTGATTCCATTTGCGGCGGCCTCTGTCATTGCCGTTTCTATGAAATAAGGACTCAAAATTAATAAGCTCACTAAATACATGAGCACTCCTCCAATTAAAGCAATTTTAGCCCCTATTGCCGGTACTTTTTTAGCGACAATACCGATAACTACAACGGCCAAAATTGGCACACTTAAACTACCTAAAGCCTGTTGGATGTAAGAAAATAATCCATCTGGTGCATTGGCTATAAAAGGTGCAATTGACATTGCTATTATCGCTACAAACAGACCAAATATTTTACCAGCTTTTACGGTTTGCCGCTCTGTTGCGTCTTTTTTGAAATACTGTTTGTACAAATCAAAACCAAACAATGTGGCACTACTGTTAAGTAGACTATTAAATGAACTTAGAACAGCCCCAAACAAAACAGCAGCAAAAAAACCAATTAATGCGTCTGGCAATACTTCTTTTACAAGCGCTGGATATGCATTATCAGCATTTGCTAAATTGCCTTCGAATACATGCCATGCTATAATACCAGGCAATACTACAATCACTGGAATTAAGAATTTTACAAACGCCGCCATCATCATTCCTTTTTGCCCTTCCTCCAAACTTTTAGCTCCGAAAACTCGCTGTAAAATAGATTGATTGGTACCCCAATAATACATTTGAGCAATCATCATACCTGTAAAAATTGTTCCGAATGGAATAGAAGAATCAACCTCACCTATAGCATTAAATTTTTCTGGATTACTACTCCATAGTGTGCTCAAACCTTCTGTTACACTACCATCACCGATCATTGCCAATCCAAATACAGGAATTAATAATCCTCCAATAAGGAGACCAATTGCATTGATTAAATCCGAAACAGCTACGGCTTTTAAACCTCCAAAAATTGCATAAAATATACCTATGATTCCAATTGACCATACACATATCCAAATAACTGCACTTTGTGAAATGTCTAATAGCGTTGGTAAATCAAACATTGTACTAAAGGCCAATGATCCAGAATATAATATTGTTGGTAGTAATACAATACTAAAAGCTATTAAAAATAAAATTGACAGAATTGCTTTTGTTTGATTATCAAATCTTCCTTGTATAAACTCTGGAATTGTTGTGATACCTGATCGCATATATTTAGGCAATAAAAAAATTGCCGTTATAATTATAGCTATTGCGGCCAACGTTTCCCATGCCATTACTAATATACCTTCAGAAAAAGATTGACCATTTAGTCCGACGATTTGCTCGGCCGAAAGATTTGTCAATAATAAAGAACCCGCAATTGTAATAGCACCAAGACTTCTTCCGCCAAGGTAATAGCCATCAGCTGTACTTTCATCAGTTTCTCTTGTTTTATACCATGCTACAAAACCTACTAATAGTGTGAAACCGACAAATGAAAAGATCGATAATAAATCCATAAATATTTTGAGTTAGTTAATATTTCTTAATGGCATTTTTTTAGCCACGAATTACAATAAAAAAAGTGGCTAAATAGATATTGATACGATCAAAAATTCTTCATGCTTGTCTCAAATGTACCATTTATTGAGAATAACGCCAATAATACAACAATGATTTTAATCTCTTCAAAGAAATTCTTACCAATAGATTCTACAAAGATTTAAGCATATTAAAGTAGCCAAATTATTACGAAATCGTTTTAGTAAATCTTAATAAGTTGTAGCGTCGTATGAACAATTTGTCAATTCAAAAAGGGTCTTTTGACAAAAAAAAATGAATAATTACCGTAATGAAACATCAAAAACCAGAAAATTTACAGCCGTGCGGTAATACCAAAATAAATACATCTCACAAGTACTCCCTGAGTCTAGCATGAATTTAGACTACCTATACTGATGGCATTATCAATAGCACAAATGTCAAGTCCAAAATTTAATATACTGGCAATTTTTATTGATGAGTTGTATTAGGAATCGATTTATCTTTTTTTATTTTATTAGGGGAATATTTAGTTTTCTTTTAAACTCTCCGCTCTATTTTTTTAATCGTTGTATTAGTGCTAATGTATCTCTCACAGTTTTTTCTAAACCAATGTAGTCTCTTTTAGCCAACACCTCTTTACTAATAAGTTTAGAACCCATTCCTACACAAGTAACACCAGCATCAAACCAATCTTTAAGATTTGATTCTTCGGTACTCACACCGCCAGTAGGCATAACGCTTGTCCATGGTTGAGGACCCTTAATCGCTTTAACAAACCCCGGACCATATGTCGCCCCAGGGAATAACTTTACTATTTCGCAGCCAAGTTCTTCCGCATTATTGATTTCTGTTAAAGAGCCACATCCTGGTGACCATAATACTTTTCTACGATTACAAACGACTGCTATATCTTCTCTCAGTGATGGTGTTACTATAAAATTAGCTCCCATTTGCATGAATAACGATGCAGCAGCGGCGTCTGTTATTGAACCTACTCCCATAACCATCCCTGGTAATTCTTCAATAGCATATTTATTTAATTCTAAAAATACTTCGTAGGCAAAATCTCCTCTTGCGGTAAACTCTAAGAGCCTAGCCCCACCGTCATAGCATGCCTTCAATACTTTTTTTCCTAATTCTATGTCTGGATGATAAAACAAAGGCACCATGCCTTGTTCCTTCATGATTGATGCTACTTCTATTCGTGTAAATTGTGCCATATTTTTCTTTTATCTTGCTACTCTACCTGAGGCATCGCCTCCCATTAATTTTTCTACTTCTGCAATCGTTACCAAGTTAGCATCTCCTTTAATGGTATGTTTTAAGCAGGAAGCCGCTACTGCAAAATCAAGTGCATTCTGGTCATCTTCAGGGTATTTTAACAAACCATAAATCAGTCCTCCCATGAATGAATCGCCACCACCTACTCTATCAACGATATCGGTAATTTGGTATTGACGGGTTTCATACATTTTAGAACCATCATATAAAACCCCTGCCCATGTATTATGAGATGCCGAAATTGACCCTCTTAAAGTTGTTATTACTTTTTTAGCTCTTGGAAATTTCTCCATCATTTGTTTACAAACCGATAAGAAAGCTTCAGCTTTTACGTCATGTCCATGTTTGTGAACATCCAAACCTTCAGGGTGAATACCAAAATGTTTTTCAGCATCTTCTTCATTTCCTAAAATCACATCACAGTAAGATGTCAATTCATTCATAATTTTTTCACGATCTCCTCCATAATTCCAAAGCTTTGCGCGGTAGTTTAAATCTGTTGAAATAGTTACACCCATTTCACTTGCAATTTTTACGGCTTCCAAACAAGCATCGGCCGCACCTTGAGAAATTGCTGGTGTAATACCAGTCCAGTGAAACCATGATACATCTTTAAAAACTGCTTTCCAATCGATCATTCCTGGTTCGATTTCAGAAATTGCAGAATGGGCACGGTCATAGACTACTTTACTTCCTCTACTTACGGCTCCTGTTTCCAAGAAATAGATCCCTAAGCGATCACCGCCATATACAATTTTGTCGACTCCAACACCTCGTTTGCGCATTTCCATCATAGCACAAGCTCCAATATCATTGTTCGGTAAACGTGTTACAAAATCTACTGGCACGCCGTAATTGGCCAATGAAACTGCTACATTAGATTCACCACCTCCATATACAACGTCAAAATTAGTCGTTTGTGAGAATCTTAAAAATCCCGGAGGAGCCAATCGTAACATGATCTCTCCAAAGGTTACTACTTTTTTCATTTTCTGTCTTATAAATTATTTTGAGTGTTTAACTAAATGCTAAACCTCCATTAATATCAATATTATTTCCTGTTATAAACGAAGCTTCATCTCCCGCTAAATATACTACTAGATCAGCTACTTCCGCAGCAGCTCCTTCTCTCCTCAATGGAGTGGCACCAGCCACTTTTTCTCTTATCTCATCTTTTGTAAAATCATCATGAAATTTTGTTCCTATTAATCCAGGACAAATGGCGTTTACTCTAACTCCTTTCGGTCCGAGCTCTTTTGCCATTGCCTTAGTAAATGTACTAACTGCACCTTTAGAAGCAGCGTATAACGAAGACCCTCCTCCTCCTCCATCTCTTGCCGCTTGAGAAGAAAGATTGATGATTGAAGCTCCTTTACCCATTAAAGGTTCAAAAGCTTGCATTACAAAAACGGTAGATTTAAAGTTGACGTTCATAACCAAATCATAAAATGATTCATCTAAATCTTGTAATGTTTTACGTGCAAAAAGACCACCTGCATTATTCACTAAAACATCAATATTGGCTCCATATGCTTCAACTGATTTTGTCTTTAAAATTTCAATATCTTCTCGTTTTGATATATCTGCTTTTACGGCAACAGCTTCACCTCCAAAAGATTTAATTTCATGAACTGTTTCCTTGGCTCCAGCTTCAGAATTATAATAGTTCACAACTAATTTGGCACCTTCTTTAGCAAGTTTAACGGCTATTGCACGCCCAATATCTCTAGAACCTCCCGTGACTACTGCTATTTTTCCTTTTAATTTACCCATTCTACTATTTTTATTGTCGAAATGGTTAATTTCTATTATTTGATCTTAATCCAAAAATTAAGCGTTTTTGTAACTTTACATCAACGCTTAATTTTGCTTCAATTGGTAAAATTATGATCCTCAAATTTTACTTAAAAAACTCTTTTTAATTATATTCCTAACGCTTGGCCACCACCAATTTGGATAGTTTCTGCAGTGATGAAAGCGGCATCATCACTTGCCAAAAATGAAACAACGGATGCTACTTCTTGTGGCTGCCCTAATCTTCCTAACATAATATTATTCTTCCAAGAAGCAAATACTTCAGGCTTCGTAGATTTAATTTGCGCATGGAATGGCGTGTCAATAGTACCCGGAGATACAGCGTTCACTCTAATTCCGTATTCCGCAAGATCTTTGGCTAAAGCTCTTGTAATTGCATGAACTCCAGCTTTGGATGTTCCGTAGATACCAGCTCCTGGTCCCCCGGCATTCCATCCTGCATTTGATGTATAATTAATAATTGACGCATTTTCTCCTTTTTTAAGAAAAGGGATCGCGGCTCTTGAAGCAAAAAATGTTGAATCAAGGTTTAATGCCATTACGAATCTATAGAATTCGGTTGTCATTTCTTCAAACCTCGATCTTCCACCCAATCCCCCAGCGTTGTTTACTAGTAGGTCAATTTTACCGTACTTTTCTCCAATTTTATTGATATTAGAAGTTACAGCTTCTTCGTTCGTAACATCGAATCCATAATATTCAGCAGGAATTCCTGCTGTAGTAAGCTCTTCAACCTTCCTCGCCCCTGCTTCATCTTCTATACCATTTAAGATTACTGTGTATCCATCTTTACCCAATCTTTTTGCTACTTCGAAACCAATTCCGCCTGTTGCTCCTGTTACAACAGCAACTTTTCCGTTTAATTTACTCATTGTTTAAAATTATATTTTAATATGTTATATATTTTTTATTTTAATTTTTTGTGTTATCCACTAGCCTTACTTTTCTAATAAAATAGAAAACAGATAATACAGCTAGCACCACTGATATTGTAATTGCTACGAATGCTGGTGTATATGATCCTCCGTCAGTTATTTCACCAATAAACCAATTCATTATCATAGGCGAAAACGCTGCCACAGTTCCAGCTAATCCAGCTAAGGTACCCACAGACGGCCCTTTAAACAGGTCACTTGATAGGGTTTGAATATTACCGATAGCAAATTGAAATCCAAATAGGGCTAACCCTGCTAGATAAATGAACATCATGTAATTAGAGTCATTTACAAACAATATAATCGAAACAAAGCCAATTATGATTAAAAGGCTCCCTAACACTATACTTGCTTTTCTACCATAATCTACAGAAGTGCGTTTTATTATTGCTTCTGTAAATATGCCTCCTAATATTCCACCGGCTGCTGCCATTAGATAAGAAATCCACATAGTGTTTCCAATTTCTTCAATACTTAGTCCAAATTTCGAATTTAAATAGATTGGCATCCAACCTGCAAAAAACCACCATATTGGCTCTATAAAGAATCTGCACAGTAAAACTCCCCACGGTTGTTTATAACTCAATATTTTACCAACAGGTAAGCTCTTAGCCCCTTCAACGACCACATTGTTATTTTCTATTCGGTCATTAAGCAACATGTTTCTCTCTTCTTCTGTAATCCAAGGATGGTCTTTTGGTTTTGATTTATTTATAATCATCCAAGGGATGACCCAAAGTAGTCCTAAAGCACCCAATATTATGTAGGTAGATTTCCACCCAAATTGAGCATATAAATAAACGATAATAACCGGAGCTATTACATTGCCTATGGAGGCTCCAGAGTTAAAAATACCTTGTGCTAACGCTCTTTGTTTTACGGGAAACCATTCTCCGTTGCTTTTTACAGCTCCGGGCCATAACCCTGCTTCTCCAAGACCAAGTAGCATACGGACGATTGATAAAGAAATAACACCTTTTGCTAGCGCATGAAAGGCAGAAGCAGCAGACCATACGACGATCGAAACAACAAAGCCTATTCTAGTTCCGATCTGATCATACAATCTACCTGACAAAAATTTACTTGCTGCATAAGCGAATAAAAAGAAATTAAGCATTAGTGCATAGTCAGAATTGTCCACGCCTAAATCTTTACCCATTTCGGGCCATAAAAGGGCAAATGCAGTTCTATCTATATAATTTATTACCGTAGCAATAAATATCAATACTATAATCCACCATCTTAATCCTTTAACTTTCATAATTTTATATTTGTTAACACAAATTATTTTTTGGAGTCATCATCAAAAAAAAACAATATAAATCTAATATAAGGATGCCCTTATAGGTATATCGAAATTTGTAATAATTAACTTAATTTTTATGAGAATTATAAATACGAAGACACGTCTTAAAACATCACTTGTATTTAAATAATACTCTCCCTCCTCTTTTTTCTTTCTAATTCTGAAAATGAACCGTGCAGCTCTATTTTTCAGACAATATTATTATTTTACATTATAACAATATTGATATAGTATATTGAAATGAATTTTCATTTTCTCTTTAGCCAGTTTTGGGTCTTGAGACTTGATAGCCTCGTAAATATCATGGTGTTCTTGAATCCCTAACGTTGCTTGGTCTTTATCACAAACATGGTATTTCTCAAAATTTGTAATAATTTCCGGAGTAATCGTCAGCATAAAGGTATTCATAGTACTATTTCCACTTGCCTTGGCAATTGCCAGGTGAAATAATAGATCTTCCTGAACAGCATCCTCTCCATTCAATACTTTATTCTGATAAGCGTCAAGCGTTGCCTTTAAATGTTCTAAATCTTCTTCTGTTCGTCTTATCGCAGCTAATTTTACTGTTTTTAATTCTAACAAAATTCTGGTTTCAACTAGCGATTTAAAATCTGGAGTTTCTAGCCTTAAAATATCTTCAATCATTCCATTCATAGCTATCACACCAATATTGGCTACAAAGGTTCCACTCTGAGGAATTGATTTTAACAAACCATAAAATTCCAACTTCTGAATTGCTTCTCTCACGTTACTTCTTGTAACCTCAAACTTCTCTGACAACATTCTCTCAGAAGGTAATTTATCGCCAGGTTCCAAATTTTTATAATTTATAAGATCTCTAATCTTTGAAATTATACTGTTTTGAACTGACAGATTATCATTTTTTGTGAGTATTTCTAATTTCATATATTTCTCTCTAAAGTAACAATAAAATGGTTATCGCTATTTATGTTAAATTTATAAAAAATCTTAAAGATAAAAAACATAATACCACTTTAAGTTTTTCTTTTCTTCCTTTAGTTTATCGAGCTTTACTGGCGAAGATCTACCAGTAAAACCCAACAAATACTAACTAATTCAAATTATTTTTTTTATAACTAGGTTAGCTCAATGACTAACGTTTAACTCAAAAAATTTAACTTTGGCAAAAGAACCTTCATCTCTCGATTGAAAATAATTTCCTGCCTTAAAGTAATTTTCAAAAATTCCCCATTTTTCCATGTGGATATTTTCGTACACTTTAAATTCATTATTATTCAAGACAACAACCATTTTACCTTCTGATACTTTTACTTCTAAAATGAATTTTCTAAAACCTACTTCCTGTTCAAATGTAAAACCCTTGTCGTTATCCCAAGCTTCTTCGTGTAACAATGTAGTACCCGATAATTTTATTAGCTTTAATACTTTGGTCTTTACACGTATTTTACCATCTTGCCAATAAATTTTTAGCATAGGCGGGGCATTATTATCCTTAGCTCCAATCAAATCTCGCTGTTCGTTCGTTAATCGACCATGAATTTGCATGACAATAGTTTTATGATGCTTGCCATTTTTATCTTTAGAAATATCTTCAATAGCCAGTTTACCTTTCATATTTCCACCTTGCTTAAATGTCCAATTCACACTATTCTTACCCGGTACCATTTGCTCTCTTAGTTCTGACCTTGAGTATTTGGTATTTGCCGTTGTAGAATTCGTTGGATATGCATAAAAAACCAATCCACCTGCTTTCGTAGAATCGTTGTACATATAGGGCATTAATGCTTTGTTGGTTGCATAGTTCGAAATTTCTGGCGGACCAACTTCAAGTGGTTTACCATTATCTTTATTTATTGGAACTGTTACTTTCCAGTTACTTAGGTCTATTTTTGGTAATTTATATTTCTTTTTTTTATTCTTTTTAGCTTTTTTTTCAATTTTGACATCCGATTCTGTAACGCTACTTCTAGTACTTTGAGAAGTAGCGTTAAGAATTAAAAATACCATAAGCACAGCGCTTATTATTTCTTTTCGGAAGTTTTTCATTTGATTAAAAACTGATTACAGTACTAGTCTTCGTACACTTTTACATTATCAATCCATCCATCTTTTGGTGTAACTGCATAGAACATTACAGAAACTTCACCGCTCTCACCAGAATTAAATGCAATTTGAACCAATGTACCTCTTGTTGCAGAGAATTTACCTTCAGCTATAGTTCCAACATGATTCCCTAAATTAGAATTGACACCATCTACGGCATCGGCACCATCGATATAGTGGTCACCTAGTACTACCCCTACAATTCTTCTGCCACCTATAGGATCATCTGCAGTATCATCTTTAATAGCATATTCATACTCTAAGATATAATCCGTATCGGGCGTTAGTGTAAGTGCCTGGTATGCATATCTAGAACCAGAACTTTGGAGTGGCCCTCCTGATTGACTTGAAGTCCATTTTGCACCTCTTGTCTTTTTACCGTTATCTGATCCGTCATAATTTGTCCAAGAACCGTCAGAACTTGAACCAAAAGGAGTCGTGGTTCCATCTGTGAAAGTAGCAAATCTCCATTGTGCGGTACTCTGATCAAACCCACCATTCAAAATTGTTGCACTAGGAGCTTTGGATAATGTAATATTATCAACGTTAATAGTTGCGTGATCACTAGCAGTACCACCTGTTCCTAATTCAAATTTTATTTCATCAATTCGAACAACTGGCGCTGAGAAATCAGTCGCTAAATTATAATCCAAATTTGCCCAATCACCATCAGTTAAATCTATACCATCTAAAACATATTCATCATCATTATCACCATTTACCAATGTTATTTTTAACTTATCAATCCCTTCTGCAAAAACAGAATGCACATCAAATTGTATACGCGTAGCACCAATACCTTCTAGTGCGTCGTTGCTAGGACTTGCAAAAGCCTCAGCAACAACAACTTCTTCATCTAATTCAACCACTCCAGTTTCATCACCTAGTCTAGACATTTGAATTACGTCATTTCCATTAACTGGTACAATATTCGCAATAACCTCCTTCGCTTGGTCCAATCCATTTTCCCATGATAGTAGACCACCATTGAAATCCATACCATTACTAAAAATAGCAAATACATCTGAATCGTTTCCACTTGGTGACGCAGGCGTTGTGCTTATAGGCGTCGGTGTATGAGTTACGGTTATATCTATTGTTTTCGTAATATCATCTTGACCCGCCGCTTTTGAAGTTACTGTAATTGTATAGTCAACTTCTTCAACTTCGTTAGGATAATCGTATGAAGCAGAACCATTCTGTTCTGCAATAGTTGCGGTACTTCCACCGTGTCCAAAATCGACCGTATAAGAATCAACGCCAACAGACAATGGGGTTACCTTAATAATGGTACCATCACCGCTTGGAGTTGCCGAAATACTTGACAACACACTCATTGTCTCACCCGGTGTTCCGGTTATATCATCATCGTCACATGATATGATAAGGCCTGTTATTAGCAAGACACTTATTCCTTTTTTTAATATATTCATAATTTTATATTTTTATATTTTTTTTATTACAATAAGATGAGATACTTAAAACTTTTCTATACTAACTAAATCATATCTAGTCTCTCCACCGCCATATTCAATATTAAACCTCAAGTTTTCTGTCGTAGCACCTGTTGTAATTCTATATGATATTTCTTCATAAGCACCAGCAAGAGCGGATTTTGGAATATCTTCATTCTTGAAGTTTTGACCAGTATCTGCATCTTGAATTAAAAGCTTTCCACCATTAGGAGCCCCTGTTGTACTTACATGCCAAAAAGTTATCTCATACGTTGTATTAGAACTCACTAATATAGTTTGGTCAAGATATTGTGAAGAACTAGATATTTTAGCTCCAGTACTACCATCTGGAGGTGTTGGGCCTGAAGATCCTGTAAAAGTACTAGTACCTCCTCGTTGGTCTCCTGCCCAAGGAGTTCTCGGACTACATTCGAAACTAGGGCATAGGAATACCGGTACTAATTCATCTACAACTGCAACATCTATGGTAATTGACGATGTTTCGTTATTCGAATCACTAGCCGTTAAAGTAACAGGGTATGTACCTTCTCCCGCTTCAAATGTATAATCTGGATCTTTTAAATTTGAAGTAGCTCCACCTCCAAAATCCCAAGAATACGTGTTTGCTTCACTAGAAAGGTCAGTAAAGAATACTTTTCTAAAATCATCTTGATCTGAAACATAATCAAAATTTGCAGTTGGAAGCACAGTGTCTGGTTTAGAATTTGCATCTGGTAAATCATCTCTGAAAAGTTCATCACCAACACAACTAACAAGAGAACTAACAGCAACTATACTGAAGAGTACTAATGTTATTTTACGGCTAATATTTATTTTGTTTATCATAGTTTAAGTGTTAAAATATTAATATCCTGGGTTTTGTGTTAAAAGCCCACTACTTAAATTTATTTCTCTCGAAGGAATTGGAAGCAATAACGCTTTTCTCGGATCATAGACATATCCCATTTCGGTAGAATGTGCAGTCAATACAGCATCTAGCACACCAAATCTCACTAAATCAAAAAAGCGTTGATTTTCAAAAGCTAGTTCTACACGTCTTTCAAGAAGAAGTTCCTCTTTAGTAACAGCAGTTGCAACAGTTGTTAAGCCTGCTCTATTTCTTACCCTTTGGTAAGAAGATAACGCACCGGCGTCATTCGTTGACGTTGTTAACGGACCAGCGCCTAAAACCGCTTCAACATGCATTAAAAGCACATCAGCAAAGCGTATAGCTATATAATCATTTCCAGCATTACGTGCATTTGGACCATACGATGGAGTTGCTGTATTATCATTTCCATCAGGAAAGAATTTAGCTACTTCATTTTCATCAGGTGCTAGTGATCCACCGATATCAGTAATAGACGTTGCCGTTCTATTTCCTCCATTAGAAACAAAATCTAATCTAAGATTATCATTTACAATGTTTTGACCATCTTCTCTACCTGCGCGAACTGCAGAAGTAAATTCAGAAGAAAAACTTTGGCTTTCTTGTGCGTCTCCTGATTGGTATTGAATAGCAAAAATAATTTCGTTATTTAATTCTGAATAAAATACATCGTTATAATTACTTTCTAAATCAAATTCTCCACCGTTAATAATAGCCTCACATAATTGTTGTGCACCCGAATAATTAGGCGATGGTTGGGTAAGATACACTTTTGCCAAAAGAGCTTGCGCAGCAGCTTGTGAAGCTCTTGATTTAAACGAGTTGTCTAATACGTTCACAGCTTCTTGTAAATCTGCAACAATTTGTGTATAAATCTGTGCTTCTGGTATTCTAGTGAACAGCGTCTCATTTTCTGTAGGACCTACCACTGAAGTAACTAATGGAACATCACTATACAATCGAACCAACTTGAAGTACGCGTAAGCTCTTAAAAATTTAGCCTCAGCCGTATAACTTGCTTGATTATTTGATTCTGCAACACTAATATAGTTCAAGACATTATTCGCTCTAAAAATAACTGAATACATAGATTGATAAAAATCTTCAGATTCTACATTATTGGCATTCACCACATATCTGTGAAAATCAGATTTTGAACCTTCTAGGGTTGCATTTCTAGTGTTATCAGTTCTATGTTCTGTCAACAAGTGTTCAAATTGCACTCCTCTATTCGAATTACCAATATTTGTGGTTGTATTTTCGTTCGTACCCTGAATGGCATCATAGATTCCCATAACTCCAGCCAAGACATCTGCATCCGTTTGGAAAAATGATTCTACCGCCACTGCTGTATCTGGTAACGGATTTAAAAACTTATCCGCCTCACAGGAAATCAACATAATAAACCCTGTAACGGCAAAAATTAAATATTTTATATGTTTCATAATTTGTTATTTTTTTTATTAAAAATCAATGTTCAGTCCGAATGTAACCGTTTTAAATATAGGTGTACCCGCCCTTTGAGAACCATATGCTCTAGGGTTAGTTCCGTCAACATGTTCTGGGTTAAAACCATGGTAATCATCAGCAGTGATATAAATCAAATTCTGAGCAGAAGCGTATAATCTAATATTCGACACGCCAATATTTGAAGTAATTGATTCTGGAACGTTATACCCAAGATTTACATTACGCAAAGAAAAGTAATCTGCACTTGCAATAACTTCACTCGTTAACACCTTTTCTTGAATAAAAGATTCATCTGGTACTAGACCATCAGCCACAGCTTGTGCCTCACCTCCTGATCTAGTTCTGTTTCCAAACCAATTATAGAAATATTGATCTCCAATATTATTTACCTGAGCTCCTAAGCTTCCTTGAACCATAAATGAGAAATCAAAATCTCCAAATTTAAATTCGTTCGTAAAAGCCCATACTAAGTCTGGATAAGGATCTCCTAGAATAGTTTTGTCTTCATCTGTAATTAGACCATCACCATTTAAATCTTTCACTATGGTATCATCAGCTTGACCATTAATTCTATTCCAAGGATTACTAACATAAGTCGTTCTAAAAGATGTATCATCATAAGCTTCTTCATCTACTACATAACCCCAGAAAGAAGATATAGGTTCACCTATTCGGTTAATCCATTGTGAATTTCTACCATAAGTATCTTCTATTAGTGCATTGTTTGAATCACCAAAACTTAGTAATTCATTTTGGTTTGTAGACGCAATAAAGGTTGAGTTCCAAGAAAATTGCTCTGTGGCTATATTCTTAGTTCTAAATTCAAGTTCCCATCCTCTATTTTGTACTTCACCTAAATTCACAATACCATCTGTAAATCCAGTTATATATGAAACGGGGTTTTGCAATAATAATTTATCACTAGTTCTTCTATAATAATCTAAAGATCCTGATATACGGTTATTGAAAAGTCCGAATTCTACCGCTGGATTGAATTCTTCTGAAGCCTCCCATTGTAATAATGTATTCGCAATATTAAGTGGCGAAACACCAGCAACTATACTACCGTCAACAATTGCGTTGGAATTTTGCAACAACGCTAAATAAGGCCAGGCATTTACATTTCCATCACCTACATTAAAATTCTCAGCTCCTGTAAGACCATAACTCACTCTAAACTTTAAATTGTTTATCAAATTACTATTAAGTAAAAAGTCTTCTTTACCAGCATTCCAACCAATAGATACCGCAGGGAAATTACCCCATTTAGTATCGATACCAAAAACTGAACTACCATCACGTCTAAAAGAAGCTGACACTAAGTATTTGTCTGCAAAAGCATAATTAACTCTACCGAAATATCCTATTTTTTTTCGATTTTCATTAACTTGTCCATAGCTAGCAATTTGCGTTGCACCTTGTAAATTTGGAAGTAGATCGTTAGAATATCCGTTACCAATAACTCCACTGTTTTCACTTGTTCTTTGCTGAACGGTCATACCTGCTAGTAAATTTAATTCATGATCACCAATTTCTTTACTATAGTTTAAAGTATTATCTGAAATTATTCTAGTTCTATTTCTGTTCTGTAAATCATATTGGGCTCTACCAGCTTGACCTGCATGATAATTTGTACCATCCCATCTTGTTCTCTTCCTATGTTCTAAGGTAACTCCAAGCGATGTTTTTGCAACAAGCCCATCTAGAATTTCAAAACTTAAATATGTCGAACCAAATAACTTGGTATTGAATTCATAATGTTCTCTTTCAACATATTGCTGATATGGGTTAGAATCTCCTGAAGTACGAGGTCTTGTATCACTTCCATCTCCGTCAAAATCTAATTCTACTAAATGATCTTCAAAGAAATAATCTCCTATTCCAACTCCTTGATAATCACCACCATTTTCTGTTTGACTGATAAACTGCAGCGTCTCTGCTGTATGATATATTGGCAACCAAGGTGATTGACGTATTGGATTATGTATTGATGTTGGTAATCTTCTTTGCTTTGTATAAGACGGTGTAGCACTCAATCCAAATTTTACTCTTTTACCTAATTTTGAATTTACCTTTAAACTTGCCGTATACAATTTATAATCATCTGTGATCACAACACCTTCATCATGAAGGTACCTCAGGGATGTACTAAACTTAGTATCTTCAGTACCTCCTCTTGCAGCAAACGAATGACTAGTTATAGTTCCTCCATCAAAGAAAACATCTTGCCAATCTCTATCAATTCCAGTGGTTTCAACTAATAGTTGGGCATATTGAGTTTCTTCTGAAAGTGTTCCTGTTGCCGCTCGCTCTATTCTAGCCCAATCTGCAACACTTTTTCTGTAGTCATCACTTCCATGAGCGTCTTTGTAACCTGTGAAGGTCTGATAGCTAAACCTTGTCTTTCCTTCTTTACCATTCTTTGTAGTAATCATTATTACACCATTAGCCCCTTCACTACCATAAATAGCTGCAGATGCAGCATCTTTCAATACTTCAAAAGATTCTACATCATTCATATCTAAATTTCCAAGAAACTCTGAGCTTACTACTATTCCATCAACCACCACTGCAGGACCAGAGTCGGCAGTAATAGATCCAACACCTCTAATTCTAATAGTCGGAGCGCTACCAGCTTCTGCATTTGTAGCTTGAATATTTACCCCCGATACTTGACCTATTAAAGCATCGTCAACTCTAGACACGGCAATTTGGTCGAGGGTTTCATTTACTACCTTAGATATTGAACCCGTAAGGTGTGATTTTTTCTGTGTACCATACCCAACTACAACTACCTCATCAAGTTTATTGGCGTCTTCAACCATAACGATGTTTACAGTTTTTTGGTTGGTAATTATTACGCTTTGAGTTACGTAACCTACAGACGAAAACTGTAAAATATCACCGCCCTTCACTTCGATACTATATTTCCCATCAAAATCAGTGGATGTTCCACGAGACGTATCTTTAATAAGCACAGTTACTCCGGGAATAGGTGATTCATCAGCAGCTGATGTTATCGTACCTGTTACCGTGTAACTATCTTGAGCAAAAAGTGCAATATTGAAGAACAATACCATCACTAGTGCCAGTTTAGTTTTTAAATTCATAATTAATTTTGTTATGTTCATATGTTTAGTTTTGGAAATACTTGGTTAAGTATTTAAAATGAACTTATCTCGCTCATTTAATCTTCAAATTACTAAAGCTAGAAACTCTACTTAAATCAATAGATTTTTGTATTTTTGTAGAAATCATGTTTTAGTAATTGATTACATGTATTTAGATGTTACTTCCCTCCAACAAGAAGTAATTTTGTGAAAGGATAGGCGTGCAC
>Ga0316204_10007214_pt1 | contig 16466 bp, 15 predicted proteins | sample 6monrhotite_MG_2_FD_205661 | JGI IMG/M metagenome (GOLD analysis project Ga0316204, IMG submission 205661) | Microbial mat bacterial communities from mineral coupon in-situ incubated in ocean water Damariscotta River, Maine, United States -... | ecosystem: Environmental > Aquatic > Marine >... | reverse complement strand
CGATCCTGAGGCCGACCTGAATATCGGGATTAGCGGCCTGAAAATCGGATACCAACTGTGGTGCAAAGTATTTTCCGGTACTGACAACACCGATTGCGATATACCCAAACTTGCCTTGCCTTATAGATTTAACTCTTTCGTAACAATTTGTTAGCGACGCCTCGATCTGCTTGGTTGATCGCAGAACTTCCTGTCCTGCAGAAGTAAGCGAGGTTTTTCCGTCATTGCCCCGCATCATCAATCTTGTGCCCAAATTTTCCTCAAGAAGCTTCAATTGTGTTGAAACTGCTGGCGGTGTTAGACGCAACATTTCGGCAGCAGCGGTCAGCGACCCGTTTTCATGGATTGCCACAAGGGCGCGGAGTTGTTTCAGGCTTATAGCGGATTCGTTAATCATAAATTTTATTTAACACGAGTGAGATTTTTTTCAATTTCCTTTTTGTCCATGAGCCGTCAAAGAAGCGGCAACACCGGACGAACATCGAGGAATCACCAGATGGCCAAACCCGTGGAACTTGCCGCTTACTTGGCAAATAATCCCGACATCCCTGCAGATTTGGGGGAAGTTGTACTGGCCATGTGTTCGGTTGGCAAAGACCTCTCGCGGAAAATTGCCCGAGGTGCCTTAGAGGGCGCGATGGGCGAGGCTGTCGGCGACAACACGGATGGCGACATCCAAAAGGCGCTCGACGTTATCGCAGACGAGATGTTCTTTGAGGCGCTGCAAGGCACACAAGTTCGATGGTACGCATCAGAAGAGCGTGAAGACGTGATCCAAGGCAATGCCACCGGACATCTGGCGCTGGCCACTGACCCACTGGATGGGTCTTCCAACATCGACGTTAATGTTTCCATTGGCACGATCTTTTCTATTTTCGAGGCCAAAAACGATGCCGAGGCAAGTTTCCTGCGTCCGGGCACCGAACAGATCTGCGCAGGCTATATTATATACGGCCCACAAACTGGTCTGGTTGTCACCTTCGGAAACGGCACGATTTCGTTCCTGCTGGACCCGGAAGTGAACGAATACGTTCTGGTCAATCCAGCGATGAAAGTGCCCGAGGCCTCGTCCGAGTTCTCAATCAACGCATCAAATTATCGGCATTGGTCCAAGCCTGTGCGCGCCTATATCGATGATTGTCTCGCCGGAGAAACCGGTCCGCGTGGCAAGAATTTCAACATGCGTTGGGTGGCATCATTGGTGGCTGAAACGCACCGGATCATCACGCGCGGTGGGATATTCCTGTACCCCAGTGATGGACGTAAAGGTTATGAACACGGCCGGTTGCGCATGGTTTATGAATGCGCCCCGATGGCGATGCTGGTCGAGCAAGCCGGTGGCGAAGCGACCGATGGTTGCGATCGCTTACTTGAGCAACAGGTAAAGACATTGCACGGTCGAACGCCACTGGTGTTCGGCACCCCTGACAAGGTTGGCCGCGTGGCCACCTATCACGATCTTCCCGAAAACGAGACTTCCGCCCTGTTCCGTGAACGCGGCCTGTTCAGAGACTAAGGAAAAGACTTATGAGCATGAAAAACCCCATTATCTCGGTCACCGGCTCATCCGGCGCAGGGACATCCACGGTCAAACACACGTTCGATCAAATTTTTCGCAGAGAGAGCGTGAAATCGGTGTCAATCGAAGGTGACGCCTTTCACCGTTTCAATCGCGCCAACATGAAGGCCGAACTTGAAAAGCGTCTTGAAGCCGGAGATCACTCATTCAGCCATTTCAGTTATGAAGCCAACGAACTGAAAGAACTTGAGAGCGTTTTCAAAGCTTATGGTGAGACGGGAATGGGCCGCACCCGCACCTATGTTCACGATGATGCAGAGTCCGAAAAGTACAGCACTCCGCCGGGTGAATTCACCGACTGGCGCGACTTTGAAGCCGGTTCCAATGTTTTGTTTTATGAGGGCCTGCACGGCGCGGTGAGCGATGGGGATATTAACATCGCCCAGCATGCTGATCTCAAAATCGGTGTTGTGCCGGTGATCAACCTTGAATGGACCCAGAAAATTCATCGTGACCGCTCGCAACGGGGTTATTCGACTGAGGCTGTCACCGACGTGATCCTGCGCCGGATGGACGCCTATGTAAAATGCATCGTGCCGCAGTTCTCGCAGACTGATATCAACTTTCAACGGGTTCCAGTTGTGGACACGTCGAACCCGTTCGTTGCGCGTTGGATCCCAACCCCAGACGAAAGCCTTGTCGTGATCCGCTTTGCGAATCCTCGCGGGATCGATTTTCCATATCTGATTTCGATGATCGACGGCAGCTGGATGAGCCGGGCAAATTCCATCGTAATTCCGGGCAACAAAATGGACATCGCCATGCAGTTGATCCTGACCCCTCTTATTCATCGCCTGATCGACAACGCTCGTCGCGCCTAAAGGACCGAATTAATGACTCAAGCAAACGAAAAAATGATGGCCAACGCGATCCGCGCCCTTTCAATGGATGCGGTCCAAAAAGCCAATTCAGGTCACCCCGGTGCGCCGATGGGCCTTGCTGATGTGGCGACGGTTCTGTTCAACCGGTTCATCAATATTGATCCAAGCGCGCCAAAATGGGCTGATCGGGATCGGTTTGTCATGTCCGCTGGGCATGGCTCGATGTTGGTCTATTCGATCCACCACCTGCTTGGTTACGCAGATATGGACATGGACCAGATCCGCAACTTTCGGCAGTGGGGCTATCGCACCGCTGGCCATCCCGAATATGGCCACGCGGATGGGATCGAAGTTACCACCGGCCCGCTGGGTCAGGGGATTTCCACCGCTGTTGGTATGGCGCTGGCTGAGCGGATGCAAAATGCCCGTTATGGCAACGATTTGGTCGATCACTACACATACGTCATCGCGGGCGATGGTTGTTTGATGGAGGGCATCAGCCACGAAGCCATCGATATGGCGGGCCACATGGGCCTTGGCCGGATGATTGTGATGTGGGACGACAACTCGATCACAATTGATGGTGCGACCGACGTGTCGACCTCAACCGACCAAATGGCTCGGTTTACGGCTGCTGGCTGGCATGTCGCCTCCGTTGACGGACACGACAACGAGGCGATTGCCGCCGCTCTGGAAGCTGCTCGCGCGGACGACCGGCCCTCGATGATTGCGTGCAAAACCATCATTGGTTTTGGAGCCCCAAACAAGCAAGGCACCTCGTCCACCCACGGAGCACCACTGGGAAATGATGAAATCGCCCTGACCCGCGAAGCGCTTGGTTGGACCTCGCCCGCCTTTGAAGTACCTGACAGCGTTTACGCTGACTGGCACACGGTTGCGGCCCGTGGCGCATCCGCCCGCGCCGCGTGGGAATCCCGCCTGTCGGGCAATGCCAAAGCCACAGCATTCAATGCAGCACAGGACGGCTCTGATCGCGAACCGCTGACTGCTGCGATGGCTGCCTACAAAGCGCAACTGATCGAAGACAAACCGAAAGTTGCCACGCGCAAGGCCTCGCAAATGGCGCTGGAAGTGGTGAACGGCGCGGTTTCCAGCATGGCCGGTGGCTCTGCTGACCTGACTGGTTCAAACCTGACCAAGACGTCGGGCATGACCCCGGTCACCAAGGATGATTATTCGGGCAGCTACATCTATTACGGCGTGCGTGAGCACGGCATGGCTGCCGCAATGAACGGGATTTCCCTGCATGGTGGCTTGCGCCCCTATGGTGGAACATTCCTGGCTTTCGCCGATTATTGCCGAGGTTCGATCCGTCTTGCGGCCCTGATGGGTGTGCCGGTGACGTATGTCATGACGCACGATTCAATCGGCCTTGGCGAAGATGGTCCGACCCACCAGCCTGTCGAACAAATAGCCTCGCTTCGTGTCATGCCGAACCTCAATGTCTATCGCCCGGCGGATGTGGTTGAGACGGCGGAAGCCTGGGAAATTGCTATTGGCGAAAACAGCACCCCGTCGTTGCTTGCTTTGTCACGTCAGGGTCTGCCAACCCTGAGGTCTGATGTTTCAGAAAATATGACCGCTAAAGGCATGTACGTTCTGCGTGAAGCAGACGGCGAGCGGGATGTTACCCTGTTGGCAACGGGCTCAGAAGTTGAAATCGCGATGAACGCGGCTGATGCATTGGCGGCCGAAGGCATCAAGGCGGCGGTGGTTTCCGCCCCTTGTTTCGAACTATTTGATCAGCAAGACGCGGCCTATCACGCGTCCGTATTGGGCACTGCCCCGCGCGTCGGTGTCGAAGCTGCTATCGTGACTGGCTGGGAAAAATACCTGGGTGACAACAGTGCCTTTGTCGGGATGACCGGCTTTGGTGCCTCGGCCCCTGCCGAAGAACTTTATGAACATTTCGGCATTACCGCCGACGCAACCGTGGCAGCTGCGAAAAAACTGCTGAAGTAATAAGGACGAAGAATACAATGACATTGAAAGTAGCAATCAACGGATTTGGTCGCATCGGTCGCAGTGCCATGCGGATGATCGTGGAAGATTACGAAGGTCAGATCGAACTGGTCGCACTGAACGCATCCGGTGGTGCCGAGGCCAACGCGCATTTGCTGAAATATGACTCAGTTCACGGTCGGTTTAGCGGCACGGTCGCCCCTGTCGGTGAAAACCTGATGGTGAACGGCAAGTCTGTCCGTCTTTCCGGCGAACGTGATCCGGCCCGTTTGGATTGGGACGGCATCGATCTGGTGCTGGAATGTACCGGCGCATTCAATAACAAAGACGCAGCGATGGCGCATATCAACCGCGGTGCAAAACGCGTGTTGTGCTCTGCACCGGCCAAGAATGCCGACAAGACCGTTGTGTTCGGTGTGAATCACAAGGTCATCGACGAGAACGACCTCGTGATCTCTGCGGCAAGTTGTACCACGAACTGTCTGGCCCCGGTCGCGATGGTTCTGAATAACACGTTTGGTATCGAGAAAGGGTTCATGTCGACAATCCACTCGTATACAGGCGATCAGCCGACGCTCGACCGGCGTCACAAAGATCCGTACCGGGGGCGGGCTGCGGCGATGTCGATCATCCCGACAACGACCGGGGCAGCGAAAGCCGTTGGTCTGGTGCTGCCAGAGCTTCTGGGCAAACTTGACGGTGGCGCGATCCGCGTACCGACGCCAAATGTTTCGGTCGTTGACCTCAACTTTAATCCATCTCGGAAAACATCTGTGGACGAGATCAACAGCGCGATTCGAGAAGCAGCCGAAGGCCCGCTGAAAGGCGTACTTTGTTACGACGAAGAAGAAACCGTTTCGGTTGACTATAACCACACCAACACAGCATCGAACTTTGCGGGTCTCCAGACACGCGTCATGGGTGGCGATCTGGCCCGTGTGTTCAGCTGGTACGACAACGAATGGGGCTTCACCAATCAGATGCTGAAAACAGCGTTGGTGATCGAGGAGACTCTCTGATGACCATCACCTCGATCAAGGATGTTGACGTGAAGGGGCGCACGCTGGTCGTGCGTGCCGACCTCAACGCGCCCTGCAAAGACGGGGTGGTCACGGATGCGACCCGGATCGAACGGTTCGCAGCAGGCTTGAAGCCTTTACTGGATGCTGGTGCGAAAGCCGTTGTGCTGTCGCATTTTGGACGCCCAAAGGGTCAGCGGGTTCCCGAGATGTCTCTGGCACCGATTGCACCAGCCCTTGCCGCAGCCTTAGGGCGCGATGTAGCGTTCGCTGATGATTGCATCGGAGAAACCGCTGAGGCTGCAGCCGCGGCTTTGACTGAGGGGCAGGTTTTACTGTGCGAAAACCTGCGCTATCACCCGGAAGAAGAAGCCAACGACTTAGGATTTGCCGCCAAGCTGGCGCGCCTTGGTGAGCTTTATGTAAACGATGCGTTTTCGGCAGCTCATCGTGCGCATGCCTCAACTGCGGCAATTGCCTCGATCCTGCCCGCTTATTCCGGCCCGCTGATGGATGAAGAAACCGCCGCACTTACGGCCGTCTTGGAGGCGCCAAAAAGCCCGGCGGTTGCCTTGATAGGTGGTGCAAAAGTATCCAGCAAAATTGCAGTTCTGAAGAACCTCGTGAAAAAAGTTGATGCCGTGATCATCGGTGGCGGTATGGCCAACACGTTCTTTTTCGCCGACGGTCACGCCATCGGAAAATCGCTTTGCGAAGAAGATCAGGTCGACACTGTGCGCGAAATTCAGGAACTGGCAAAGGCCGCCAATTGTGAATTGGTGCTGCCGGTCGACATCGTCTATGCCTTCAAATTCGCCGACAATGCCCGCAGCTTTATCGCAGGTGTCGAGGACTGCCCCGAGGAGGGCATCATACTGGATGCAGGCCCTAAATCTGTTGTCCGCTTCCGGTCCGTCCTGGCAAATGCGCAGACAATCTTGTGGAACGGACCGCTGGGGGCATTTGAAATGCGCCCGTTCGAACAGGCCACCAAACAAGTTGCCTTGGAAGCTGCTGAGCTGACACGCAGCGGTTTGGTAACTTCGGTCGCGGGTGGCGGGGATACCGTCGCGGCACTGAACATGGCCGGTGTGGCCGAAGATTTCACATATGTTTCAAGCGCAGGCGGGGCTTTTCTCGAATGGCTTGAAGGTAAAGAATTGCCAGGTCTGGCGGCGCTTGATCGCGCTAAAGCAGCTTAAGGGATTATACAAAATGGCGCTCATAACATTACGACAACTTCTGGATCATGCAGCCGAGAATTCTTACGGCGTGCCCGCGTTCAACATTAACAATATGGAGCAAGGTCTGGCGATCATGAAGGCCGCCGATAGTGTGGACTCGCCTGTGATCATGCAAGCCAGCCGTGGTGCCCGGTCCTATGCCGGTGACATCATGCTGCGCCATATGGTGCAGGCGCTTGCCGAAATGTACCCGCATATTCCAGTTTGCATGCATCAGGATCACGGCAACAACGAGGCCACCTGTTCCTCGGCAATTCGTCACGGTTTTACCAGCGTCATGATGGACGGTAGCCTTGAGGCTGACATGAAAACCCCGGCGTCATACGACTATAACGTTGAAATCACTGAGCGCGTATCCCGCATGGCCCATTGGGTTGGGGCAAGCGTTGAGGGTGAGCTTGGCGTTCTTGGTAGCCTTGAAACCGGTGAAGCGGCCAAGGAAGATGGCTCGGGAGCTGAAGGCAAGCTTGAAATGGATGCGCTGTTGACGGATCCGGATCAAGCGGTTGATTTCGTCAACCGGACCAAGGTTGATGCGCTGGCGATTGCCTGCGGTACAAGCCACGGTGCGTATAAATTCAGCCGCAAACCGGATGGCGAAATCCTTGCGATGAAACAGATCGAAGCGATCCATGCCAAGTTGCCAAATACACATTTGGTCATGCACGGCTCGTCCTCGGTTCCACAGGAATTGCAGGACATTATCAACGAGTTTGGCGGGGACATGCCCCAGACATATGGTGTTCCGGTGGAAGAGATTGAACGCGGCATCCGCTCGGGTGTGCGCAAGGTCAATATCGACACCGATTGTCGTATGGCGATGGCAGGTCAGTACCGCAAAATTGCAACGGAAAAACCGTCTGAGTTTGACCCACGCAAATTCAACATCCCAGCAATGGATGCAATGGAAGCATTGTGTAAGGACCGCATGGAGCGGTTCGGAACGGCCGGCAATGCTTCAAAAATCACCGTCATCCCAATGGATGACATGGCCAAACTCTATGCCGAAGGTACGCTCGACCCGTCCGTTGGTTAATTGAAAGAGAAGAGCCGGTGGCGGTCTCGACCCCAGCCACCGGCGAAAGTCCAGTCAGAGGAGATTCATCATGGACCAATCAAATCGTTATGCACGTCTTGACTTAAAAGAGGAAGACCTGATTGCAGGCGGCAACCACGTTCTTGTCGCCTATATCATGAAACCGAAAGCGGGTTTTGACGGGTATTTGGCAACTGCCGCCCATTTCGCCGCCGAAAGCTCAACCGGCACCAATGTGGACGTGTCCACGACCGATGATTTCACGCGCGGAGTAGATGCGCTGGTTTACGAAATTGACGAGGCGGCGAATCTGATGAAGATCGCCTACCCGGTTGATTTGTTTGACCGAAACATCACCGATGGCCGTGCAATGCTGGCCTCATTTTTGACTTTGTGCATTGGGAACAATCAAGGGATGGGCGATGTTGAGCACGCCAAAATCCACGATTTCTATGTACCACCCGCTTATCTGCGTCTGTTCGACGGACCATCAACCACGATCAAGGATTTGTGGAATGTTCTTGGCCGTCCGCATGTGGATGGAGGCTTTATTGTCGGAACAATCATCAAGCCAAAGCTTGGCCTGCGTCCGCAGCCTTTTGCCTCGGCGTGTTATGATTTCTGGCTTGGTGGTGACTTTATCAAGAATGACGAGCCGCAGGGAAATCAGGTATTCGCTCCGATGAAAGAGACCATTCCATTGGTCGCAGACGCCATGAAACGCGCTCAGGACGAAACAGGCGAAGCAAAATTGTTTTCGGCCAATATTACAGCCGATGACCACCACGAGATGATCGCACGTGGCGAGTATATCCTTGAAACCTTTGGCGAAAATGCGAACCATGTGGCCTTCCTTGTGGATGGGTACGTGGCGGGTCCGGCAGCGATGACAACGGCCCGCCGGGGCTTTCCGAACCAGTATCTGCACTATCATCGTGCGGGTCATGGTGCGGTCACCAGCCCAAGCGCGATGCGTGGCTATACGGCCTTCGTTCTGTCGAAAATGGCCCGGATGCAGGGTGCCAGTGGCATCCATACCGGCACCATGGGGTTCGGCAAAATGGAAGGCGAGGCGGCTGACAAGCTGATGGCCTATATGATTACGGACGACAGTGCCGATGGTCCTTATTATCATCAGGAGTGGGCCGGAATGGGTCCAACCACTCCGATTATCTCGGGCGGGATGAACGCACTTCGGATGCCGGGTTTCTTTACCAATCTTGGCCACTCAAACCTCATCCTAACAGCCGGTGGCGGCTCGTTTGGTCACATAGATGGGGCGGCTGCCGGAGCGACTTCGCTCAGACAGGCCGAACAGTGCTGGAAGCAGGGCGCCGACCCGATCGAGTTTGCCAAAGATCACAAGGAATTCGCCCGTGCGTTTGAGTCTTTCCAAAGTGACGCGGACACGATTTATCCCGGTTGGCGCGAAGCTTTGCGGATCAATTCTGCAGCCTGAATATTGACGGGAAACGAGTGAGTGCAGAACTCTACATAACCTGCGCTCACACCGTGTAAGCAAATGCGTAGCGGCGGGCAGTAACGCCCGCCGCGCCAATCCAAGGAGACGACCATGAGTTTTGACCGTTCCATCAAGATCGCCCCGTCGATTCTGTCTGCCGATTTCGCCAATTTCGGCCAGGAAATTCAGGCAATCGAGGCCGAGGGTGCCGATTGGGTGCATGTGGATGTGATGGACGGGCATTTCGTGCCGAACCTGACCTTTGGGCCTCCGGCGGTCAAAGCGTTCCGGCCGCATGTCAAAACCTTCATGGATGTGCATCTGATGATCGCACCGGTTGACCCATATATCGAGGCGTATGCCGAGGCAGGGGCCGATATGATTTGCGCCCATGTCGAATCAGGGCCACATATTCACCGCACCATTCAGGCGATCAAAGCACAGGGTGTGAAGGCGGGCGTCAGCCTTAATCCCGGCACCCCACTTGAGAGCATTGAACATGTTCTGGACATGGTGGACATGGTTTTGATCATGACAGTTAATCCGGGCTTTGGTGGTCAGAAATTTATTCATTCAGGCGTCGAGAAAACCCGCCGTCTGCGGACAATGATCGGCGACCGCCCGATCCATATTCAGATTGATGGCGGGGTAACGACAGAAACCGCACCGCTGGTAGCAGCAGCCGGGGCCGATGTTTTGGTGGCTGGTTCCGCCGTGTTCAAAGGGGGTTCAGTTTCAAATCCCACCGTATACGGCGAGAACATCCGGGCCATTCGGGCAGCGGCCGAGGCGGCGCGAAAGGACTGATATGTTCAAAGCTCTGATATTTGATGTCGACGGCACGCTTGCCGAAACCGAAGAGGCGCATCGTCATGCGTTCAACGATACGTTTGCAGAGTTCGGCCTGAACTGGCACTGGAGCCGCGAGTTGTATCGCACTCTGCTCAAGACGACAGGTGGCAAGGAACGGATGCGTGACTATGCAGCGAACCATCTGAATATTGACCCGGCGACCGTTCCCGTCGTGGAAATTCACAAGCGCAAGACTGCGCGCTATGGTGAGTTGATTTCCGCAGGCATTGTACCGCTGCGCCCCGGTGTTGAGGCGTTGATTAATAATGCGCGCTCCAACGGGGTGCGTTTGGCGGTCGCCACCACGACAAACCTGCCGAATGTTGACCGGCTCATTCGCGCGACAATGGGTGTGCCTGCCGAAGATGTTTTCGAGGTGATTGCGGCTGGTGACATGGTAAAAGCCAAGAAACCAGCACCCGACGTATTTCAACTGGCCCTCGACGGGTTGGACCTGCCCGCCAAAGATTGCCTTGCGTTCGAGGATTCTCTGAACGGGTTAAAGTCAGCCCTTGGGGCCGATTTGGCCTGCCTTGTCTGCCCAAGTTGGTACACCAGTGGTGACGAATTCAAAGGCGCAACCGCAATCGTTGAAAGCTATGAAGAAACGGCGAGCATTGAGGCCCTGAACGCGTTGTTTGTTCCAGCTTGAAAATCCGGAGATATTGATATGGCCGCCATACCCCCAGTTTGCGATTTTGGCTGGAAAGCCCCGGATTTTTCGCTTCCGACACCAGATGGAAAGAGCGTCTCGCTGAGCGATGTCCGAGGTGAAAATGGCACGCTCGTGATGTTTATCTGCAATCACTGCCCTTATGTTCTGTCGGTGCTGGACCGGATCATTCGTGACGCCCAAGAGTTGCAAACGATGGGCGTTGGGGTTGTGGCAATCAGCTCGAACGATGTGATCAGTTACCCCCAAGACGGGCCTGAAAAAATGGCGGAACTGGCAGCGAAGCACGGTTTTTCGTTCCCGTATCTCTATGACGAAAGTCAGGATGTGGCGCGGGCCTATCAGGCGGCCTGCACGCCGGATTTCTTTGGCTTCAATGCAGCGGACGAGTTGCAGTATCGCGGTCGGCTTGATGCCTCAACCCGCGCAGCCGGGCCTGAGGATTTGCGGCGTGACTTGTTTGAGGCAATGAAGTTGGTGGCGGAAACCGGTCAGGGGCCAGTGGATCAGATCCCGTCGATGGGATGTTCAATCAAATGGAAAGATGCATCATGAAAGCAGTTATTTTCGATCTCGACGGCACACTCGTTGATTCAGCACCGGATATTCACGCGGCCACCAATGCGTTGCTGCGGGCAATGGGGTATCAGCCGCTGTCGCATAAAATTGTGCGCTCGTTTATCGGCAACGGTATCCCGAAACTGGTCGAACGGGTGATGAAGGCAAGCCACATTGACTTTACCCGTGAACGTCATGCCGCGATGACTGCGCAGTTTGAGGCTCTGTATGCCGAAAAACCTGCTGAAAAAACCGAATTCTATTCCGGTGTCAAAGAGATGCTGGAAACGCTGAAGGGGCAGGGATATGCGCTTGGCGTCTGTACCAACAAAAACCTAGGCCTGACGATGCGGGTGCTGGACGGTATGGGCATCACCCAGTTTTTCGGCTCGGTGATCGGCGGCGACAGCCTGCCGGTGAAAAAACCGGACCCTGCGCCGTTCCACGCCTGTGCATTGGAACTTGATGCATCCGAGATCATCTATGTTGGCGACAGCGAGGTCGATGCCGCCACGGCGAAAGCCGCCGGTGTGCCATTTGCACTGTTCACAGAAGGGTATCGCAAAACCCCGGTTGCGGCCATTCCGCATGACTTTGGATTCTCGGATTTCACGATGCTCGCTCAACTTCTGGAAACCCTGTTTCAAAGGGACGCAGCTGCTTGAGCAGATCACTCTAATATTTCTCTGTGGCATAAATATCCCCGGCGGAGCCATTAACGTTCGTTGGCGATGCGTTTCGGTTATGTGTCACGTCAGTGGATATTCCAGGTCTCAAAGCACGGACTTCAACAAGACTCACACGCCGAAAATCGCCTTCGCAAATTTTGGATATGGGTCAGCAATCTCGGCGGCAATCGGGCCGCGCAGCAACTCCAGACGATCAGGTTCCGGCAAAGGTGTCTGTTCTGGCTGGGCCGGATAATCAAACTCAAAACCGGTATTGTCGAGAACTTCTTCCAGGCTATGACCGGGGTGGACACTGACAAGGCGAAACCTCCCGCGAGGCTTGTCGAACTTGAACGCACAAAGGTTGGTGACAAGCGCGTACGGGCCACCGGGGCGATAGACCTCAGGGGGGCTGATGCCGGGGGCCGAGATGAAATCAACGGTTTCGACCATCGTTCGGCGCGTATGCTCATCGCGAAACAGGATGACGCGTGGGACAACGAAATAGAGCATTGCCGAACCGAAAGATCCGGACCAGCGGACATTTTGCTGGGGATACTCGCCCACGCCGACAAGGTTGATATTCGCTTGCCCGTCGATTTGCCCGCCACTCAGAAAAAAGGCCCCGATACGCCCTTGGGCCGCGCGATCAAAAAGTTCGCCCGCGCCGTCGTTCAGGGTCTGCAGGTTTTGACTGTTGAGCACCGTCACACGGCTTGTGCCGCCAGAAAGTGCGCGGTTCAGAAGGGCGGCCGAGCCGGGAATGGGCGAGGACACGCCGACGGCAACATGCTCCACCCCTTCCAGCAGCCGGGTGATTACGCAGATCAGGAGTTCTTCGCTTTTATAGTCCATTTATTCAGCGGCCCGCTGGATTGCGCCCGCCAGATAATCGGCAAAGCCCTCGTCTGTCCGCGCTGCCGCCGCATAGTGTGCCAGGGCCACGCTGTCTGGATCGTAACAGCCATCAAGGCCCAAAGGCCACGCGCCATTCTTGGCCTCAACAACTTTGCTAACATACATTTCGGGGATGGTTGCGGGTGCGCGCAGCGGGTCTTTCATCAGGTCGAGGTCGGTGATTTCCTCAACCGTGACCAGCGTTTGCTTTGAGGCATGTGCCAGCGTCATCAACTCGCGCATTTTTCCGATCCAAACGTTGCCAAAGCGATCCGCTAGCGGGGCATGGAACAAGGTAACATCCGGCACAATTGCCGGAAGAACAACAATTGGATCGCTGGTATCGCTCATCGGATTGTTGATGACTTTGTAGTCCTCGCGATATTTCAAAAGGTCCGAGCCAATTAGTCCGCGCATTGGAAAAAACGGCACACCCTTTTCGCCAGCTTGCAGGGCCGAAACGATGGCAGGACAGGTCGAATCCATAAGCCGGATCGTCCCGGCCTTTACCGCAGAAACGAACCTCCCGGCCTGCCCATGTTCATCCAGTGTGATTCCGGCGCTTTCCACAATTGAGACACAGCCAGCCCCAATCAGAAGATCAGCCTGAATGCCGGATGTCGGGATTGCAACTAAATGAAGGTTTCGCGCGCCCCGTTCTGCCAATGCGCGTGTTGCGGCCATCGCAACGCCACTGCGCGACGGCGGTAGCGCCAGCTTGGCCCCATCCGGGATCATGTTCACGAGTTGGCTCAGATCAGATATTGCCATGTGATCCTCCGTATTTCGGCTAGCAGTATTGCCTGAAACAGGGCAAAGGCCAAGCGCTTAGGTTGGGCCAGCGCCCAAATCGAAATCCTCGTTGGGGAAATACTTTTCCAACCGGATATCGGCTGTTCTGGCATGGCCTTCCATGCCTTCGTGACGGGAAATCCGGGCGGTGACTTGTGCAAGATCCCGAATTGCTGAAGGCTCGGCTTTTTGCCAGGTGACCATCTTAAGGAATTTTAAAACAGACAATCCGCCGGTATATCTTGCGGCCCCGGAGGTGGGCAGAACGTGGTTCGGCCCGGATGCCTTGTCGCCAAAAGCAACTGTGGTTTCAGCCCCCAGAAACAGCGATCCGTAAGCGCGCAAACGGTCCAGCCACCAGTCCAGATCATCAGCCTGCACATGCAGATGCTCTGGGGCTTTGCGGTCGGCACAAGCGGCCATTTCCTCGCGATCGGTGCAAAGGATCACCTCGCCATATTCTTCCCACGCGAGACGGGCGTTCTTGCGGTTCAGGGGTGGCAGCTTGTCGATATAAACCGGCACTAAAGACAGAACTTCCCGTGCCAGCGGCGCGTGATCCGTTGCCAGCCAAACAGGCGAGTTGTGCCCGTGTTCAGCCTGTCCCACCAGATCCCAGGCCACGAAGTGCGGGTCTGCCGAGGCATCGGCGAGGATCATGCTGTCGGTCGACCCGGCAACCATATCAATGCCAATATGGCCGAAAAGCAATCGTTTGGCCTCGGCGACAAACTGGTTTCCAGGGCCAACAAGAATATCGGCAGGAACGGTCCCGAATAATCCCTGTGCCAATGCGGCGATTCCCTGCACTCCACCAAGCGCCAGAATGCGGTCGGCGCCGCAATAGTCGAGCGTATAGATTATTTCCGGTGGAATGCCGCCTTCACGGGTTGGCGAACAGGCCGAGATGAAGCGAACACCAGCAGTTTTTGCGGTTGTTACAGTCATTATGGCCGAGGCGATGTGGCTGTAACGCCCACCTGGGACATAGCACCCGGCAGAGTCCATTGGGATCAGTCGTTGACCCGCGATCAGGCCGGGTTGGATCTCGATTTCTGTATCGCGACAACTGTCCAACTGCACACGCGCAAACCGCGAAATGTTGTCATGCGCATAGCGGATGTCGTCTTTCAATTGCTGGGAAACACGGCCCTTGGCCACGGCGATGGCGTTGGGGGTGAGCACGATGTCGCCGTCCCAACCGTCGAGATCACGCGCGTAACCACGGACGCGATCCTCACCACCCGTGTGGATTTCCTCTAGCATTCCACGCACAATTTCAGTCGGGAATTTTGCCGCCGGGGTTGAGCGCGTTGCTGCAGATTTCAGGTATTCCATCTGGGTGTTCCTTTATTTTCGGCCTCATGCCCGTAGCATTCGCCGACATTTCCTTGACGCGCGTGCGTCACTAATTCAGGTTTCTCAAATCTGTTTGGAATTGGAGAGCCGCAATGCGCAGCCTGCTCAAAGGCATTTCGCTGAAGAACATCGCGATGTTTGAGGTGCTGGCACAGACCGGATCCATTGCGCAAACGGCGCAACGTACGGGCCAAAGCCAACCTGCGGTCTCTCAACAATTGCAGAAATTGGAGGCAAGCCTGGGCGCTGTTCTGGTAAACCACCGCACCCGGCCGATGACGCTGATGCGCTCTGGGCGGGGTTTTTTGATGCGCGCGCAAGAATCTTTGCGACAGCTTAGGCTTGCGCAAACTGAACTTGAGATGCTTGATCTTTCGCACCTGACCAGCCTGAGGATCGGGGTGATCGAAGATTTCGATAGTGAGATTACACCCGCGCTTGTGACCACGCTTTCGCAGAACCTGTCGAACTGCGCGTTCAAGCAAATCTCGGGGCCGAGTCACGAGATGGGCGAGATGCTGGACGACCGCAGGTTGGATATCCTGATCGCGGCGGCAGCAGATGAAAATGCCGGGCGTTGGCAGGAATTCCCGCTGCTGCGGGACCCGTTTATTCTGGTGGTGCCAAACGGTTTTGCGCTTGATGCGGAGAACCCGTTGCGAAGCCTGAATTCGCTGCCTTTTTTGCGGCATGATCAGGATATGCTGATCGGCCGTCAGATTGAGGCTCAATTGGCGCGACTGAAAATTGATCTGGTGAATCGATTTGAGATCGGTCCAATTCAATCGATGATGGGGCTTGTGGCCAACGGGTCTGGCTGGACGATTACGACGCCGCTCAGCTATCTTCGGGCAAAAAGGTTTCAGTCCGAGATTGAGGCTCACCCACTGCCCCTGCCAAAATTTGCGCGTCGGATTTCGTTGTTTTCCCGGGCGGATTGGATTGACACGGTTCCCTCGGATATTGCGGAAACGACGCGCGCATTGCTGCGGCAAACCGTTTTGTCTGACGGGTTGGAAAAGATGCCCTGGTTGATCGGGGACTACCGGGTTCTGTCGTGAAATCCGGTCCATTATCGGGCCTCAGGCAGTAGGATGTTGAATTGGGCGCGGATTGCTTGTTCGGCCGCAGACGCGAGGTATTCAGGGTGGTGGTTCGTCAGGATTTCCCGCGCTTTGGCACGGGCACGATCCTTTAACTCGGCCGCTCCGGCCTGTTCCCAGCTTCGTGGATCGTCGCGGTCATAGAGTGTCGGATAGAAATAATCCCGCTCCATCGCCGCCAACGTGTCGGGGCTTCCCAGAAAATGGCCTTCGCCCAGAACCGTCGCGCAAATCGCTTCAAAGCCAAGCGTTTCTTCGGTAACCTCAACACCGCGAAGGGCCCGGTAAATCAATGAATGCATTTCATTATCCGCGACGAACGCCTCGAAAGACACCCCTAGTAAGGACGCGGTCATGCCCGAACTTTCGTAGATAAGATTTCCACCAGCCAGACCAGCGGCAAGGGATGTCAGCGCCTTT
>Ga0316204_10007213_pt1 | contig 16467 bp, 6 predicted proteins | sample 6monrhotite_MG_2_FD_205661 | JGI IMG/M metagenome (GOLD analysis project Ga0316204, IMG submission 205661) | Microbial mat bacterial communities from mineral coupon in-situ incubated in ocean water Damariscotta River, Maine, United States -... | ecosystem: Environmental > Aquatic > Marine >... | reverse complement strand
CCCCTCACCAGGGCTTCGGTTTTCCAGTCTATCAAATCATCGGATACCCGGATGAAAGTTTCACGAAAATGCCTTACCCAGCCCTCTTCCTCAGGATAGAGTATCTCATCATAACCCTCAGGATAATAGACCGCATAAGTACGCTGTACATTGCCGTCTTCAAGCACTGTATATTCTCCTTCAAAAAGGATCTCATTCTCATGCTGATATTCCAGCCACACCAGTTTATCGCTGAGTGGATTATGAGTAATGATACCTTCAGAAAAAGGCTTTTCAGCTCCTGGCGTGACTATGCCTGTGGTAGACCAAATCACCTTTTTGTTCTCACCCCATTTGAAAGAAATCACAACCAGGTCCTTGTATTGGGGGTTGTCCTTCAAAAAGTCATCATTGACAGGTGGGCCCCATTCGCCAATGTAAAATGCCAGGGGATCCAGTGGACTTTCCGTTTCTTGTGCCAGGCCTGTGCTTTGTAAAATGAGTATTGCTAAACCTGTTTTTAGCAGTGTACGGATGCTATGTCTCATGCTCGATTTCATTTGATGCGTTTCCATAATGATGTGCCAGTGGGCATCCAGTCGTCACTCAATGCTGCTTTTTGAAAGGTCTCAGCTTTCATTTTATCATCGCCTATCACGTAGTGGATGTCTCTTACATAGTACTCCTGTCCTTCAGCGGTGGTAGACTTAAATTGGATGTCGAGGTGCTGGCCTTTGTATGGCACAATGTTGCCTATGCTGGTCTCGCCCCATGAGGTGCGTTGAACTAACAGAATGTCTTTTTTGGCTGGGTTAATGAAGTTCCAAACCTCCATCAGTTGAAGTGTATCTCCACTATTCTTAAGGCCCATGATATTGCCCCAAACAGACTGCTCGTTAGCCATCTGCCTGAACTCCATATAAAAGCGTTTAAAGTCATCAGGCTTACCGCTGTTCTTTTCATTTACCGAAACCCACTTGCCCCCTACCGTGTGGTTTAACATCCGGACAAGGTTGGGCTCCCTCTCTTGTGCATGACCAATCAATGAGATGATCATTAGGGTCATTGCCAACTTAATTTTCGTTTTCATAAGCCTTTGCTGCTTTCGGAAAATGACCTGGGGGTTCAGGCATTTCTTATGATGAGTTACGGCAAAAAAGGATTGAGAAAATTGGAATTATCCCTACTCGTGGTTTCTCTGCGCGAAACTGCCATTTGTCTATGCGAACAACCCGTGGCCTGAAAACAAAAAACCCCGACTTTTCAGTCAGGGTTTTACACCAGCTACCGTGTTGGCAGCGGGTCACAAGCTTTTAAAGACCATTAGAAATTGGGAATACTTTTGGTCTTAAGACAACTTTGAAAGTGCCTTCTGATTCGCTGATTCGTTAATGATATTCAATATGTTTTCTTCCTCTTCATTGATAAAGAAATGCCCTCCTGGGAAGTAATGAAAATGGCATTTTCGTGAAGTGTACTGTGCCCATTCTTCACATTCGGCAGCATTCAGGTTGTCTGCTTTGCCTAAAAGCACCGTGATGTCTTGATCAAATTTAATGATGGGTTTTTTGACCTTGTAAGTTTCCGCCAATCGAAAGTCATTTTTGAGCAAGGGCAGGAAGATTTCCATCAACTCAGGGTGCTCGAAAAATTCAGGGGCAGTGCCTCCCAGCCCAATCACTTCTTTTTTGAAGGTAGCATCGTCAAATAAGTGGTACATTTTTTCATCGGGCCTGTTGATGTGCAAGGCTCCTTTACCCGAAAAGAAGAGGTGTTGAGGCAGGGGCAATTGTTGCTTACGAATCTTTTGTGCCAGCTCATAGGCAATAATCGCTCCCATACTATGGCCAAAAAACATGTAAGGTGCCTCCCTGATTTCTTCAGAAATTAGTGAAAAAACGTCTTCAACCGCTTCGTTTAGGTCTTGATAGGTGCCATCCGCTATCCGTCTGCCCCTACCAGCCAGTTCAATTGGCCTTAACTCTATGTGCTTTCCCAGGCCTCTTTTCCATTGATGATAAATCATCGCAGAACCTCCGGCATAGGGGAAGCAAAACAATTTGATTGGTCTTTCTTGGTTCATTGTATTCATGGATGTGTTAATTTTCTTTGGCCAGAGGCTAATGGCTGTGACCTTCCCTCTGGGCTCTGGCAATCTTTCTGGAACAAGGGCGGGTTTTTGAACACCAATTTTACGAGGGTGTATTTAGGCTTCAGAGTACATTCAGCCTTACTCAGGTGCTGGCATAGTAGCTTCCCTGATCAGCGCTTTCGCCAGCACTTCGGTAGTATCAACCAGGATTATGTCTTCCGCTGCACTGAATGGGTGAATCAGGCAAAGCTCTGTACACCCCAGAATAATGACCTCTGCTTTTTCCTGCTTAAAGAAGCGCAAAGCCCGCTGCCATAGTGAAATGGCTTCATCAGTGATTTCAACTGAATTGGCCTTGATACCAATTTCAGGGTCGTAAATCATTTTATGGACTACCTGACCCTGAAAATCAAATGGAGGCACCACTACCTCATAGCCATTCAGGCTCAATAACTCCTGATAAATCACGGATTTATAAGTGCCATTCGTGGCCATCAAACCGACCTTATTACTTTCTGGATGGTTTTTTTGAAGATGGCAAATCACCTCTGAAGGCAAATGAATCAGCCTTGTCTGTTGGTTTCGATGATATACGTCTTCCTGAATCGGGTTGAATATTTCAGGAGCATGTGACGTGTTACAAGGAATACCTATGACCTCTGCTCCCGCTTCCACAAGTTTTCCTATGACCTCCAAAATACCATCTGCCGGGTTTATTGGCGTGCTTCCTTCCAGAAAAGCCGTTCGGTCTACCAGTGCCTCCGGGTAGGTCATTAACACTACTGAAAAGTGGTCTTGATCTTTTTTTACCGGAGTGAACTTGATAATAGCCTCGTGTAGTGCGACACCAGCCTGTGGTCCCATGCCGCCTACTATTCCAATGGTTCTTCTTTCTTTAAGGTGCATGGTCTTCTTCAACCCGGATAATGCACTATCCGGGTTGTATAAAGGGTTCAGGATTACATGCCAACTTTTGATTGTCTGGCTTGCTCATAAGAGAATGGTTAAGCACTAAGCCAGCTGAAGGTCTTCCGAGGTCACATATGCCTCAAAGGCATAAATCTCGCCAGAAGCATAGTTGATCAGATCAAAGATTTCGTAAAAATGGTCGATTTTATTGAGCTGAAAATTCTGCTCATTATGGGTGTTCACGGGCCATTTGATGGAGATTATATTGGTTTCGTTCACCAAATATTTCGCATCTACTTTAAAGGTATGTGTCGCCCACTTTCCGTTGATTTCCAATTTTGACACCTGAACATTATTGACCTCAATAATCATAAAGTCAGCATCAGCGAGGTTTCGGCTCTTAGCGGTGATTCTAAATTCAACCGGAAAATCACGATCAGCTACAAAGTAAAAATCTGTTTTCAGGTCAAAAGCCTGATAAAACGGCAGTTTACTCCCAACGCGTTCATCGTAGCTATTTTTACTGTAAAGCGACTGTAGTAAGTCTACTTTCTCATACTTAACCCCGTGTTCTTCTTTTCTCAAGGTTTGGATTGCCGATGTCTGATTGATGTCTTTTTCCTTAAGAGCTTTGAGCATTGCATCAGTCAAATCCAAATCCAGCAGCTTGGCATTTCTGGGGTGTAAAAAGCCAGGAGGATATTGTTGGTCACTCATCAGCATCACCAACTCTTCGAAGGACTTACAAATCTCATTGGAGGCTTTTCTGGATGCCAGGTCTGACAGCAACAACATACTTTTGGCAATATTTGGCGAGGCTTCCAGGCTTTTTGAGCAGTGATAATACAGTACATCCGCGTCCTGGCCATTGTGCCCATTATGGATGGCAGCGTAAAAATGCGCTTTAGACACAGTTTCACTGTCTGGAACCAGGCCAGAGCAATGCTTCATAACGGCCTCTATTGAGACAGATTCATCAAAAAAGTTTGACAAAATACGCTGTGCCGTATGCCCCATGCTGACTTGAATTCCCTCAACACTCAAATGGCAATAGTCTAAAAATTGACCTCTTCCTGGAATTTCCCCTTGCAAATGCTCCTTGAATATTTCCTGCAGGTCTACAATTTGTATGTTTTGAGCAGCCTCAACTTTAGTTAAGATAGTCTCTCTGATGATGGAAAACATTCTGGCTCTTCCTATGGATCTGAAAGAAGTATCACGGGCGTTCTCCAGATTCTTTCTGGCCTGTTCCAGGTCATTCTGTTTGAGGTTCACCTTGGCTAGTGACTCATACCCTAAAGGGTGAGTGGGGTCTATTTCAATGAGCGCTTTGGCCGAAGACGCTGCCTCTTCCAAATCACCATTTTGAAGCAGTTGTGTGAGCTTCTTCTGATTCTCCACCCATTGGTGCAATTGATCACCGCTCAGGTTGGGCAGTGGTTTACTCATTTCAGGGACACTCCAATCGGCCAGGTTATATTCTGGAATCACAAATACAACTTTGGTATTGCTATTTGCGGCCAGTTCGGTGAAGTACCCGACCAATTCATTAGTGGTAGCTTCCAGCTCGTTTTCCAGTTTTTCCTGGATGCCCTTAAAACCCCTTTCTGTGAAAGAACTTACAATGGGCTCAATCACATCTTTTTGCTGCAGTTTAGGGCTGTGCAACTTTTTATATAGGTCGGTCAGGAAGTTGTTACCGGCAAATATGACAATGGTATCGGGCGCTAAAGCCAGAGACTGTTTGGCTACAGTCAACAAGCCACTCATGTTCATGTCAGATTTTGCAAGGTCAATCACTTCTACATCGGTCTTGGTGCCTACTGCGTTGATGGTATCTTCCAACACCTTGGCAGGTGTATAAACCGGGTCATAGAGGTATCCTCTTGCTACTGATTCGCCTAGAAATACTATCCTCTCAGACTTGGTCTTCTCGATGGGTATTTGATGCATTTTTGCCCAAAGAATCCATTCACTGCGATACTTTTCATCGCGTACAAACATTTTGTCTGACTCGTTGTAGGTCCAGATTCCCAGCGTACCAGGGTCAGGTTCCATGTCTGGCATTTGCTTTCGCGTTGCGTTGCCGTTGGAGATCTCGAACTTTTGAATCTCCTTAAGGATCACATCCAACTGCCCATTTCCATTTTCTGAAGAAATCTTCTTTGCCAAAGCAATGGCTTCTGTTTTTCGAGAATTATCCACTTCGTTATTTATTTGATTTTTCGTTAACATGACAATTTTGATTGGTTGGTTTACATGAATGTGTAGGCATCATGTTCGATTCCGGAAACAGCGGTTTCACCCAATAGATTGAGCAAGTAGGCTTTGATTTCCATTGGGTTTTTCTCTCGCTCTATGATGTAACCGTTAAGAACCAGGCAATCGATATCGGTTTTGATAAAACACTTGAGCGCATCTTCTGGTGTACAAACAATAGGTTCTCCCCTCACATTGAATGAGGTATTTAAAAGTATGGGGCATGAGGTAATCTCATTAAAAGCTTTCAACAGTGCCGCAAACCTGGGGTTGGACTCTGGGGTAACCGTTTGGACCCTTGCTGAATTATCCACGTGTGTAATGGCCGGCAAATCCAATGAAGAAATGACCTGGCAGGTTTCCAGCATAAAGGGAGACGGGTGATCCAAATCAAAATGCTCTTTGGAGTGGCTTTCCAAAACGGCCGGAGCAAATGGCCTGAAAGCTTCTCGTTTTTTTACCATTGCATTGATCCTGTCTCTCATTTCAGGGCTTCTGGGGTCAGCTAGGATCGATCGGTTGCCCAATGCCCGTGGTCCAAATTCCATTCTACCCTGGAACCAACCCACTACTTTACCATTGGCAATCATTGAAGCCACTGTTTTGGATAATCCATCCGGATTCCCCGTTTTGTCAGTCACATTCAGACCACTTGAATTTATCAGGCGTTTGACGGAATAGTCGCTGAACTCTGGGCCCAGATACACATGCTGCAAGGGGTTGTCTTTGATCGGGCCTCCACCCATTTCGTAGTGAGCGGCTACCGCAGCACCCAAAGCGCCCCCTGAATCATTGGCGGCTGGCTGAACGAACATGTTGTCAAAGGGACCATGCTTCAATAGATAGGCATTGGCTACACAGTTTAAGGCCACACCTCCTGCCAGGCAGATATTTTTCGACTTGGTCTCTTCATACAGATAGAGGGACTTTTCAAGCAAAACCTCTTGAAGTAAGGATTGTAAACTGCGAGCTACATCTTTATGAAATTGAGCAATGTTGGATTCGGGCGGCCTCTTAGGTTGACCCAATAACATGGCCAGTTTTTCGGTAAACATGGCCTTTGGGTTTTGAAAGGTAAAGAAGTCCATATTGAGCTCAAATTGACCCTTCTCTTTCATGGTAATCAGGCTCCTGAACTCTTCAAGGTATTTGGGCTTACCATAGGGGGCCAGCCCCATTACCTTGTACTCTCCCCCGTTTACTTTGAAGCCAATATAATTGGTGATGGTGCTGTACAGCAGCCCCAATGAGTGTGGAAAGTGAACTTCTTCCGACAGCTCAATTTTATTACCATCTCCCATGCCATAGGTGGTGGTGGCCCATTCTCCAACGCCATCTGTGGTGAGTATGGCAGATTGATCGTATCCCGAGAAATAGAAACTACTGGCTGCATGCGATAAGTGATGATCGAAGTACTTGATCTCTCCGTTAAAGCCGAGAACATCCCTAATCTCAGTCTCAAACCTGGAAGGTGACAAGCGCTTGAATAGTTCTTTTGAAACGTTTTGTACACCATTCCATAGTTGACGCGAAAGTTTCTTTTCAGGGTTTTCATAAAACACAATGCAATCAATCTCAGCCAGAGATAGTTTCGCCTCGCTTAAACAAAATTTAATGGCGTTATAAGGAATGGAAGCATCATGCTTTATTCGGGTAAAGCGTTCTTCCTGTGCTGCGGCTATCAACTTTCCGTTTTGCAATAAACAGCAAGCCGAATCATGAAAGTACGCTGATATTCCAATGATATTTGACATCTATACTAGGGTTTAAAGGTTTGACCCGAATTGTGGAATGGCTCTTCAATTACGATTCGCATCGCACAAAGCGGGTGTATTTGATTTGAGAAGGTTTATACTGAATTATGATGTATTGATTGGGTCATTTTACCTGCACAAGGCAAGGCACGGTATTAAGGAAATGACCCCCATGATGGCATTCGCACATCGACAATACATGAATTTTAATCGTTAACGCTTAGAGCAAATTCTCTGTAGGGCTCAAGCCTGCCTTCGTTCATTCGCATGATCTGATCAGCTACATCGAAGTATTGGTCGTCATGGGTAATGGCAATGACTATTTTACCCATGGCCCTCATTTTGGGCAGCAATTCTTTGTAGAAGAATCTGCGGTATTGTGGGTCCTGATCGGCTGCCAGCTCATCGAACAAGAAAATGGGGGTGTCTTCCAGGTAACACTGCAAGAGGGAAAGGCGCTTTCTTTGTCCACCCGAAAGCTTGGTAGTACTGTACTTGTTGTTTTTGATTTCTACTTTATGAGCCAGGTCGAGCAGTTGAAGGTATTCATCCACCTCCTGTTTCATTTTCTGTGTGTCTACATTGTACAGCTTTTGAAACAAATAAGGGGGGCTAAATACGGTTGAGAAATATTCTCCTATTTCATGAGTCTTTAGATTTTCACCGTTGATCAATACCTCGCCCTGGTCTGGTTTATAAAGGCCTGTTAGCAGCTTGGCCAATGTAGTTTTACCGCTTCCGTTGCCCCCCACAATAAAGAGAATCTCACCTGCCTTAGCTTCCAGGTTGATAGGACCCACACCAAATACATGTTCGCTATTTCTCTGTTCATAGGAGAAACTCACATTGGACAAGGCCATACTTTCTACCTGCGGTAAGCTGCTCGTCTGCGTTTCGGAAAGGTCGAGGTTAGCGGGTATTTCCTCGACAAATTCCTTGATGCGGTTCCAGGCAACTCTAAGCTGCATGAGGGCAGGTACGTTGCTTAAAATACCATTGATGGGCCCTATGAGGTATAGCAAAACCACCACAAAGCTCACTACCATATAGTACTCAATGGTTTCGAACATTTCCGGGAGCCCAAAGGCCACAAAGCCCAACAGGCCTACCAAGAGAAATTCTCCGATCAGAAATGCATTTACAAAGCTCACATCGGCCATGATGATTTTGTCCTTGTAAGACCCGGCACTTTGGGCCACATCTTCTTTGTATTCCAGTTTTTTGTTTAAACGCAGGCTGATTTCCTTGTAGCCGTCAATCATCCCGTGGATCAACCTCATGAATACATTGCGTTCGTCACGGGCCGTTTCAAAGTAGATGTTGGTTCGGGTACTCACCAGGTAATAGATACCGGCAAGGGCCACAATCAGGCTCAGGGTGAGCAGTGTTGCCCACAAGGCAATGGAGGCGAGATAGATAAAGACACCCACAACGGTGATGATATTGGTGACCAGATTAAGGAAGATGTTCGTTGAATCACCAACGCGCGAAACATCATCATTTAATGCGGTATAAACCCGGCCACGATCTATCTTTTCGAACTTTTGGTAAGAAGTAGAGAATATTTTCCCGGTCAACCGTATGACCATATCGTACACCAGGTTTCTGGTGAATTTGATCATGCCGATCTGAACGAACCTTCTGCCCAACACATATAAACCTGCAGTCAGGCCGAAGTAGAAAAGGATATAGCCTATCTCAATATCAGAATCGACAAAGGAAGTCACCATGATGATCACCACCACATTGGCCAGTCCGGAAAGTATGCTTATCAGCAGAATGAGGGGCACTTTGCTACGGTACTTGTCTGTGGAAGGCAAGAAGAGCGTCACCAGGTAAACCAGGTAACTCAGGCCTATTGCTGCAATCAGCAGTTGCACAAGTGTGAGAAAACTGAAAGGTGTCCAGACTATGACGGCCTCCCAATTGAAGCCATTCATGGCAGTTGGAATTAGATAGAGCCCAAACAGAAAGGGCAGTATAAAAAGGACTGCTTTGAGGGCAGTCAGTCCCATTTTCAGCGTAAAGGGCATGCGCCTTCTTTTGCCTTGAACGGTCTCTCGCAGGGCCATGAACAGGTAAGCCAATACGATGAGAATATAAACGCAGAGGGCGATTGTCATTCCTGAATAGCCTGTATCGCCACCATCTCCGGGCTCAAACTTCTTTTCAATCTCTTCACCAGCCAGCATTTTCACGACCCTGGTAGCCATATAAGTGGTGAATTCACTGTTGGAGTTGGCCAGAATAACCACCCCAACCTGCTGCTCTGGCCTGAAAGCCACAAAGGAGGTAAAGTTAGGATTGAGCCCCCCATGATAAATTAAGCCTGTTCCCGTCAGCGCAACATTCCACCCTGCCGCATAAGAAGACATGTCGTGCAGTGCCACCGTTTTATCGCGCTCATGCGTGGTTTTGGCCAATTGGTAGAGCTCATCCGGGCCAGTAAGACCCATTTGAAATTTGAGCCATTGGGCCATGTCTTCAATGTTGGACACTACATAACCGGCCGCATTGTTACCAGCATATACCGGAGCCTCATAGGGCCTGGCTTTAAAAAAGCCGATTTTGTAACCCTCTGACATCAAGGCACTGTCTAACGCCATACCCACAGAGGTATGCTCAAGTTTCAGTTTTTTAAATACAGAACTGCTCAGATATTCCTCAAATTTCTGTCCCGTAACGACTTGAATGATCAAGGCTAAAACATCATAGTTAATGGTGGCATATTCAAACTCCTCACCGGGCAGTTCGCTCAATTCTGTACCTATCAGGGTCTTCACGGTCTGCTCCAATGCGTCTGGTGAACTGGAAACAGGAATATCTGACAGGGTATGCCAGGGAATGCCACTGGTGTGGTGAAGCAGTTGATCAAGGGTAATTTCCTCTTCTTTCCCTTCAAAATACACCTTGAGCCAGGGCAGGTATTCCGAAACCTTATCTTCAGGCGTTACCTCATACTCATTGATGAAATGGGTAAATGCCAGGGCAGTGAAAGCCTTGCTGCAAGAGCCAATTTGGAACAAGGTTTGGGAAGAAACCGGGCTTTGCTTTTCAACATTCTGCCAACCGTAGTTCCTGGTGATCTCTTCTGAACCCCTGATCATAAATATGCTAAGGCCCGGAATGTCTCCACTCTTCATGAGTCTTTGAATCTCCTGCTCAATTTCCTCAACCGTGAATGAGTCATTGGAGGTATTCGCGCTCACCACATTGATGAGCACTAGATGAAACAGGAAGAGTAAACAGCTTTTTAGATACGTCATAGTTTTGACATGAATTGGCAGTCTGGCACAATTGTGCATAGACTTATGTGAATTAAAAGCAGTGGTATTAGTGGTAAAAACGGGTTATTTGATGCTATTCTCGCAGCCTGGAAAACGTCTTTATTTCCTTTTCAATCCCTTTTCCAAGGGTGTTGACATAAGGCTTCTTCATCATTGAAAAATGATTGCCCGGTACTTCCAAAAAGACAGGAGAGCTACCAAAGCACTCTGAAACAAGCTTTTGCTCCAGCTCTGAATCGGCCGCTTGATAATAAAAAACCGGGGCCTTCAACGGCTGTGTGGATTGATACCTGGCTACTCCTCTCTGCAATGTCCTGATGGTATTGACATACTGAATCAGTTCAACCGCAGTCAAGTGCTCAAAATGGGGAATTATTCCCTGGTAGTTTTTGGGTACAAACTGGCGAGCCTCTTCTGTTAAATGCTCTTCTTTATTGATCAGATCTGCTACCTCCTGCCACAGCGCCTCCATGGTGGTGGACTTCAATTTGTTCAATGAGCCATTGAGCAAACCGGACAGCCATTTCATCTCTGATTTCAGGTCGAAATTAACCACCTCTCCATTAGAAAGCGGACTTGGTGGTTGGGTATCAATCATAAATAGTCCAGTGACTTGCTTGCCCGCCTGTTCCAATTGCAAGGTCATTTCATGTGCAATTACGCCTCCGGTACTCCAGCCCACCAGGTGATAAGGACCACTGGGCTGCACGGCATCCAACAAGCCAATATAATGTGCTGCTATGCTCTGAAAATCGATGTTTTGAGGGCCAAGGTTTTGAAGCAGGGAGCTCCTGATGGCCCAGCAGTTGTAGGTAAGCTGCAGCGCCTCGGCCAGCTCCAAATATCCCTGAACATCTCCACTCCCATCGTGCACAAAGAACAGATTCGATTTGGCCTCTGAATGTTGATCACTCAATATGACCAACTCCTTGTCAACCTGCCTGACTGCCTGGTCTCCCCGCACGCTTTTGGCCATTTCGCGAATGGTAGGCTTCTTAAACACCTGCAACAGTCCGATGTCTGCATTTAAGCGCTCTTTAATACGGTTGACCAAAACGGTGGCTTTCAAGGAGTGACCACCCAGCTCAAAAAAGTTCTGTTCAGTGCCAATCTCATGTATGTCAATGCCAAGCACCTGAGACCATATTTCTGCCAATAGCTCTTCCGTTTCATTGACGGGAGGAACCAAAGCAGCCACAAGGTCGATCTGCCAACTGAGCAGTGCTTTCCTGTTAATTTTTCCATTTTGAGTAGTTGGAATCTCGTCCAGTTCTATCAGACTGGCAGGAATCATATAATAAGGCAGGCGATCGGCAAGAAATCCTACCAGTTCATCTTTTTCCAGCTCCCGATTGGCCATATAAAAGCCCGCCAGGTATTTTTCTCCCCGATCTTCTTTGAGCACCACCGCTGCTGTTTTTATGGCGGGATGGGCCAGCAGTTGCGCTTCTATTTCTCCTATCTCAATTCTGAAGCCTCGCAGCTTCACCTGGCTGTCGGCCCTGCCTAAAAACTCCACTTCGCCATTTGGCAGCCATCGGGCCAGGTCACCCGTTTTATAAATTCTTTGTCCTCTTTCAAATGGATGAGAGACAAACTTCTGGTCGGTCATGGTATGGTCATTGACATAACCATTGGCCAGGCCTTCGCCTGAAATGCATAGCTCACCGGCTACCCCAACCGGCTGTAGTTGAAGCTGATCATTCAAGATTAGTATCTCCTTGTTAGCAACCGGTTTTCCTATGCTGTAATTGTGGTAGTTTGCTGCTTTATCCAACTTTTTCCAGGTAGTCCAAACCGTATCTTCTGTAGGGCCATAGAGGTTGTAAACCTCAAAAGGAATGGCCGAGCCAGGCATTTGATTGAGGCGGTCTCCTGCCACATTCATTACCTTTAATGAACCCGGGGTTTCCCATTTCTCTTTGAACAAATATTCGGCTACTGGCGTGGGCTGGAAGCTGATCTCCACCTGACTGTCCAACAACCATTTTTTCATCTTTCCGGGGTCCAGCCTCATTTCCTTTTCTGCCATGTGCAAACAACCCCCAAAGGCCAGGCAAGGCCATATTTCAAAGGCTGCGGCATCAAAGCCCGGATTAGCCACCTGACTCATTTTGACACAAGGGCCTACCTGGTATAGTTCTTTGAAAAAATGCAACATATTGGACAGTCCGCGATGATTGACCGATACTCCTTTTGGCCTTCCGGTGGTGCCTGAGGTATAAATCACATAGGCGGGCTGACCGGTAAACTTGCGCTCCATTTTGGTATTGGCCGAAAATGACTTGACCACATCAATTGAGATGATCTGCAACTGTGAAATTCCATTGAACTGCTTCCAATAATCCACTTCAAAATCACTCTGATGCAGTACGAGGTCCGGTTGGCAATCTTCCAGAATCTGTTGTACTCTATTGACCGCATTTTCAGAAGAAACAGGCACATAGGTGTAGCCCATTTTCAGCACGGCCAACATAGAGACAATCATCTCAACAGAGGGCTCAAAAAGTAGCACCACGCGTTTTGATTGTGGTTTAGGTGCATGCTTACAGAGCTGACGTGCCATGCCATTGGCCCTGGCATCTAGTACTGCATAGGAAACTTCTTCCTGCTTATACACCAGTGCCGTACTGGCTGGGTTTGTCTGCACTTGTTGTTCAAAAAGGTCGAGTACGGTGTGGTGATTGGGATAATCTCGTAAGGTATCGTTAAAGGTACCAAGTAATAGCGCCCGCTCTCCGGTAGAGATGATCTCAATGTCCGAAAGCTTGGTGTTGATATTTGCAAGAACGGCTGAAGTAATCGCTTTGAAATACCCCGCGAACCGTTTTATGCTTTCTCTGGTAAACAGGTCAGTGGCATAATTAAAGCCTATGGCTACCTGCTCGCCATGGTCTTTGGCTATTAAGGACAGGTCGAATTTAACCCTGCTACTGTTTGTTGTCTCCTCTGCATGAGCGGTCAAACCCTCGGTTTTCAGGCTTTCATCTTCCAATGCCACATAGGTGTAAACCACATCGAAAAGTGGGTTACGGCCTGTGTCACGGTTGATCTCCAATTCATTAATCAGTTCTTCGTACTGGTAGATCTGATGATCAAAACTTCCCAGGGTAGCCGCTTTTACTTCCTCCAAAAACACATCGAAGGTTTTTTCTGCTGAAGGGTAATTTCGCAGCGGAAGTGTATTGACGAACATACCCACTATGCCTGAAAGGTCGTCATGAAATCTGCCTGCTGTTGGTGTTCCTACCACCACATCATTCTGATTAGCAAGGCGCGCGAGTAGCACATTGAAAATAGAAAGCAACAGCATGAACATGGTCGTGTTTTCCTGCCTGGCCATTTCTTTTAGCCCCCGGGTTTCCGATTCTCCCAGGAACAAACGAACCGTATCGCCCGCAAAGCTTCGTGGGCTTGGTCTCACATGGTCGGTTGGCAAGTTGAGCACCTCGGGTAGCTCCAGATATTGGCTGAGCCAGAACTTGCGGGCCTTTGCCATTTTTTGACCGGCCTCTTCGCCTTGCTGCCATTCAGAATAATCTTTGTACTGAAGCTTTAAGGCTGGCAGTTCATGTCCATTGTAAAGTGCCTCAAATTCATCTCTGAGGATATTCATGGATATGCCATCACTGATGATATGATGCATGTCGGTCATGACAATGTACTCTTCTCCGGGTAGTTTGATAAGGCCGGCCCTGAGCAAAGGAGCACAGCCAAGATCAAATGGGTGCACAAAGTTTTCTACCAAATTAGTTGCTGTCTGCTCGTCTTCGGCACTGTGAAGCGCTACTTCAAAAGGCAATGTTTCTTCAATAAGCTGCACCGGTCCATCTTCCAACATCACAAAACGGGTGCGGAAGCTTTCATGCCGGTCCACAAGGCCTTGAAAAGCCACCTGAAGTCGTTCCGGCTCATATTTTCCATTCAGCCTCATCACCTGCGGCATGTTGTAGGTGGTAGAATCCTGGTCGAACTGCTGCAGAAAGTATTGCCTTTTTTGAGCCGAGCTCAGTGCATAATGTTGCTTTGTTTCAGCCTTGGAAATAGTATCATCACCCATCTGGTCCTGGGCAAGTATGAAAGCAGACAGGCTGCGGATGTCTGTATATCTGAAAAAATCTCGCAAGGACACCTCGACTTGCAGCTGCTTTCTAATTTTATTCACAGCCACAGTGGCTCTTAAAGAATGCCCGCCTAGTTCGAAGAAACTGGCCGTGGTGCTGATTTTCTCTGGTGCCAACTTCAGTACAGTGGACCATATGGCCACCAGTTGTTCTTCGACAAGGTTGGTGGCAGGTACATATTCTTCTCCTGCCTCCAAAACCGGTTCAGGCAGTGCTTTTCTGTTCAGCTTACCACTTGCGGTAAGTGGAAAAGCCTGCAACCAAACAAAGTGAGCGGGTATCATATAATCGGGCAAGAGGGCACCCAGGTGACTCTTCAGTTCCAGTCTGTCCAATTCACGATCAGACAGATAGTAAGCGGCCAGGTACTGATCACTGCCCTTGCCTTTTGCTACGACTGCGGCTTCTCTGATCTGCTCATGAGCTACCAGACTGGCCTCAACTTCTCCTAATTCTATCCTAAAGCCTCTGATTTTCACCTGACTATCGGCCCGGCCCAGGTATTCGATATTCCCATCGGGTAACCAGCGGGCCAGATCGCCTGTCTTGTACATCAACCCTTTTTCTACATACGGATTGGTCACAAAACGCTCTGCTGTCAATTCGGGCTTGTTCAAGTAGCCATGGGCCAGTGCAGCCCCTCCTATGCACAGTTCTCCCGGTACTCCCAATGGTTGGAGCCCCAGCTGCGCATTCAATATGTACAGCTTGATATTGTCCAGGGGCTTGCCGATGGGTACATTGGTACGGTCTCCCAGCTCAACGGTGGAATAGCTGCAGGAATAAATGGTGCCCTCTGTAGGGCCATAAATGTTCTCAAGCCTTACACTTGTGTTCAGTCTCTCAAAACGCCTTACCATATTCACTGGTAATTCTTCTCCTGCCAGAAAGAGGTATTTTAAACTGTTAATACTTGACGTATCACCCTCCTCCAGGGCATCAAGCAGCATAGAGAACATGGAGGGCACAAAGTTGACATGGGTGATGCCATACTTCTCTATGGTTTGCAGTATGACTTCAGAATCTGCTTCTGCACCCTGTGGCAATAGTGCAAGGCTGCCATCGGATAAGCACCAGCCAAATATTTCAGCACAGGACACATCAAAGGTAAAGGTGGTTTTGAGCAGGTAAGTACCTCCGTTCATGGGGTAGCGTGATTCCTGGCTTCGGATGATATTGTAGAGGGACTGATGTCCAACCAGTACTCCTTTGGGCTTGCCGGTAGAGCCTGAAGTGTAAATGACATAGGCCGGATCTGTTGGGCTCAGTGCAGGCAGCACTGTGGATTCGAAGGGTTCGGTATTCATGACCTCGTCAAGCTCCTTGTCAAGGTCAATCAGTTCGGTTGCTAAAGCCAGTTCACTCCTCTTATTCCTGCAAACCACACCAGCCAGTCTTGCGTCATCTACAATGAACTTGACCCGCTCCGAAGGGTAATCGGGAGAGATGGGCACATAGGCTGCGCCTGCTTTGAGTACTCCAAAAATGAATGCGATCATCAATGGTTCCCTTTCCAACATAATGCCTATCAGGCTTCCATGGCCGAAGCCCTGACCATGTAAATAGGCAGCTACTTTGTCGCTTTGCTTATCTAACTCGCCATAGGTTATAGTGCCTAAGGCATGGTGGAGTGCCACGGCCTCAGGTGTTTTTTGCACCTGGCCAGCGAATAAGCCCATTACTGTTTCATCGGCAGGGTAGGAAACATCTGTCTTATTAAAGTGGGTCAGCAGCTGGTCTTGCTCCTGTTCAGACAGCAGATTGATATCGGCCAGCCGGACATTGAGGTTGGTAAGAATAGCAGAAGTAATGACTTCAAAGTAACGGGCAAAACGCTCTACGCTGGCGCTGTCAAATAAGTCGGTGGTATAGCTCAAGGCCAAAGACAGTGTTTCTGCTCCTTCATTGACCACCAGAGACAAATCGAATTTTGCGGTTTTAGTTGTACTCTCTTCAAAGGCTTCTCCTTCAAGACCTTTTGCGGTTATAGCATCGGAACCTTCGTGATTGTGATAACTGTACAATACATCGAAAAGTGGATTGCGGCCTGTATCACGGTTGAC
>Ga0316204_10007212_pt1 | contig 16469 bp, 9 predicted proteins | sample 6monrhotite_MG_2_FD_205661 | JGI IMG/M metagenome (GOLD analysis project Ga0316204, IMG submission 205661) | Microbial mat bacterial communities from mineral coupon in-situ incubated in ocean water Damariscotta River, Maine, United States -... | ecosystem: Environmental > Aquatic > Marine >... | reverse complement strand
CTTCTGAGCCATTTAATTAATGGATCCCACTGCTCTAAATCTTGCCATACTTTTGAAGGTGCCATTTCGAAAATACCAATACCTTTGTCTTCGGCATGAATATAATTTTGTGTATCGCGTAAAGTAGTAACAAAGGGAATTTTTAAACTTTTAAGAAAAGCATAGAGCGCATGATAACTGAGGGTATTCTCTCTAACGCGATTCGCAATGACAGCCACTTTTGTTTCTTTGCGAGAAACACGACCATTAGTCAACAATTCTTTTATAAAGTTCGCTGCAGCCCGTATATCAATAGGTGAAGGTAAGACAGGAATAATCACTGTTTCAACACGCTTGACTAAATTTGCCAGTTCACGGCCTTCAATACGTGCGGGAACATCCATAATAACGACATCGGTGTCTTTGGAAAAACGAACGGCCTCTTTTGTCGCATTTATACCCGTTATGCTAGGACTTTGGCGTGGCCGAACTTTTAGCCAATCTAAACTAGACCCTTGCGGGTCAAAATCGACTAGGGTGACATTTTTTTGTTCAAAATAAGCGTAATAACTGGCAAGATTAGTAGCGATAGTGCTTTTACCGCAGCCACCTTTTGAATTTAATACCATGATTTTACGCATTTAATGTTCTCCCCAATAAACATTGCTACATTATTTAATCTTATTATAAATTTTAATAATAAAAAAACCACTGTATTCGCAGTGGTTTTTTACCTAAACGTCGTATAATTTTATTTTGCTAAAGGTAAAATAATAAAAAACGTCGTTTCATTCTTATTATTTGACTCACAACTCACCATGCCACCATGCTTTTCAATAATACTTTTTATAATATTTAACCCTAAGCCTGTACCTTTCACTACCTCTTTATCTCGAGAATGTGCTTGTGTAAATTTTTCAAATAATTTTTCTTTATCTTTTTCAGAAACACCTGTGCCATGATCGGTTATATTGATACGTATATGTTTTTTCATTTCTTTAAATGAAACGTTTATGCAATCATTTTTAGCACCATATTTAACAGCATTAGATAGGAGGTTGGCCATTACTTGTAATAAGCGACCTTCATCACCATCTATAATGTAGCGCTTATCCGGCTTAATAAAATCGAAGTTCGCATTAAACTTTTTAGCGTACTCTTCGTTTTCAAGTAATGATTTTTCAACCACATCGACTATATTTAAATGCTCTATAACAAGATTAAACTCACCAGATTCCATTTTTTTCACATCTAAAATATCATTAACAATACCCGTTAAGCGATCGATATTATTAGAAGCCATATTTAAATATTCTTTTATTTTTTCATTAATTGGCCCAAGCGCTTCGTTTGCTACTAGCTTAATTGCACCATTAATCGATGTTAGAGGAGTACGAAGTTCATGACTAACAACAGCAATAAATTCAGACTTTATTGCTTCTGCTTTTTTTGTTTTTAATTCTTCCCTCTTTATTAATATAAAAAAGAATATACTGATAATCACAATAAATAAAAATACGACTAGCACAGCAATATACGTTGTTGTCTTATAACTTAAAAATAAACTTTCTTCATAAAAATCATAAACCGTCCACATAGTGCCTTTAACTGCGCCCTCAAATAAAAGGTAACTTAATTCATCTTCAGTTAATCTGTAATTTTCTCGATAATGAGTATTTCTTGCACCTTCCGATGTGATTTCAATTAAATGTTCATTCTCTTTATACACCAGCATGGTTTTATGACCGAGTGCTTGTGCGCTTTTTAAATATTCACCTATTTCATCAGCAGTAAAACTAATAAAAATAATATAGTCTTCTTCACCGAGAGGGAATTTTGTCATTAAATCGTAGTGATATTTAAATGAATTAGGGTGTATGCGTGGTAGGTTTTCATGATTTTTAGAATAAATTTTTATATCCTCAATACATAAGTCGCCGACATAACCCACAAAATCGTCGTAATAAGGATTGCCATCAAGATCAGATAATGTAAAAGAAAAAGAATTGGGAAAATAATTTTTTATTTTGAGTTCAATTTCTTCTTTTAATGTTTCATTCTCAGGGTCATTGAGTACTTTTTGAATAAGAGTAATATTTTCTTTTGCAAATATGTTTATTAATCTTTTGCGGTTAGTAATAAATTGACTTATTGCTTCACTGACATTGGTAACTGAATTTTGAGCAAGCAAATAATGATAATTTTTGAAATCACTTATTCTTAAATGTGCTCCTGCCATTAAAATAACAAAAACAGTTATCATCATGGTGAAAAATGAAACTTGGGATAGTTGTCTGATTTGCATAAAAATATTTTAAAAGTGATACCTTTAATGTATATCGGCAAATAGATGATTTATTTTAGTAAATTTAAATCATCCCATATCTCATCGACACGCTCTTTTATACTTTCATCCATCACAATCGGCTCACCCCACTCACGATCAGTCTCGCCTGGCCATTTGTTCGTCGCATCCATTCCCATTTTGCTGCCTAAACCCGATACGGGTGAGGCGAAATCCAGATAATCTATAGGTGTATTTTCAATAATGGTTGTGTCACGTGCCGGATCCATTCTCGTTGTCATAGCCCATATCACATCGTTCCAGTCGCGCGCATTGACATCATCGTCAGTAACAATGACAAACTTGGTATACATAAACTGGCGTAAAAAAGACCATACCCCTAACATGATTCTTTTAGCATGCCCTGGATATTGTTTTTTCATACTGACAACTGCCATGCGATAAGAACAGCCTTCTGGCGGTAAATAAAAATCGACAATTTCTGGAAACTGTTTTTTAAGAATGGGCACAAACACTTCGTTTAAGGCGACGCCTAAAATCGCAGGTTCATCTGGCGGGCGGCCTGTGTAGGTTGAATGATAAATTGGATCTTTACGGTGAGTAATACGTTCTATTGTAAAAACAGGGAAGCTATCAACCTCATTATAATAACCGGTATGATCGCCAAACGGACCCTCGTCAGCTTCTTCACCGGGCAGTAAGTAACCTTCCAATACATACTCAGCTGATGCTGGAACTTGCAAGTCAGATCCTAAACATTTCACCACTTCAGTTTTATCGCCACGCAATAAGCCGGCAAAACCATACTCTGATAAATTATCAGGCACCGGTGTTACCGCACCTAAAATCGTTGCCGGGTCCGCACCTAATGCAACCGCAACAGGAAAAGGTTCTCCCGGGTGCTTAGCCATCCATTCTTTATAATCTAAGGCGCCACCACGATGAGCCAACCAACGCATGATGACTTTATTCTTTGCAATCACTTGTTGGCGATAGATGCCTAAATTTTGTCTTTCTTTATTCGGTCCTTTAGTCACCACTAAAGCCCAAGTTATTAATGGTCCGGCATCGCCCGGCCAACAGGTTTGTATTGGTAATTTGGTTAAATCAACATCATCCCCTTCCAACACAATTTTTTGGCAGGATGCTTTACTCACCACTTTTGGTGCGATGTTTAAAACTTGTTTAAAAATCGGTAATTTGTCCCATGCATCTTTAAGCCCTTTAGGTGGCTCAGGTTCTTTAAGAAAAGCAAGTAGCTCGCCCACTTCTCTTAACGCCTCAACAGTTTCTTCACCCATCCCCATAGCGACACGTTCAGGTGTACCAAATAAATTAGCCAGCACAGGAACGTCAAAACCTTTTGGGTTTTCAAATAAAATAGCGGGGCCGCCAGCGCGTAATGTGCGATCACATATTTCCGTCATTTCAAGATTAGGATCAATCTCTTGAGCAACACGCACCAGCTCACCTTTTGCTTCAAGCTGTTTAATAAAATCTCGTAAGTCTTTATATTTCATAGTTGCCTGTTAATTTTATTCTTGTTTACTGCAAAAGCGCAGAGCGCTAATTTATTTAAGGTATCTAAATTATTTGAAGTATTGTCCGTTAGTCACGCTATGCAGATTGACTTCTTTGCGGTGAAAACGTATTTTAAATTCTAAAACCACCATGACGACGACGGAAACGGTAATCCATAATAAAGTAACCTGCTATAACACCCACTAATAAGACGATGGCAAGCAAGGTCCAATACCATGTTGGAAATTGTGGGCGAATACTGGCGAGCTCTTCTGCTGTAGGTATACGCTTTCCATTAAGATGAGCAAGCGCAACATCAATACGCTTTTCTAAAACGTCATTTTTATCTTTAACATCTTTTAATTCACTGAAAATTTGTTTTTCATCAATATCAACTTTAGGTTTTGGTGTTTCTTCTAATTCTTTGATTTTAAGTTTTAATTGTTCAATTTCAGTTTGTGCAGCAGTCAACTTATTTTCTAATTCAGGATCAACGATGGTTGTGCTACCTTTTCGTTTTTTAAGCTCACGAATAGTCGTCGTAGCATTAGATACTTGATCACGACGAACCTGTAACTCACGATCTTTTTTAGCGTACTCAACTTTAAGTTTATCTAACTCAATAGTGGTTTGTTCGTATTGATGTGACAACACATCATAGCGACGTGTAGCTGGTGTTTCTTTCATAACAAAGCCTTCGCTTACCCAGCCTTCAGTGCCATCATCCAACTTTACTTGAATAAAACCTTCTGTTGTATCAATAACTTCTAGTTCTGTACCACTGGGCACTGACTTTATCAGTGTGCTTTTTTCATCAGCTGCTGCATGTATGCCTAACAAAATTCTATCTGTTACATAACGTTTTTCTGCAAGAGCATAGTTTGATAAAAACAAAAAAAAGCTAGTTAAAATTAATATACTTTTCATTTCTTTCCCATCTTTATAACTTTATATTTATTTGTTTAATGAAATATTATGCGATGCCTGAATGACGAAGTAATGCATCTATCTCAGGTTCACGACCACGGAACTGTTTAAATAATTCCATCGGTTCTTTAGTGCCACCTTGCTCCAATACAGAGTGTAAAAATTTATTACCCGTTTCAGAATCAAAAATACCTTTTTCTTCAAACAGTGAAAACGCATCAGCTGAAAGTACCTCAGCCCATTTATAGCTGTAATACCCTGCTGCATAACCACCAGCAAAGATATGTGAAAACCCATGTTGGAAACGGTTATAGGCGGGTGGTTTAATCACCGCAACTTCCTCACGTACTTCATCAAGTACAGACTGTATACGTCCTGTTTGACCACTTTCATATTCAAAATACATACGGAAATCAAATAAAGAAAATTCTATTTGACGCACCATTTGCATACCCGCTTGAAAATTTTTCGCAGCATACATTTTCTTAAACAGTTTTTCCGGAATAGGTTCACCCGTTTGATAATGTCCTGCAATAAATTCCAAGGCTTCTTGCTCCCAACACCAGTTCTCCATAAATTGACTAGGGAGTTCAACCGCATCCCAAGCTACGCCGTTTATTCCAGAGACACCAATATGTTCAACTTTAGTTAACATATGATGCAACCCGTGACCGAATTCATGGAACAAAGTGGTGACTTCATCATGAGTAAATAGTGCCGGATCATCACCAATAGGTTGGGTTAAGTTGCAGGTTAAGTAAGCAACGGGAACTTGCAATGATCCATCGACATTACGCTTGCGACCCATGCAATCATCCATCCATGCTCCACCGCGTTTTTTATCTCGCGCATAGAGATCTAAATAAAACTGTCCACGTAACTCATCTTGTTGGTCACGAATTTCATAGAAGTGCACATCATCATGCCAAGTTTCTACACCGCTCACTTCATTGATAGAGATCCCATAGAGACGTTTCACAACGGCAAACATACCCGGTATGACTTTTGTTTCCGGGAAGTAGGGTTTTAAATCTTCTTGGCTAATGTCATAAGTATGTTTCCGTAACTTTTCACCGTAATAAGGAACATCCCATGCAGACAAATCATTTACACCATGCTCTTGTTTTGCAAAGCCGGTTAATTCCGCTAGTTCTTGTTTTGCCATGGCTTGTGATTTTTTTGCTAAGTCATGCAGAAAGCTTAAAACTTGCTCGGGTGTTTCAGCCATTTTTGTTGCTAAAGAACGTTCAGCATAATTATTAAAGCCTAATAACTGCGCAACTTCATGACGTAAAGCTAAAATATCTTCCATCACTTGCGAGTTATCATACTCTCCCGCATTAGGTCCTTGTTCTGAAGCACGTGTTGCATAGGCGTGATACATCTCTTCACGTAACGCGCGATCATCGGCATAACTGATCACGGCATAATATGAAGGAAAATTTAAAGTGAATAACCAGCCATCTAACTCTTTTGCTTCTGCCGCTTGTTTTGCCATAGCTAAAGCAGATTCGGTTAACCCGGCTAACATGGCTTCATCGGTAATTTGCTTAGACCAGGCTTGTGTCGCGTCTAAAATATTTTCTTCGTACTTGCTGGTCAGTTTTGAAAGTTGTTGGCGAATTTCGCGAAAACGTTTTTTCTTTTCAATAGGTAGATCTATGCCTGATAAATGAAAATCACGTAGTGCATTATTGATGATTTTTTGTTGTGCGCTATCTAAGTTTGAAAACTCAGGGGAATCTTTAATCGCTTGGTAAGCTTCATAGAGCTCAACATTTTGTCCCATTTCAGTACTGTACTCACTTAAAAGCGGTAAGCAGTTGTTGTATGCATCACGCAACTCATCGGAGTTCACTACCGAATTCATATGACTCACTGGTGACCACATCCGTCCTAACCGATCGTCCATATCTTCAATGGGTTGAATTAAATTATCCCAGCTGTAGTGATCATTTTTTTCAAGCAAGATTTTAATTTGCTCACGATTCGATTGGATAATGGCTTCTAATGCCGGCTCAACATGCTCTGGCTTAATATGCTGAAAAGGCGGTAAACCTGATTTTTCAGACATCGCTAACAATGGGTTTTCAATAGTCATTTAATGCTTTTTCCTGATGCAGTTCACGTACAATACTATTATTAGTTAAGGTGTTATGTTCACTTGATAAATGAACGCTTAATTTAACACGCCTGACAACGAGACAACAGAAAGGAATAATTTTCATCGTGAACCCAGTGAACTCATCTAAAAATGAAGTGACACACCCTTATGAAAAACTCACCCCAGACTGTATTCTCGATGCACTAGAAAACGTCGGTTTTGAGCCCAGTGGTAGCTTATTGGCATTAAATAGTTACGAAAACCGGGTTTATCAAGTGAGCTTAAACGACGACAGTTTTGTTATCGTGAAGTTTTATCGACCAAACCGTTGGTCAAACACCAGCATTTTAGAAGAACATGCCTTTACCCAAGAGTTAGTTGAACAAGAAATCCCGATTGTCGCGCCACTGTCTATTAACGATAAAACCTTATTTGTATTTAACCACTTTCGCTTTGCTGTTTTTCCGCGCCAAGGTGGTCGCACACCGGAATTAGAAGATCCCGAAACTCTCAAACAGTTAGGGCGATTCTTAGGCCGTATTCACGCTGTCAGTGCGCGCCAACCTTTCGCAGAACGCCCGCCTCTCAATGTGAAAAATTTTGGTAGCGATTCGCTTAACTTCTTACTTGAAAATGATTTTATCTCATCTGAAGTCAGGACTAACTATCAACAAGCAGCAGAACAGGCACTGTCACTAGTCGAAAATCAATTTGAGGCGATTATGCCGCGCAATATTCGCTTACATGGTGACTGCCACCCTGGCAATATTCTGTGGACGGACGCAGGACCCCATTTTGTTGATCTTGATGACTGCCGAATGGGGCCTGCGGTGCAAGATTTATGGATGCTGCTCTCGGGGACTCAAGATGAAATGTCTGGCCAATTTCGCCTTTTACTCGAAGGTTACAACACTTTTTTTGAGTTCGATCTCGCTGAGCTTTCTCTCATAGAAGCACTAAGGACTTTGCGACTGTTACATTACAGCGCATGGCTTGCAAGGCGCTGGCACGATCCTGCATTTCCAATGCACTTTCCTTGGTTTAACAGCCCGCGCTACTGGGAAGATCAAATGATTACATTGCGTGATCAAATAGAGCGCTTACAAATGAGGCCGATTAGTCTCTAAAATCGGGGTCATTTTTCACCGTAAAAGGCAGAGCACGCAAAATTAAAAAATGTTTTCTTAGCGAGCTTTGCGCCTCTGGGGGGGGTGATTTAAAAGCGAGATTGAAACATGTCTACCCAGACTTCCTCATAAAAATAATTTATAGCAAAATCCTCAAAATAGTCTTTCGAATAACTTATTTATCTTTGATATGTGGTGACATTAATACAGCTACATAAGCTAAATTGCGCATTATTTGTATGTATTGTTAATACTTTACGCTTCAGAACAAAGTATCTGATTTATACATTCAAATATCTGCTTATATCTATCTAATATTTTGATGTATCTATTGTAAACAAACACTTAGCGCGTTAATTAATATTTTATAATATTCACGCATACTTCATCAGGTTATTTCAGTCCTCATAAGTTCTATGCATACTCTTACTCGCTTTATAAAAACAAAAACAAATATCACACCCCACGTTCTAACCACTATTTGGAGGAGCACTATGAAGAAAGAATTTAGTCGTAGAAACTTTCTGAAATTCAGTAGTGCAGGGATAGCAAGCGCATTACTAGGAAGTACGGGGCTACTAAGTTGGAGCCCGCGCGCAGAAGCAGCTACTATTACAAAAACGTTTTATATTACTGAAGGGTTTATTACCCAGCCAGATGGCGTAGACGTTTATTTCCGAGGTTTTAGCCCTAGCAGTAATCAACTCACTGTTCCTGGTGCACAGATGGTTGCTCAAGAAGGCGATACCATCCGCATCACCATCGTCAACACCTTAGGGACGAGCCATAGTTTCAAAATAGACGGCGTCGTTGATAGTGGCCGTATCAGCGGTGGCCAAACTAGAACGATTCAGTTCCAAGTCAATAAAGCTGGCAGCTATATGTATTACGATGCGCGTAATGCACCGTACAATCGCTTAACGGGTTTGCACGGTGGCTTTGCTGTAATGCCAAATGGTCGTAGTGACCAAGTTTATGCAGGCAGCCCACGTTTTGTGCAACAACACTTCTGGTTATTCCATGACATTGATCCTGTATGGCACAACGCTATTCGTAATCGCAGAACACCAAGCACGACCTATAGCCCGCGTTACTTCACGATTAATGGTTTAAATGGTCGACCACCCGGCGCCCCCGGTAATGGTGATCCCAATCTTGACTCTATGCATGATCCACGCTCGGCATTACATGGGCACATTGGAGATCGTACTTTAGTGCGTGTTCTCAATGCAGGCTTGTGTCAACAATCGGTACATACTCATGCAAACCACATGGAATGGCTAACCGAGAATGGCCAAATTCGTGATGATATATGGCTTAAAGATTGTATTTACCTAGAAGGAAATATGGGCAAAATAGATGCTATCTTCCCCTTTAATCGCCCACCCGATGCATACCCACCTGTTTCAACAGGCGTATATCCAATGCATTTACACACTGAAATGTCACAAACAGCAGGCGGCGGCCTGTACATGTTTGGTGCATTAACTGACATATTCTTTGAATAGGGGAAATTATTATGGGAAGAAGAAGAAGAACGACAACTGAGCCGGCACCAACAACTGAAACAACCACCACAACTACTAGCGGCGGTATGGATGGCGGCGGTGGTGGCGGTATGGATGGCGGCGGTGGTGGCGGAATGGGCGGTGGTGCTTGTTACGTGTATGCCGACTCTCCAGCAACTCCTGGTATTACCACGGCTGATGTTACATTTAACCTAAGCGCTAACATGAATGGCTCAATGACAATGGATGATGGTCGTACCATCAACATGTGGGGCTTCAATGGCAGCGGCGGCGGCATGGGCGGCGGCGGCATGGGCGGCGACGGTGGCTTTTCATTCCCATCACCTGCGATGCGCGTGACTGAAGGTGATATCGTTCACACAAATTTAAATGTTGGCATGATGAACGGTGTGCATACCGTTCATCATCATGGTATTGAACCATCGATGGAATCTGACGGCGTAGGGCATCTCACCTGGGATGTTAACGGCAGTTATACTTATCAATGGCGCCCTTCTCACGCTGGCACCTATTTTTACCACTGTCATACCAACACCGTATTACACGCTGAAATGGGGATGTACGGCGCACTAATTGTTGATCCTCCTGAAGGCCAGGGCACCTTATTTTCTGGTGGACCACAGTATGATGAAGAAGTTGTTTGGGCAGTTGATGAAATTGATTCATCGTGGCATACCTTAGGTTGGACAGCTGGGACTTGCGGTGGTGATGTGGGGTTAAATGAATTGAACCCTGACTACTTTGTCATCACAGGTATTGATGGCTCGGGCAACTCAGCAATGAATGCAGCGGGTGTTGCTGCTACAGTGCAACGAGGCGATAAACTACTCGCCCGTTATATTTGTGCAGGCTACCACCCACAACGTATGCGATTTGGTGGTTTAACCGGAAAGATATATGCATCAGATGGTCGACCATTACCTAATCCAGTCAGTGTCACAGAGATTCGTGCAGCCTCTGCCGAGCGTTATGACATTATCTTTGAACCCACCAGTCGAGGTACCTATGTGATAGAAACAGACATTATTCACTGGGTAACAGGTCAAGTACTCGGCACAACAAGAACTAGCGTTAGAGTCGTATAATAATAAGAAAATAATAATAATAAAGACATAACGCAGTACTGAGGGGGGAGGAAAGAAGAAATTCTTTCTCCCTTTTTTTATGCTAAAACTAAATTAATTTTTAGCCTTCAGTAGTTCTTTACTCTTCCATAAATAATAAACCACGGGTATGACAAATAAAGAAAGTAAGGGAGCAGTAATCATACCACCAACCATCGGTGCAGCAATGCGTTGCATCACTTCAGAACCCGTTCCAAGACCCAGCATAATAGGTATTAAGCCAGCAATAATTACAGCAACTGTCATGGCTTTGGGGCGCACTCGAAGCACTGCGCCTTCGATAATAGTTTCTATTAAGTCTTCTTTTGTATTCAGTTTATTCTCTGACAAACGCTCCTTCAATGCGTTATCTAAATACACTAACATGATCACCCCAAACTCAGCGGCTACACCTGCGAGCGCGATAAAACCAACTGCAGTAGCAACTGACATATGATAGCCCAATACATAAACCAACCAGTAACCGCCAACTAACGCAAACGGAACCGTTACCAAAACCATAACGACGTGTTCAATTTGACGAAAAGTTAAATATAACAACAAAAAGATAATCACTAATGTAAGCGGTATAACTTGAAGTAATTTATTGCCTGCACGAATTAAATATTCATATTGTCCTGCCCACGTAATAGAGTAGCCGGCAGGTAATGTTATTTTTTGATTAACTATGCGTTGTGCATTTTTCACGTAGCTGCCTAAATCAACATCACGAATATCAACAAAGGTCCAACCGTTTAATCGTGCGTTTTCGCTTTTTATCATTGGTGGTCCATCAACAATTTTCATCGTTGCAACTTCACCTAAAGCAATCTCAGCACCAGTTGGTGAGATAACAGGTATCTCTTTTAATTTTTCTATGTCGTCACGTACTTCTCGAGCAAAACGTAAGTTAATCGGGTAGCGTTCTAAACCTTCGACTGTTGAGGTTACATTTATTCCTCCTACTGCAGCAGAAACAACATCATTAATTTCTTGCATGTTAATGCCAAGGAAAGCGGCTTTATCTCTGTCTGGCGTTATTTCAATATATCGACCACCAGTTACCCGTTCAGAATAGGCTGATGACGTACCTCTTACCGTCATTAAAACATTTTCAAGATCTCGGCCAATTTCTTCAATTACTTTTAAATCTGGACCCGAAATTTTTATACCAACTGGTGTTTTTATGCCTGTTGATAACATATCTATACGTGTTTTGATCGGCATTAACCATGCATTAGTTAACCCAGGAAATTTTACGGTTCGGTCTAATTCATCAATTAATTTATTCAACGTCATTCCTTCACGCCATTGACTGCGTGGTTTTAACTGAATAAGTGTCTCGATCATTGTTAATGGTGCGGGATCGGTTGCGGTATCCGCACGACCCACTTTTCCAAACACACGTTTAACTTCAGGAAGACTCTTAATTAAACGATCAGTTTGCTGCAAAAGCTGTTGTGCCTTACCAATAGATAATCCCGGCAAGGTGGTTGGCATATACATAAGATCACCTTCATAAAGTTCTGGCATAAACTCTTTGCCTAAACCTGCTGCCAGTCGTTTAATGATAGGGAAATCTTCAAAAGTGTTGCGCCAGCTAGATTCAACTGTCGACTGCCACTCTGTAATGGTGTCTAAATAGTTTGCACGTTTACTTCCATTTTCTACTGGATTCATCACTAAGCTAGTAACTTCAATAGGCCACTTTAAAGGCGCAAGAAAACCGCTCACACCACCGATGGGTAAAACAACCGTTAACGAAATAAGGAAAGCTATGAATAACGTTTTTCGCGGTTGCGTTAATACTTTAAATAATAACGGCCGATAGCTTTTAATTAACCAGCGACTTATCGGGTTGTTATTTTCATTAGGGATCTTTCCTCTAATAAAATACCCCATCAACACCGGCACCAAAGTAACCGCTAATCCTGCAGCAGCAGCCATTGCATAAGTTTTAGTGAAGGCTAAAGGACTAAACATGCGCCCTTCCTGGGCTTCTAAAGTGAATACCGGTAAGAAACTCAAGGTAATAATAAGTAATGAAAAGAATAACGCAGGTCCAACTTCGCATGCGGCATTACTAATGAGTTTCCAGTGCTCATTATTAGCAAGTGTACCGTTAGGGTTTTTCTTGTGCCAACGTTCAATATGCTTATGTGCATTTTCAATCATAACAATGGCCGCATCCACCATCGCACCAATAGCAATCGCGATACCACCCAGCGACATAATGTTGGCATTAATACCTTGCCAATGCATAATAATGAATGCCGTTAAAATGCCTAAAGGTAATGTAACGATCGCAACAAATGCCGAACGCATATGAAACAAGAAAAGCAAGCACACTAAGGCAACAACAATGAATTCTTGAATGAGTTTGTTTGAAAGGTTATCAACCGCACGTTTTATGAGACTTGAACGATCATAGGTCTCAACAATCTCTACGCCTTCAGGTAAGCCTCGTTTTAGGTCGTTGAGTTTTTTCTTTATGCTTTCAATAGTTGTTAATGCATTTTCACCATAACGCATGACAACTATTCCACCAGTAACTTCACCTTCACCATCCAAATCAGAAACAACGCGGCGCATTTGCGGCCCAATTTTTACTGTTGCTAAATCTCTGACTAAAAGTGGAATGCCATTACTTTTAACGATAACGGGGATACGTTCAATATCTTCTATTGATGTTAAGTATCCGCGCGAATGTATCATATACTCAGCTTCGGCTAACTCAATCACAGAACCACCGACTTCGGCATTACTTTTCTTAATTGCTGTTTCTAGTTTTTTTAGTGGAATATTGTATGCACGCAATTGTTCCGGGTTTGCAATAACCTGATATTGTTTAACCATTCCGCCAACGCTTGCAACTTCAGATACACCTGGTACGGTTTGAAGTTCAAATTTTAAAAACCAATCTTGTATACTTCGAAGTTGAGATAAATCATATTGTCCTGTTTTATCTACTAAAGCATATGAGTAAACCCAGCCAACACCTGTGGCATCCGGACCTATACGTGGTTTAACATTTTCAGGTAAATTATCTGCTGCTTGATTGAGATATTCTAAAACACGCGTTCGCGCCCAATAAAGATCTGTGCCATCTTTAAAGACAATATAAACAAACGAATCTCCAAAAAAGGAATAACCTCTCACGGCTTGTGCACCTGGCACCGAAAGCATGGTGGTAGTTATAGGATATGTAACCTGATTTTCAACAACTTGTGGAGACTGCCCTGGAAATGCCGTACGCACTATAATTTGTACATCTGAAAGGTCAGGAATCGCATCTAAAGGAGTTTGCTTTACTGAGAGTAAACCCCAGCCACTTAATAGCAAGGTTGTAACTAAAACAAAAATACGATTATCAATCGACCAGCGAATTAAATTTACTAACATATTAAATCGCTCTTTTATTTTGCATTAAGACGATTGAAGCTCGCCTGCAAATTAGCTTCTGAATCAATTAAGAATTGACCCGAGGTGACTACGTTAGCATTTTTATTAAGACCTGATAAAATTTCAACACGGCCTTTACTTCTTAGCCCCGTTTTTATATCAACAGGCTTATATTTTCCGTCACCTAAACTTAAAATAACACTTTCACGTTCTCCCGTAATTATGAGTGCCTCCCGTGGAAGAGTAAGAATGTTTTTTTTAGGAAGAGCATTAATCCGAACCTCTGTAAACATATTTGGTTTAAGTAAGCGATCAGGGTTTGGTACTAAAATACGAACCTTAAGCGTTCGTGTTCGGGCATCAAGCTCTGGGTAGATATATGTTAGCTGCCCTTTGAATTTTTTACCCGGCAACGCCTTAACTTCTATATCAGCTACTAAGCCACGTCGAATCCATTCAAGTTGATGTTCATAAACATTTGCCTCAACCCAAACAGTTGTCATATCGGCTATAACCAACATGATTTCATCTTCCTCTATATATTTATGTTTTTGTATGTAATGTTCAACTATTTCACCTTGCATAGGCGCATAAATGGGCAATCGATATTTTGGTTTACCTTTACGTGCTATTTCATTCATCATGCTTTCTGGTACGCCCATGTAACGTAATTTATCACGAGTTTCTATGCTTTCATCACGGTCAGAGTACTTTCTCAAGTTGCCAGATTTATCTTTTTTCTGCGCAGCAATAAATTCTTTTTGTACTCTTAAAAATTCAGGGGAGTAAAGCTCCATCATTAACTGACCTTTGCTCACAGTTAAACCTAAACGGCGCGCAGTTAAATTTTCTATCCAACCACCTGTAGCAGCAAAGATATTTTTAAGTCGACGTTCGTTGTAAGAAACATAACCAACTGTTTTAATTTTTTTAGCTAAATCAGCTGTTTTTACTCTTTCAGTACGGACACCCAACTTTTGTACAATGTCTGATGTTAATTTTACAATGGGGTATTTTTCATTTTTATCTTTCTGTATTGCTTTCTTTTTAACTAAATGCATACCGCAAATTGGACAGCTTCCAGCTTCTCCTTTGATAATCTTCGGATGCATTGGACAAACATAATGGACATCAAAATGTTTTTTCGCATGTTCAACAGCCGACTTTTTTGGCGTTTCTTTTTTAACTAAATTCATGCCACAAATAGGGCAGTTTCCTACTTCATTTTTGACAATTTTGGGGTGCATAGGACAAACATAATGAACATTTAAATGCTTATTAGCATGAGCGACTGCAGATTCAGTTGTTGCAGAAACGTCCTCTATATCTACTGTGTTTTTTTCACTGCACGACGCTAATAAAAAGAGAACAAGAGAGGCTCTGAGGACTTGCATAAGAGTATATTTAATCATGTTATATATTCACTTCATGCAGCCTATACTGACTGCAAATATATTATTGCTGCATTTAAATCTTACAGCCTGTAGGGTTTAAACCTAGTTTAAAGACTATATGAAAGAGAATCTACACATAATATATACACCGATAATGTAGTATTTAATAATTTACTAACCTACCTATATTATGCATAAAACTTCTATAATCATTTTATTAAACAAATTTTAGTATTGCTTGAATAAGCTCAACCAAAATGACTTTTCATTAGATGCGTCAGGCAATTCAGCGATGAATTTACTTGGTGTTTTAGCAAGCGAAAAAATGGTGATAGATTCTTATCAAGATATATCTGTGCAGACTATCACACACAAAGAATACACATTGGGGGGGGGTAACTGATAAAGACAAGGCTTCAGTTGAACGACCTTTACCTAACTCAGTCAGCTTTATAGTCGTATATAATAATAACTATAAAGACGTAACGTAGTACTGAGAGCGGGAGTAAAGAAGAAATTCTTTCTCCCTTTTTTTAAACTAAAACAAATAAAAAAGTTTTGTTTTTTATTTTTAAACGATAGAACGTTATAAATTTATTCCCACTCAAGTTCTGTATACACTTTTAGAGCATTACGACCACTGAGTGAATCATAGTTATTTAAATATTTAAATTTCGATTGATTAATTCGACTAATGTCATGCGCACCACCACCTTGCTCGATAAAAGCTGAAATTGCTTTACGCAAAAAAGCAATATAGTTACGCGTATCTTTTATAGCGCGGTCTAAACTTGTTGCTTTACCATGACCCGGCACAAGATGAACGGGTTTAAATGCAGCCATTGCATCAAACGCTGTCAACCAGCTTTTACTATTCGACATATCTCCGATATTTAGCATCCGCTCGGTATACACTATATCACCGCTAAACATTACCTTTGTTTGCGGTAACCAGATATAAGCATCACCCGGTGTATGCGCCTGGCCAGAGTGATAAATTTCAAAGGCTGTTTTACCTAATTTAAATTTATACTCATCGTTAAAAGTAATATCGGCGAATTTTTCTTTAGTGCCTTTA
>Ga0316204_10007211_pt1 | contig 16473 bp, 21 predicted proteins | sample 6monrhotite_MG_2_FD_205661 | JGI IMG/M metagenome (GOLD analysis project Ga0316204, IMG submission 205661) | Microbial mat bacterial communities from mineral coupon in-situ incubated in ocean water Damariscotta River, Maine, United States -... | ecosystem: Environmental > Aquatic > Marine >... | reverse complement strand
AAATAAGACCGAGCTGTGAACACTGCAATTACCCCTTACCCAACACATCTGCAGATGCCATGATCTGTTCATTTGAATGCACTTATTGTAAAAAATGTGCCATTGACATATTTGAAAATGTATGCCCTAGCTGTTCAGGTAATTTCGTTGAGCGACCAATTCGACCTCAAAGAAAAATTAGGTCAAACCCTGCTTCAACTGAAATCATCTTTAAACCTAAAAATTTAAATGTCGCCCGAATAAATACTGAGAACTACAAAGGCATTTCACCAACTAAAAGATAAATAATGAACCAAATGCTAATTGACTTTATCGGCTATTCTGCAATAGCAATCAACCTCTATTCAATGTCTTCAAAGGGAGAATATAAGCTGAGGCTGGTTTCGTTTGTTGCGAATCTCATTTTTGTCGTCTATGGTAGTTTACTCGGAGCCATTCCTGTCATTCTTGGAGCAACAATTGCCGTTTTCCTTCATGGTTTCCACCTTATACGAATAAAAAAGCTTAGTGAATGATAGACATTAGAAAAGCGAACGAAAAGGATACAAAAGTATTAGCCCTGTTAGGACGAATCACCTATACAGAATCACATGGAATCTACATTCGTAATGATGAAGATTTGAAGAAGTACAATGAAGAAACATTCTCTGTTTCAACTATTGAAAGAGCCTTGAGAGATGAAAACAATTTGTTCTATATAATGCATCTGAATGAACTGCCTATTGGATATGCCAAACTTATACTAAACGCAAATCACGAGAGCTTATCATCTAACAACAATTGTCGGCTAGATAAAATCTACCTATTAAATGATTATATCAAACTGAAACTTGGTCAGCAGCTTTTAGATTTCATATGTTCTGAAGCACTACAAATAGGTGTCAATACCATTTGGTTGGTGGTTTACTACAAGAATCAGCACGCTATTCAGTTTTATTTAAAAAACCAATTCGAAGAAGTGACAGAAATTGACTTTTTCGTGAATGGAGAAAAATACAGGAATCTCATAATTCAAAAAACTTTAAGATGAGAATTCTTCAATAATACAGAAATGAAAAACTTAAAATTCAAAGTTATTAACCCCTTAAATCATTTCACAGAAATGCTGGATTTGTTAACTCAACTAAATCCAACTATGGAAGTCCGCCGACTTGAAATGCTTCAAAAAGAAATGGCTCAAATGCCAAACTATAATTGTTTTGGTTTATTTATAGACAAAGAGTTAATCGGCATTTCAAGCGGCTGGACGACTGTAAGGATATACTGTGGAAAGCAGCTTGAATTGGATAATGTAATCATAAGCTCAACCATCCAATCAAAAGGGTATGGTAAATATTTCATGAAGTCTATTCAAGAATGGTGCATTCAAAACGGATACGAATCGTTGAGCTTAAATACTTATGTTCAAAATTCTAGATCACACAAGTTTTACTTCAACGAAGACTTTAAAATATTAGGATTTCATTTTGAAAAGAGAATTTCCAAAAAAATGACGCTATGAAAGAATATCCAAAATCCAAATTAAACACTGTCAAACGCGGTCAAAAAAGGGCCTCTTATGATGTCAATAAAATCGATAGCATACTGGATGCTGGCTTTATAGGCTATGTGAGTTATAACTATGATGGTAGAGCAATTACTCTTCCTATGGCCTATGGTAGAAAAGGGAAAAAAATATATCTGCACGGTTCTCAAGGAAACAGAATGCTATTATCACTTTTAAAATCCAAAGAGCTAAGCATGACCGTAATGCATTTAGATGCCTTGGTTTTAGCACGGTCAGGTCTCCACCATTCAGTTAATTATCGCTCGGTTACCCTATTTGGTAAAGCAAGTAAAATTGAAAATGATTCTGAAAAATTAGAGGCATTAAAATGCTTTATGAACCATATGATGCCCGGGCGTTGGGATGCCATTAGACCAATGCATAAAAAAGAACTCGACAGAACTTTAGTCGTAGAAATGAGTATTGAAGCGGCCTCTGCGAAAATTAGAGATGTTGGTGTTGAGGATGAACCAGAAGACTATGACTTGGATGTTTGGGCCGGCCTCATCCCTATACAACAAGTGGCCAAACCTCCCGTACCTGATAAGGGCTTAGCTCAACAAATTGAAATTCCGAAACATGTTTTGGATTATTACGAAAAGAATAAACACTGAAAAAAAAGACCAAGTTCAACTAATTTAAAAAAATGGAAAGACCTAAAAAAAATGAATACTATCATGGTTATAAGCCGTATGTTGATCTAGTTAAGGAAGGTGCCTTCTTTGATTTACTTGATGAAAATACAGCAAACACAATTTCCTTGTTCAAATCAATTAATGAGAAGAAATGGAACTTCAAATATGCTGAACAAAAATGGACAATTAAGGATGTTTTAATGCATATCATTGATACAGAAAGAGGGTTTTCCTATAGAGCAATCGTGTGTATAAGAGAAGATTCAAAGACAGTTCTTTATGCTATGGATGAAGATCATTATGCTAATAATGTAGACCTCACTGATGTAAGCATGGACCAACTAATTGATGAGTTCAAAGCTGTTCGTCATACTTTCAAATTGATTTACGTGAATAATCCCAAGGCAAAATTTGAGTTTCTAGGAAGTGGAACGACCGATAAAATATCTGCAAGAGCAATAGGTTATATCGCTATTGGCCATGTTATTCATCATTGCCAAGTGATTCAAGAAAGATACCTGAAATAAAGAGCTAGGAGAAGAATTCGTACCTTTAACTTAATCTAAGTTAGAATTCAAAATGAGACAATTCAACACTGTTCTATACAAAGTACAGAGCCCTAAGAATGTTGGTATGATGGTGAGAAGCCATGTTGCCTTTGGTGGTGAAAAATTTGTATTTGTAGGCTACGATCAACCTTGGGATTTCAAACAAGGATCGCAAGCCTTCTCAAGAAAGCTTGAAAATCAATGTGAGTTCTTGCACTTCAAAACGGAATCTGAGTTTTTTGAGTGGTCAAGAAAAGAAAACTTACAGAACTTCGCCGTGGAGATAAACGAGCAAGCCTCCGTGCTTTCCAAAACCATCTTTGAATCAAATTGTAACTTAATTGTTGGTAGTGAAAAAATTGGCCTTCCCAAAGAATTTGTTGAACAATGTGATCAAGTGGTGGTGATTCCGCAATTTGGAAATGTGGCTTGCCTTAATGTTTCAGTATCTGCTTCAATTGTCATGTATGAATTTAAAAGAGACCAAGAAATGTCATTGGAGATTACAGATTCTAAATTTGAAATTGAAAGAATCGTATCTTGACATAAAATTATTCTTATGCCCAAAACCTTGATAATCATCATTCTTGCAATGTATACTTATTCATGTGCAAACGAAGAAGAGCCTATCTCGAATGAAGAAGCAGAAACTATTGATGAATCGTCTGAACTAATAAATGAAGAAGAGCTACCAGAAGCAATTTCAGATGATATACAGCAAGCTGAAATAAATCTCGATTCGATAAAGAACCTCTATAAAGACATGGAGCAATTCTACTTGGATCAACAAGCTCAGCTCGAAGATGCTAAAAGTCAATTCTATCTCCTTTCTTACAATACTTTTGATGTTTACTCCAACGGTACTGAACAATGGTATTTTGATCAAAGCTTCAAGCTCCTCTTTTACAAGAAAGACTTTGGAGTTGAAGGCGGGTACAGTGAATATGCATTCTCACGCTTCAAGAATGATCATATATGGATTTTATTCAATCAAGCGTCAGACATGGATTACCCTACTAATGTTCTCGAACGATATGATGATTCTGGGAAATTGGAATCAATTGCGGGAATGAAAAGAGACTATTTTTCAGAAGATCAAGAAGAAACCTATTTTCTTCCTGAACCGGTCGTTATTGAAAATTATTACCTTGATTTAGTCAACAAACACAAAAGTGATCTCTTTAAACCAGGAGCCAAATACAGCTTCGAAAAATATAAAATGGTAGATAGTGAATATGGCGGGCAAGAAGCCTCAGGATATTCAATTGAAATTGACTCTGTATTGTTCTTAGATTTCTATCGTGATTAGAGTGGCTTTTTGTCGAACTCAAAATGAACACAAACTTTAATTTAGAGGAACAGTAATGCGAAAGATTTGTTACTTTCAATTGAGAAGTCCATTCCATTAATAGAAATAGACTTATGAAAAAGCTAATCCTCTTTACCGTACTTTGTCTTTGTGGTTCAAACTTACTAGCACAAGGAAACATCATCTATCAATTAGTTGTATTTGACAAACTTCAAAAACCTATTCAAGACCTTACAGTTAGTGCTACTGAAACAACCTCTAACGAAAAAGTAATTGGTAAAACTGATGGGCAAGGCTTAATCGTCCTTGAACTAAACAATGGCAAAGAATGGAAAATGACTGTTGGCGAGCTTGAGCGAGACCTCATCATTACTGCCGTTCCGTTTCAAATCACGCAGATGCAAGAAATGTTCTTGTATGACATTGATATGATTAAGCGAAAAGCTAGCCAAGATCCTAGTCGAACATATGAAGGTTATGAAACTGTAAAGCAAACAGCCACTGCAACAACATCTTTTGAAGAAACACATTGCATGGCAAAGGTGAATCTTAAAAATCCGGCACAAAAAATGCTCCCAGGACAAACAGTAAGATTAGTAAACATCAAATCAAAGAAAATCTACGAAGACATAACTGACGCAAGCGGGAATGCGATTTTCATTGTTCCAAATGCGAGTAACTATGAGATAGATGTAAACGAAAGCATGAACTTTCACTTCATTGATTTTGTTGCAGAATATGCCGAGCGAAATATCAGTCTTGAGTACGCACCAACAATTGTAAAGGAAGAAGTGAAAGGAGATACTGTTTATCAAGAGAGCAACCCAGCCTACACAGCTTCAATGGATAGAGCTTTGCTAAAGATTAAAATATTAGGTGGCAACAATGAACACATTTATTTAAAGAATATCAAATCCGGAAAAACCTTTGCGCTAAAAGCTGATGGCCAAGGAATGGTTTATGCTTTACTTCCGATACAAGAAATATATCTGGTTGACTTTCAGTACGAGAAAAATGTTGACGCCATTAACTTGACCAACTCAAAACAACTTACAGTAGGTAACCGAACGTTCACTTATCGTCCTGACCCCAGATTACAGTACCCAGAAAAATTCATCCCTACACCTGACAAGTTATTCTTGAAATCTTTTAAAGAATTTCTCACCAAACAATGGGAAAAACCAAAAGATAAGCCACTATTAGTAAAAATGTTAGCCGGACAAAAAATCAACAAAACATCTCAAGAGGCATTGTTTAAGATCACTATTGCCGGTTCAAAAGAATATGGCCTTTCAAACAGACTACCAATGAATGTTGTTTTTGTGCTAGATCAAAGCGGATCTATGTATAGCAATAATCGTTCTGAATTATTGAAGAAAGCCCTTTGGGATCTAGGAAATGTGATGTCTAACGAAGATTTAGTTTCGGTAGTATTGTTCGATAGCGAAGCAAATGTCAGTCTTCAATCTAAGAGCAATCACATCAAAGGCTTTGAGACTATTATTGAGAACTATTCTCCTGGAGGAGGAACAAATATCTATAGAGGGCTGCAAGTTGGAGCTTCTGAAGCTATGATTGCCTATGATCCAAAGAAGTCAAACGTAATTATTCTTTTAACAGATGGATATGGCTCTACCCCACCTGCGACAATCACAACCTTTGTCGAAGAACAGTATCAAAATGGATTACAGTTTTCTACCATTGGCTTGGGCCAAAATTTTAATCAAGCTTTATTAGAGTTAATCGCCGAAAATGGTAGAGGAAGATTTAGCTACGCAGAAAAACCTGAGGCACTTTCAAATGTGTTTTTAGAAGAAGTGAAGGGTGCTTTCGCTACCCTCGCAACTGATGTGAAAGTAGAAATTACGCATGATGATCATTTTGAATTCTCTCAGCTCATGGGATATCCGGTATCTTCTAGCTCAAAGGGAAAAGTCACTTTCAACATTCCTAAAGTATCAAGAGGAATGAATGATTTGGCCTTCATAAAATTCAAAATTAAGAATGAGATGAAAGATGTACAAGCTCATCCCATACATCTCAAAGTGAGCTATACAGATTTGACCATTGAACAAAAAGTTAGTTATGAAGAAGATGTCTTATTAGAGTGGACAGATGAAACTGACACTGAATTATTGCTTGATCAACATGAGCAAGAGCTGTATGCCATTGCTATTATGAACCAAACTTTAAAGGTAATGGCAGAACATCATGCAAACAAAGACAATAAATCTGCCAAGCAATGCTTGAAAGATGGTATCAAACAAACGAAGGCAATATTCCCTGACACCAAGCCGAAAGAGGTCAAAGCCTTATTTGAAAACATGGAGAAATACTTGCTTCAATTTGAGTTGATTGAAAAAGGCAATTAATTTAGCACACCCACATTCTCCTTTGTCTTATTAAGAATGATTCTATAAGAGAATTGCTTATTTTAGAGGAATCATTAACCCAAATTAATGTCCTCATGAAAAAATTAATCTTTAGCATCATGCTATTGAGCACTGCCTCATTTGCACAAGAAAACGACAAAAAAGCAAATAAAGGATCTGTCGGAATCAACTCTGAATTCGCCTACAAAATGTTAGATCCTAATCAGAACTTAAGAAAAGTCAGCATTCTTATTGATGAACGAAAAGAAGGAACTCTTGCTAATAAGAGCCTCACTATCGGTACATCTTTGATCGGATTAGTAGATTACCAAAATTCAAATACTGATTCAAAATTTGCTTACTTAATGCGTCATCCGACCTCTAATAACCAAATTGGTAAAGAAGTTTCAGAGGCCGTAATTCATTCTTTTCAGCTTTCGTTTACAGGAGCTGTCAATAACTGGCTTACTGCTCACACAGAAATTCTATATAACCCTGAACAAAGTTTCGGAGCAGGAACTATCACCAGCCTAGGAAGAAATCAATTGCAATTGAGAAAAGGATTTGTGATGCTGGGAGACCTCAACAAATTTCCCCTTTATGGTGCAGTAGGAAAAATGGATGCACCATTCGGTCAAATGGGAAGTGTAAGCCCTTTCACAAATTCAACCATGTGGCACGCCTTTGGCGGATTAGGTTATGGAGCTCAAATGGGATTCAAAAAATGGAACATTCATGCGACTGTTATGGCAGTTCAAGGTGGTGCACAATTCAGAGCCATGCATACTCCGGTTGGTGATTCTACCAATGTGCCTTCTAAAATCAACAACTTCGTAGCTGACCTGAACTATACGCTTGACATGGGAGAAAACATGAAATTAAAAGTAGGTGGTTCATACTTACATGGATGCGCATATTGCCAAGACTTCCCTGTAACTCATTTCACTGCTTGTGCTGAGAATAATCCGGCGTACACAGTTTACGGAGAGTTTAAATTCAAAGAAATCTTCACACTAAAAGGTGGCTTTGCAAAAACGGATAAGGTGTGGAAAGGTTCTCACAACCCTACTCCTCCTCTAGATATCTGGGAAGCTTCAAAAGTATCTTCATTGGTTGTTGGCGCTCAATACAAATTCAACATGGACGGTAAAGTGAATTATGCCGTTTCAGGTGAGTTCTCTAATTTCATTGCTGGTCCTGATGGATCACCATGGGAAAGACAAAATCAAATCATTGCTGGATTTTCTGCAATGTTCAATAAGTCGTCTAAACTATTTTTAGAGTTGTTTAGAACTGATGGATATGCGCCATTAAACTTCATTAGCGGAAGTGATCCTTTTGCGCCTTTTCCTCCAGGAGAAACGCATAGTGTAAATGGAGCATTTAGCCATGGTATTGTCATTGGAGGACAATTGACATTCTAATCAATTTTCCATCCTTCAATTATTATCATAACTTTGAATAAGAACTTAAACCTCTTCATTATGAAATCATTAGGACTTTTAACACTCTTAATAATCGGATCAACTTCTGTTAACGCACAAGTCTCTTTTACCATCCTTGAGCCGGCTTCAATTTCGGGAGGATACGAATTCACAAACAATGGAGATGCTCCTGATTGGGGTCTTGCAAATTTGAATAACCCAGCAGATGCTGTGTTAGATACAGTTGTAATTGCTGATGACGGGACTCCTGGAATTAACGCACAAGGAATTCCTCATGCGAATGAAGCCTGCAGCCCACTCGTCAATGATTTAACTGGGAAGATAGCATTAGTATATAGATATGACGGATCATCATCTAACGACTGTTATATAGGAACCAAAGTTCTTAACGCTCAAAATGCGGGAGCAATTGGAGTGATCGTAGTCAACAGAGAAGAAACTGTATTTGCTTATGGAGGAACAACTGACGGACCATCAACCAACATTCCGTTTGCATTTATTAGTAAATCAGATGGAGCATTGATTAGAGACAAAATTGATAATGGTGAAGATGTCGTAGCCTTTATTGGTAACAAACTAGGACTTTATGATGATGATGCTGGAATTGTAAAAAGTCAATCCTTAGTGTCAACTTTGGGAGCAACTGCTTCTCAAACTTCCACCTCTGCAACAGAATTTGGATTCGATATCGGAACAAAGATTTACAACTATGGTAATAACACTCAATCTAACGTCATGCTAACAGCAACTCTAGATGGACCAGGTGGAAGTTATTCAGAGACTGTTGGTCCATATTCAATAGTACAGGGAGATTCAATTGATGTGTTTACTGGTGGAACGAATAATATTCCGGCCTTTTCATTTGCAACATATCCTGATGGTGTCTACAATTTGAAATATGAGGTTGATCTCGGCATCACAGACGAATCTAGTTTTGATAATACACTAGAATATTCTTTTGTGATATCTGACAGCTTAGTCTCTTATTGTAATATCGACACCTTGACTAATCTACCAAAACAAAATATGTATTCAAGGTCTGTTGATCCTATCTTCTCTTCATGCATGGTTTACAAAGATGCGAATGCGAGCAGATTAGGAGCTGAAGGAATTTACTTTTCAATCACAACTTCATGGGATTCATCTTTAGATTTAGAAGGCGAGTTTGTCACAGCTTACCTTTTTGAATGGGATGATAATTTTGTAGACGTAAATGACGCCAATTTTGCATTTGGTTCATTGACCAACATTGCCGAAGGTGAATATTACTTCGAAAGTGGGGAAGATTCAGTAACAGTATTGGCTCAGTTCAATACTCCTGTAGTTTTTGATGATAATCAACGTTATTTAGCTTGTGTTGAAGTTTGGAACGAAGACATTTGGTTAGGATACAATAACAGAATCGATTACAATAGAAATATTGATCACTACTTGCAACCTCTTGTCCCTACAGTGTCGAGTGGCACTTATTATTGGATTGGTTTTGCAACAGACATGGTACCTGCAATCGGGCTCAAAGTGTTTGATGCTGCTGAGTTAACACTTGATGAGACTGAAGAACTATCTCTTAACATCTATCCAAATCCAGCAATGAATGAGCTAAACATCAACTCTTCAAACATTGGAATTGGTAATTACCATATCTATGATTTAACAGGTAGATTATTGGTGCAGTCTAAGATTTCAGGAGTTTCAAATACAATTGATATTTCAAACCTTTCTTCAGGTCATTACATATTGTCAATCACAGATGAGAACGGCCTAAGCACTGAGAAGAAGTTTAGTAAGTTGTAGTAAGAATGAGCCCTCTTTTCTTTCCTATAATTTCAGGAGCAGTAATTCTTTTAGCAATAATCTTAACTTTTGGTGCAGGAAAAAAAGCGCTTTCAATATTTCCTGATTTAGAATCAGTTAATGTAATTTTCAGAGAAAAAGGAGCTTCAGGATATTGTAATGATTCATTCATAACAAAAGCTGGTGCCGCAAGCGGGGTATTAGAAGTTATTGTGACCGACAAAGAATTTTGGACGAGAACTGGCCTTTTCTTTGGCTGGGTAGCAAAATGGTACCGACTCATCCACAAAATAGAACTCAATCAAATCTCAAAAATTGAAAGAGAGAATCGAAAAAAAATTCGAGTCTATTTCAATGACGAGAAAAAAGGTCTCAGAAGCATGACGCTAAGATTGAAAAATAGTGAGGCATTCACACAGGCCATAGGAATTGAAGTAGAACAACAATAAATAAAACGATATGAATTTAGGAGTTATGTCAGCAAGCTTGGCAGTTAAAGATTTACAAATATCTAAAGCATTTTATGAGAAGTTAGGCTTCACCGTTTTTGGTGGATCTGAAGAGATGAATTATCTCATTATGAAAAACGGGAACGCATTGATTGGCCTTTTTCAAGGCATGTTTGAAGACAATATTTTAACCTTCAACCCTGGTTGGGATGAGAACGCTCAAACTGTTGATGGATTTAAGGATGTGAGAGCAATTCAAAAGAGTTTAAAAGATCAGGGCATTGCGCTCAGCAAAGAAACTGATGAAAGCGCGTCAGGTCCTGGAAGCATCATGCTCACCGACCCAGATGGCAACCAGATTTTGATTGATCAACATGCCGACTAGCATGAACATCCTAATTGTTTTAATATCAGTTTTCATTTTATTAGAAGGGCTAAATGTAGCGCTACTTTACTTTCACCCCAGCTCTACAAGTGGAAACGCCATGGGCGCTTTTAATGCTCTTGAAAAAGCTAAAAAAGATCCCGAAATATATGCCTTGGTCAAATACCTAATTAATTGGGTGGCCGGAACAAAATTGATTTTCATTGGCCTTCTCGTTGTCATCATATTTACGGCTGAAAATAACACCTTAGTTTTTGCAGTAATTGCGCTAATCATATCAATTTCCACGTTCTATTGGAGACTTTATCCAGCAATCAAATCAATGGACAAAGACAATCAAATTAACCCCAAAGGGTATTCAAAAACGCTGGCAATAATGATAACTGTTTTCATCTTGGCATTTATCACAGGTCTAGTTATCCATTTATTAAGTAAGCCTTAGAAAGAATTACCTGCGCTTCGCGTTAACCTCCTCCAAAAATTCAGGGGTCACCAAATCAACTCCCTTCTCTTCAGCCGCTTCATTGATTTTGTTGATGATCATTTTTAAAAATATCCGAGGAACCTTTACCAGTTTCTTATAGGCATCAGGATGCCATTTTATATTCCCTTCCATTCTTTCAACTTGATATTGAACAGCATCTGTATTCACACCTTTAGCTTTAGGAATTGGTTCTGCGTAGGGATGAGAGTGTTTGCTGAACCAAAATTGTTTGCTATCTCTATAGCCAAAATCAACTGGTAAAGTTGGGAATCCCTTACCCTCTTTCAAGTATTCGGCATAGCGTTCTTGCATAATTATTTTGTCAATTTTCAACAAGAAATGCGCCTCAATCTCTGGTCCATCATATTTAAAAATATCCGACTCGTCCCAAGTGCACTCAAATACTTGAACAGATTCTTTTATGATTTCAGGATATACTAATCCATCCTCCTTCTCTTCTTCAGACCGAGAAGAAGGCAATAATGTGAAAATACTTTCTTTCAACTTTTCTTCTGTCGTCTCTCCAGGATATCCTAGTTCAACAGCATTCTTTAAATATGCTTTGTCATAGGGAATGAAATTCAAGGCAATCGTTTTATTCTTTCGAATATTAGCGGCTGTGTTAGATGTTGATCTACTAATTAGCATCATGTAATGATCTTTAGAAATCCCGAAAGGAAAACACAAAGAATAAGATCCCAAATTTGTTAATCCACTCTCAGATACAGAACTACAAATAACCACAGGCATTGGGTAAAATGATGAAGTTTGATAGAAATTATCAAGAATATTCACATTTACAAAATCTGTTTTTTCATCAAAGAACCACGACATAGTTTAGTGTTTAGAATGAATTAACAAGATTACAAATGTAAAAGGCTAACTCCCATGATTTTTGTTAGCTCGATATCTGAAGTTTGAAGATGCTTTCAAGCGATAAAAAGCTTAAATTGTGTTGTGCTTAGCAAAAGATATAAAGGACCTTACCACTTCTCCTTAGAAGATTATGACCTCATTTTGAACGCTATTCACACAGATTTCAATACAAAGTATATCATTTCAGAAGATAACAACAAACTTAGATTTAGAAGCCAATCTCAATACACCCTCTTCTTCTTGATAAGAGAAACTGACAAAGCTGTACTTAAAGGACTTGATGGATACGGACTACGAGACCATACATTTAACAAAGAAGTACTAAAACTCATTCAATCATTGAAAGTATAAGGTTCAGAACCTTACCTTTGATCTATCATGGATATCAAAAATGAATTTTTCAATCTTCTAAGGCAATACAAAACAGACGAAGTCGTAATTTCAGAATTATGGAATGAAATTGTCAACGCCTACTCTGGTCGTAAAAGACATTATCATACTCTGAGTCATCTTGAGAACATATTGTCGCAACTTACAGCTGTACATGAAGACATTAAGAATTGGAAAGCTCTATTGTTCACTCTTTATTATCATGATATCGTTTATGACGCCAAAAAGAAAAACAATGAAGAGCAAAGTGCTGAAAAGGCCAAAGCAATCATGACAAAAATTGGTGTAGATAAGAAAACCATTCAGCTGACTTTTGATCAAATCATAGCAACAAAACAACACGAAACATCTGAAAATGGTGATACCAATTACTTTTTAGATGCTGATCTTTCAATACTTGGATCAACTTGGAGCAATTACGAAAACTATTTTCAAGGAGTAAGAGAAGAGTATAAAATGTATCCTAAAGTAATGTATAACCCTGGTCGTAAGAAAGTCATGAAAACCTTTTTACAAATGGATCGCATCTTTAAGACACCCTACTTTTACGAGAAGTTTGAAGCTCAGGCTCGTAATAACATCAAACAAGAAATAGATATCCTTTAAGCATGTCATTCTATCAAAAGGTTGCCGAAATTGGCACCAAATACATCAAGCCACACAAACTGTTTAAGTTCGGCTTCAACTGGTCGCCCATGTACAAGCGAAGTACTGGTAAAGTGACCTTCGTTTCAAAAGATTTGATGACTATCAAGATGAAGCTCAAAATCAGTTTCAAGAATCGAAACTATATGGGTTCTATCTTTGGCGGCAGTCTTTTCTCTTCGGTTGATCCAATTCCAATGGTACAACTTATTCAAATTCTAGGAAAAGAATATGTTGTTTGGGATAAGTCAGCCGAGATCAAATTTAAACGACCTGCAAAAGAACATCTATACGCCGAATTCACTTATACCGACAAAGAAGTTGAAAATATCAAGCTTAAAATTGCCGAAAATAATGAATTTGAAATTGAGAAATTAACCGAGCTCACCAATCAAGACAAATCAATTGTCTATTGCGAAGTCAAGAAAACAATCTATATCGCCGACAAGGCTTTCTTCAAAGAAAAGCGTGCTAAAAAGCAATCTTAATTTGCTGCCATATAGGCTTTCAAATCATCTCTATGACTTTTATGGTCTAAAGCATCAACACACAAGTAATAATTCTCTTGATCTGTCGTTTTCTTATACAAATGCTTTGCTATTTCTAGTTCTGCATCAGGGAATTGAAAAGAATCCATCAAATTCACGACCTGAGCTGATTTAAAACAATAACCTTTTGTTACCAATTTTGCTCGATCCATTCTTTCATCTTTAAATGATTGACCTTCAATTTGACTTTTCATGTTTGTGACATCTGCATCAGTAGCAACATTCTCACATAAATTAACTGAAGGTACAGTTGGAGTATCGATTATAATTCCGCCACCGTTTAATAATCCGCAGCTTGTCAATAATGCTATCGCCGAAATGTAAATTAGCTTTTTCATATGCTTTGTTTTATGATTCAATATCAAGTTTTCAATAATTGAGCCAAAGTTAGAATTTAAAAGTTTTATAACTATTTTTAAGCATTGAATAATTATGGATGCATCTTCTAATGCCATAGCCAGCCTTGAATACCTCATCAAGCATCACAAAATCAGAGTTGAATGTATAGATCAATCTGTGTTTGCCAATCATTGGAAATTAGTCAACTTTTTTATTGAGGATGACGTCTTCCCCATTCAGGTAGATGATGAATATTCTGATTTCAAAATTGAATCCCCTGCCCTACATCTTTGCCTTGTTTTAAGAAGCTTAGAAGAATATAGAGATGCTACTGACTTTTTAGATTGGAGCAAAAAAACGGGAATTGAGCCAAGCAATAATGCTTTGGAATACTTTAGAACACTGGCACCTATATTAGTCGAAATTGAAAAAATTATGGAAGAATTGGACAGCAAAATTTCAGATATCGAATTCACCACAAACGCGGGGGCCGCGCAAGAATTAAGAAACAAATAAATATGAGTTGGATCAAGACAATTCCTTACGAAGAAGCAGACAAGAATCTAAAAAAAGTTTATGATCGCGTGAGCGGCCCTGACAATAACATTGATAATGTTTTGAGTATTCACAGCTTGCGTCCTCATACATTATTAGGTCACATGACCTTATACAAAGCGACCATCCACAACTCTAACAACACTTTACCAAAATGGTATTTAGAGGCCTTAGGTGTATACACTAGTTCTTTGAATAAATGTGATTACTGTGTTGAGCATCACACTGCAGGTTTAAGAAGACTTTTAGATGATGATTCTTTGACAGATGAATTTCTGCAGGCCTCTAAAGAAGATAATTTAGATGATCTTTTTGAAGATGACGATAGATATCTTTCTGGTTTCAATTATGCAAGACAAATAACGCATAACCTCTCGGCGGCTTCTGAAGAAAGAATACAGAAACTAAGAGTTGCCGGATTCTCAGATGGCGAAATCTTAGAAATCAACCAAGTAGTAAGCTATTTCAACTATGTAAACAGAATGGTTGTGAGTCTTGGAGTCAATACTGTTGGTGATATTATAGGTCTTTCTCCAAATAATAGTGATGACCCAAATAGTTGGAATCATGAGTAGTTTTCTTAACTTTAAAAGCAATGGAACAAGAAGAAAACCCGTTTATGAAAGTCATGGAGAAGCACTCAAATGAGAAGCTAATCTATATTCTTACAACTGACAAGGATGGTTTTCAACCTAAAGCGCTTGAAGCAGCCAAAACTGTGCTTGATTCTAGAGGCCTTAGTGAAGTTGAAAAACTCGAAGTTTCTGAGAAAATTAGAGCTAAAGAAAAAAAAGAAACTGCCGAACGAACTGAACACAGAAGTTTGCTCAAGGGACCTGGGATTATCGTTACCATTGGAATTCTACTTCCACTTATGTTGTTAACTCCTGACAGAAGCTTCATGGTCACTATGTTATTTGCTGTGATTGGTTTCGGAGCAGGACATTTGGTGAATTACCTTTACTTCAAAGGCAAAGATGACAAGACAAAAAACTCATCTGACATTCTAGATTAGAGCGAAGAACTCGCAATTAAAAGCAAAAAGTTTGCACTTAATAAAACTCGTTTTCACACTAATAGAAATCCACTAACTTCATTGAAAAGTAATGTGATGAAATTTACAGTTTTGCTTCTTGCTATATATGTTTTGGGAACTTCATATGCCCAAGTAAGCTTTTATGAACTTCAATCAAAGAGCATTGATAATAAAGCAGTTTATTTTTTGAATGACTCGCTTTTCACAGGCGTTTCGCACGAGTATTACAGAGATAGCACCTTGAGAGAAAGTCGCACATTTAAAAACGGTATCAGACATGGTTTAACCAAAGAATGGTCACCGGCAGGAGTGTTACTCAATGAGATTCTTTACGAAAACGATCAAACTACTGGCACCTACAAAAGGTGGAACATGAATGGTCGTTTAGTTGAAGAAAGTAAAATGAAAAACGAAACGGGATTTTACTTTTGCGATTGCAGAGATGCCATTGATTCAGACGCCTGTGAATACGGAGGAGAACAAGTTTGGGCTTATTATGAAAAGGGAATCAAGTCGGGCAAATGGAAGATTAAAACTAAAGACGAAATAAAGACAATTACACATTACAGCTTTGGCTACAGTGATTTTATAAGGCGCTTCGTTATCAAGAATGAAGAAGGTGAAATTTTGAAAGATAACCGAGAAGCGACTGATAAAATCTATGAAAAAGAAAATGCAATTCATCCAAACAGAATCTTGTACGGAAACAAAAGGGATCTTTTTTATGATAGACAGTCGGCTTCATTCGTAAATCCGATTCATCAAGATTCTTTTCCAGACGCAGGATACTTTAACGGGTTTCAAAAGCCAATAAGCTGTTCTATAATTGACTTTCATCCAAATAATCAAATTAAATTGAAAGCAATAATAAAAGATGGTAAGCTCAGTGAAATCAAATATTATTCTGAAAAAGGGGAGCTGATTGATGGATACCAAACTGGTATTCAATCCAAGAAAGACTAATTTTTTCAGGCTCCCAAATGTTAGGACTTAAACTGAAGTTCATCATTTTTCGAGATGGTTGACTCCGCTAACTTTGTGAGAATGGGCCATGAGCATCATCATACAACTTCATCAAAGAACATTCGAACTGCTTTCTTTCTCAATGTTGGCTTCA
>Ga0316204_10007210_pt1 | contig 16473 bp, 11 predicted proteins | sample 6monrhotite_MG_2_FD_205661 | JGI IMG/M metagenome (GOLD analysis project Ga0316204, IMG submission 205661) | Microbial mat bacterial communities from mineral coupon in-situ incubated in ocean water Damariscotta River, Maine, United States -... | ecosystem: Environmental > Aquatic > Marine >... | reverse complement strand
ACATTGGCGGCAGGCACCCCAAAAGACAGCTCAACAACTCCATGTACTTGAACACAAAAAGTACCGTTGGCATCGCACTTGCTTTCTCAATGCTCAACTTGAAGGAGCCCCCCATGAACCGCGCCCACCTGCTGACAGCCATCCTGATTTCAACCGTCCTGACCGGCTGCTTCAAGCGATACGACCGGGATCGCCAGTACCAGTCCGAAGAGCTGCCCTTCTCACTCGTCCTCTCGGAAGACGCCCCCATCGTCGGCTTCTCAATCTCAACCACCGCCTCCGACGGCGCGCTGTACGAAGAGGACGCAAACTGGAGCCTCGACGCCTACGGCCACCTCATCAACACCTCCAGCGCCTCCGCCGAGATCAGCCTCTGGCAGCTCGACGCGCCCTGGGACGGCAGCCCGCTGCCCGAGGACGCCTTCCCCCTCTCCGAGGACACCCTGCGCGGCGTGATCGACGAGGACCAGGTCAAAGAGATGGTGAACCTCGACGGCAGCTTCGATCCCGAGGCCCCGCTCCACTTCGCCTTCGCGCTGGAGGGCGGCGCGGACATCAGCGGCGAGCTGGATCTGTATGTGACCGTCTATCTCTTCGATGAAGACGCACCGAATCAGGACGAGGTGACCGTCACAATGAGCATTGAATAGATCTGGCGCGTTAAAGCAAAACCAAGTCATAGCGCGCCAAACGCGACCTGAACCCGAACCCTAAGTTGGGAGCGTCAAACACAGACACCCACCAACGAGGTTCGCGCTCATGGCTCGCATCATCACCGTCTCCGCCGCCCTGCTCACCCTGACCGGCTGCGTCGAGGTTCCCGAGGAGGGAGCCAGCGTCGAGGTCAACGCGTTTGTGTCGGATGCCTCCGGCTTCGACACCTCGACGTACTGGGTGGACACCGGCGCCGAGGTCATCGTCTTCGACGCACAGTTCACCCCCTCCCTCGCCGAGGAGATGCTGGCTGAGATCAAGGCCGCGACCGCGAACCCGGTCCGCTACGTGGTGGTCACCCACCCCAACCCGGACAAGTTCAACGGCGCGACGGTCTTCCAGGCCGCCGGCGCGAAGCTGGTCGCCAGCGAGGCCACCGCCGCCGCCATGCCGGGCGTGCACGACTACAAGGAGGCCTACTTCGTGGGCGCCGGGGCGTTCGGCGAGGGCGAGTACCCGCGGCTCCCCGAGGTGGACGTGACCTTCTCCGGCGAGCTGTCCCTGGCCCTCGACGGCGACGTGGGCGTCACCCTCTACGAGCTGAGCAGCCCGGGCGTCAGCAGCACCCAGACGGTGGCAGTGGCCGGTGACGCTGACGCTGCCTCCGTGTTCGTCGGCGACCTCGTGGCCCACAAGGCCCACGCCTGGCTGGAGGGCGGCATCGTCGACGGCCTGCCCCGCCCCGACCTGGGCCTCTGGATCGACGCGCTCGACGAGCTGGACGGCCTCGCCGACAGCGAAGCCGCCGTCTACCCCGGCCGCGGAGAGTCCGGCGCGCTGGGTCAGGTGGTGAACCAGCAGCAGGCGTACCTGGAGACCATGGACGCCCTCGTCGGCGACTACGTGCTCGGCCTGACCGACGCGGCGGGCGACCTGACCGGCGACGCCAGCGGCGACCACTACGCGGCCATCACCGCCGAGGCCGAGGCCGCCTACCCCACCTACGGCCTGAGCTACCTCGTCACCTACGGCGTCTACGGCCTCGCCCTGACCAAGGCCGGCGCCTTCTAGGACCAACCTCTCCCGGCAGATGTGGCGGTCCCGTGCAATCTCATCGGAGTCCTTGAGCAGCCCCCCGGTTCGCGGCCGGGAGGGGCTACCCCTGAGGAATGGAACTCCGCTGGATCATGGACATCGCCCTCTTGCTGGGCCTCTTCACCGCGGCCGGGACGGGCCTGGCGCTAACGCGAACCCCTGCGCCGACCCGCCCCGACCGCGAGTTTCCCCTCACACCTCTCCTGTTCGGAGGGGTGAACCTGCTGCTGCTGCTGAACCAGCTCGCGGTGGCGGTCTACCTGGCGGCCTTCCAGGGGGGGAACGTCCACTACGTCAAGCAGTGGTTCTACGCCCTGCCCTGGTTCGATGTGCCCGTCCACTGGCCGATCGTACAGTGGCTGGCGGGGGTCGTGGCGCCGCTGCCGGGGGCCGAGGTCGTGCTCTCGTACTCGCTGCTCCAGGTGCAGGCGGTGCTGGAGCTGCCCTTCGCGCTGCTGGCCTACCTGATGGCCGCGTGGTTCGTGGACCGGGGCGCGCACCGGCACCTGCTGCGCTGGCCCATCTGGCTCGTGGCCATCGTGGGCTACACCGCGACCTTCATGGTGGTCGAGTGGGAGCTGTTCAACCCCTGGACCGAGGCGGATCTGAAGCTCCGGGTGCTAGGCGCCGCCCTCTGTGTGCCGCTCGGGGGGCTGCTGGCGCGGCACGCGGGGCCCATCGGCGGGTTCCAGCCGCGCACGCGCACGGCGGGCGGCGCCCTGGCGGCGCTGATGACGATCGGGCTGCTGTCCGGGATCGTGATGCTGATGCTCTACCTCACGCTCGGCTACAACCTCGCGGCGCTGCCGTCGCTGTCGCTGCTGCTCGTCCCGGCGGCGCTGGGGCTGGCGCTGATGGCGCGGCTCGTGGGCCGCGCGGGCACCTTCGGCCCCTGGCGCGACCGGGCGGGGGCGCCGATGACCTTCCTGGCGCGGGCGGGGGGCTGGTTCGTGCTGCTGGGCTTCCCGGTGGCCCTGTCCGTGCGCTACCGCTGGGGGGCGGACAGCGCGATGCTGACCGGGCTCATCGTCGTGGTCGCCTCGCTGGGGCTGGGCGCGCTGCACACGCTGCGGGCGTATGAGGGCGCGCGGCTCCGGGTGCTGTTCCCCGGGCTGCTCGGCCTCGCCTTCGCCGCCTGGATCGCCGGCACGGACCTGTTTGGCCTGCTGAACGGCCCCTGGATGGCCTCCTCGGATCTGCGGATCGCCCAGCGGGTGCTGCTGTTCGTGCCGTCCTGGCTGATGGGCTGGACGGCCCTGCAGTTCCTACTCCCTGCCCGTGATGATCTCGATGAAGCCCACCTCGGCGTCGAGTAGCTCCGCGGCGCTCATCACCACCACCTCGCCCCGGGTGCCGATCGCCACCAGGGGGTTGGTGAAGGACGCGCTGTCAGGATCGACGGCGATCTGAGCCAGCGGCGCCCCCTCCCAGGCCGCCGCCAGCTCCTTGTGGGAGATCTCGCCGAGCTCCAGCCCGACGAGGGGCACGTCGAAGGCCTCGCGCCCCGACATGACGCCGGACATGTCCAGCGCGACCAGCGGGGCCTCCAGGAACGCGCCGGCCTCGCGGATCATGCGGGGATCGCGGGCGGCCATGGGATCCAGATCGCCGCTGATCATCATCACCAGCGGCGGCGCCAGATCGTACTGGCCGTCCCGACAGAACTCCGTGTTCTCCTGCCTCCAGGACGCCGGATCCTTGATGTCGAAGCTGTCGAACTCACCGGCGATGGTGATCGACATCCCGTCGGAGATGCCGACCAGCGGCACGTCGAAGTCCTCGCCGACCTCCACGAAGAGGATGGGCTCGTCGAAGGCCAGGAGCTCCTCGGCCTCCACAAAGAGGATGGGCTCATCGAACCAGTGGCTCTCGCCGCCAGCGAGGGCGGGGGCCGCGGCGAGGGAGAGCGGGACGGTCAGGATGGTCAGGGCGGTCAGGGCGGTCAGGGCGGTCAGGACTGCGGTCAGCATCGCGGGCTCCGGTGTGTGGGTTGCCCACGGATAGAGCAAGGGGAATGCCAAGCAAAAAACGCCTGCAAACGTCTGCAAATACCTGAAATCTGAAAGAGCCTATCCGCCCAAATGTGCGCGATGCGCGCCCAGATGTGCGCGCGCGCATGTTACCGATCGACCTGGAGGAGCCATGGAGCCCGCGCAGCCGCACCTGGATCCCGACGAGGTGGACCTGCCGGCCTTCGGGCTGGCGGAGGATCTGCCCGCGCTGGACGGCGACTGGCACACCCACGCCCGTCCGCAGCTCCTCTACGCGACGTCGGGGGCGATGCGGCTCTACACCGGCCGCAGGATCGCCGTGCTGCCGCCGCAGCGGGCCGCCTGGATCCCCGGCGGAGTGGCGCATCGGGTTCAGTGCGGCCGCCCGGTTCAGCTCCGCACGGTGTACTTTCCCGCCGGCAATGACGGCGAGCTGGTGGTGTTCGAGGCGCCGCCGCTGCTGCGGGAGATGGCGCGCGAGGCCTGTGAGTGGGGGCTGAGCCCTCCGGAGACCGAGGCAGGCGCTGCGTTCTTCGTCGCCTTCGAGGGGCTCGTGAGCGGCTGGCGGGCGTCGGCGCTCACGCTCTCGCTGCCGGCGGCGACGACGCCCGCGCTGCAGCGCGGCCTGGACCACCTGCTGGCGCGGCTGGGGCGACCGGTGGGGCTGGCGGACGCCGCGAAGGCGGCGGGGATGAGCCCGCGCACCCTGCAGCGGCGCTGTAAGAAGGAGCTGGGGGTGGGCCTGAGCGAGTGGCTCCAGCAGGCGCGGGTGCTGCGGGCGCTGGAGCTGCTGGCGGATCCGGAGGTGCAGATCGGCGAGGTGGCGCTGCGGTGCGGCTACCAGAGCCAGGCGGCGTTTACGCGGGTGTTTCAGCGGCGGCTGGGTGTGGCCCCCTCTGTGTGGCGCAGAGGCTGAGCGCGTCGCCAGGGAGAGCTCCGTCCAGACAGCCCGTCCAGACAGCTTGACTCGGCCAGAGGTCGTGTGGGTACCCGATGCGGGTTCTCAATGACGCCAAAAGAACCTGATTGCGGGGCTTCCTCACAAACAATGACCACAAAGATCCTGAATCGGGCACCTTGGCTTCACAAGGAGTCGATGATGTACCCCCACCTGATGAACACCTTGAAGGCGACCCTCCGCGCTCGGGGGTGGACGTACGCCCGCCTCGGCGAGGCCATCGGCCTCTCGGAGTCCGGCGTCAAGAAGATCTTCGCCGCGGAGGACGGCTCCTTCGAGCGCGTCGTGCGGATCTGTGACGCGCTCGACCTCGGCCTGGAGGAGCTGCTCGCGCTGGTCGACGCGAGCCCTGCCCCCTGGCGACTCACTGAGGAGCAGGAGGCGCTGTTCCGCCGCGATCCGCGCTGCTGGTGGTTCCTCCAGGCGCTGAGCGCGCAGCGATGGGACGCCGACGCGGTCGCAAGGCGGCACGATCTGGAGCCCGTCCGCGTCGAGGGCTGGCTGGCCGCGCTGGAGCGCCGCGGCGTCATCCGGCGCACGCCGACCGGCCAGCTCCACCCCGCCGACGCCGCCGGCAGCCCCTGGCAGGCAGGCCCCGCTCACGGCGACGCCGTGGTGGCCCCGCAGCAGGACGCCCTGCTCGCTCACGCCCGGGAGCGCATCCGCGACCGCGACGCGCACCCGCTGCCCGGCCACACCGAGTGCGGCTACGGCCAGCTGCGCCTGTCACCGGAGGCCATCCTGGAGCTCAAGCAGGCCCTGCGGGACGTGGTCTCCGAGTTCGCCACCCGCTCCCGCCGCCAGCAGCTCCTCCGCGGCGGCGACGGGCTGGTGGAGGTCGGTGTGCTCACGGTGATGGCGCCCTTCTCGCTCGCCGACGGTCGCGCCTGAGCGCAGCGTGCCTCGCGGACATCCTCGACCCCAGACAGTCTCCGTTCAGATCGTCGAAAAGATGACGTGGATCAGGAGTGTGCTCGCGGGTAGGAACGAGCGGGCCTATCCTTGAAGGCTTCCAAACGTATTCTGGAGACTTGATGTCCAACTGGACCCCCACATCCTGGCAGAGCAAGCCGATCGCCCAGAGCGTCGACTACGACGACCCCGCGGAGCTGCGCTCGGCCCTGAGCACGCTCTCCAGCCTGCCCAAGATCGTAACGAGCTGGGAGATCGAGAAGCTCAAGACCCAGCTCGCCGAGGTCGCGCGCGGGGAGCGCTTCCTCCTCCAGGGCGGCGACTGCTCCGAGCGCTTCGCCGACTGCCACCCCCACATCATCGACGCCAAGCTCAAGATCCTGCTGATGATGGGCGCGGTGCTGGTGCACGGCGCCGGCAAGCCGGTGGTCCGGGTCGGCCGCATCGCGGGCCAGTACGCCAAGCCCCGCTCCTCCCCCACCGAGACAAAGGACGGAGTGACGCTGGCGAGCTACCGCGGCGACCTCGTCAACCGCCCCGAGTTCACCCCCGAGGCCCGCCGGCCCGACCCGCAGAACCTGCTGGCGGGGCACTACCGGGCGGCGATGACCCTGAACTTCATCCGGGGCCTGCTCTCCGGCGGCTTCGGCGACGTCCACCACCCGGAGGTCTGGGATCTCACCTTCGTCAAGGATCAGGCGAAGCAAGCCCAGTACCGGGACATCGCGCGATCCATCAGCGACTCCGTGCGCTTCACCGAGGCCATGGTCGGCCGCCGCCTCGACGAGCTGGCGCGGGTGGACTTCTTCACGAGCCACGAGGGGCTGCACCTGCCCTACGAGCACGCGGTGGGCGAGCACCCGCCGCTGCGGGACGGCTGGTACAACCTCGGTACACATTTGCCCTGGATCGGCGACCGCACCCGGGCGCTGGACGGCGCGCACGTAGAGTACTTCCGGGGCATCCAGAACCCGGTCGGCTGCAAGGTGGGCCCCACGATGGGCACCGACGAGCTGGTGGAGCTCTGCCAGGTGATGAACCCGAGCAACACGCCGGGGCGGCTGGTGCTGATCCACCGTATGGGCGCCAACAAGGTCGAGCGGATGCTGCCGCCGCTGGTCGACGCGGTCGCGAAGGCCGGGCTGTCCGTGGTCTGGACCTGCGATCCCATGCACGGCAACACCTACAAGGCGAGCAACGGGCTAAAGACCCGCAGCTTCGACAACATCCTGAGTGAGGTCAACAGCGCCTTCGCGGTGCATGAGGCCGCGGGCACCTACCTGGGCGGCGTGCACTTTGAGATGACGGGTGAGGATGTCACCGAGGTCGTGGGCGGCGCTGGTGGGTTGACGGAGGAGGGCCTGAAGCGGGCCTACCTCACCGACGTGGACCCCCGGCTCAACCACGAGCAGGCCCTGGAGCTGGCCTTCCTCATCGCCCGCCGCATGCGGGGCAAGCGCCACAGCACCTGACCCCAAGCACCCATGAGCTACCGGGCGTACTGCCGCAGGTAGCTCATGGCGGCGACCGGCTCGGCGGCGACCGCCGAGAGCACCCCGCCCATCATCGCCCCGATGACCCCCACCGTGGCGACCTCACTCCCCGCGAAGAACAGCCCCGGGATCGGGCTGCGCGGCCGCAGCCAGGGGTTCTCGAACCGCTCCGGGGTGGGCTCGATGCCGTAGATCGAGCCCGCGATCGGCCGACAGAACCAGTCCGTCGACAGCGGCGTGGACAGCTCGACATAGTCCAGCATGCCCCGCAGCTCCGGCATGTTCTCCAGGAACTGCGCCAGCAGCGCCTCCTCGATCTTCGTCTTCAGCGCCTCATAGTCCCCGCCGCGCTTGCGCCAGCGGCTGTCCTTCCACTCCATGAAGTCCTCCCACGGAACGAAGGTCACCACCTCCCCCGTGTGCCGCTGCTCAGGCCCCGGGTCGTGCTCGGGATCCTTCAAAGAAGGGAAGCTGCAGTACAGACACGGCGCCTGCGGCAGCGGCCCCTCGCCGCGCACGGGCCAGGTCATCGCCTCGTGATCCCAGGTGTTGTAGAACCACTTGTTGGCGGGCCCCGCGCCGGCCTTACGGATGTCGCCCTTGAAGCCCAGATACAGACAGACGTGCGCCGGGGCCGCCGCGAGAGACTGTGTCTCATCAGCCCAGGGCTGGCTGCGGTGGGCCTCCGGCAGCAGCCGGCGGATGGTGGAGACCACCCCCGCCGCGCTGATGACCGTGGGCGCGCGGACGACATCGCCGGTCGTCATCGTCACCCCGACCGCCTTGCCGCCTTCGATCAGGATCTCGTCAACATCCGCTACGATCCGGGTGTAGCCGCCGGCCTCGGCGACCGTGCGCAGCAGCTCGGTGGCGATCGCCCCGGAGCCGCCCACCGGGTAGTAGCCGCCGTGGCTGAAGTGCTTGACCACCAGCGCCTGGATCGCGAAGGAGGACTGGCTGGGCGGCGAGCCGTAGTAGCCCCACTGGGCGGCCAGCAGGGTGCGGAGCCGGGGGTCGTCGGTCAGCTCGGCGATGACGTCGGCGGTCCGCATCTTCAGGAAGCGCTGGGCGCCGCGGCCGAACAGTCGATCGGCCACCGGCCCCATCTGCTTGGGGAAGGTGCGGGCGAGGTAGTAGCCGCGCATGCCGCCAGCGACCTCGCGCACGGCGGCCATGTAGCCGTCGATGGCCGCCTGCTCGCCGGGGAAGGCCTCCAGCAGGTTCTCGCGGAACTTGCGCGGGCTGTCCGGGAAGTCGATGCGGAAGCCGTCGGGGAAGTAGAACTCGTCGTAGACCTCGCCCAACGAGGCCCACTTCAGCCGCCCATCGGTGAGCGCGGTCAGCAGGCGACCGGTGACCGAGTGGCCCGTGACCTCGCCCACGGCGTGCACGCCGACGTCCCAGAGGTAGCCCTTGCGCTTGAAGGCGTGGGTGAAGCCGCCGGGGACGTAGTGCTGCTCCAGCACCAGCACCTTCTTGCCCAGCTTCGCCATCAGCGCGGCGGCGGTCATGCCGCCCATGCCCGAGCCGATGACGATTACGTCGAACGGCCCCTCCGGGCCGCCCCGCTTGCTCCAGTATCGGGCCTTCTTGTCAGTCATGAGTAGCTCCTCTCGACTAACTTAGCGCCGATGAGCTCCAGGCGGCGCTCGGCCACCCGGCGGGCCAGCTCCGCGCGCTTGCGGGCGTCGTCGGCGAGCTGCTCCTCGACCCGCTTCAGGCGGTGGCTGTAGGTCTTGACGCGGATCTGTATCGAGCCGCCGGGCTTGTTGGCGTCCAGATCGTGCAGGGCGCTGTACGGGGTCCTGGCGGCGCCGATGATGCGGTCGATGAGCCCGTAGGTGGGGGCGTCGTGGCCGCACTTGAAGCTGCTCAGATCCAGCACCGCGAGGTTGGGCATGCGGGCGGCCACCCGGGCGGCCCAGACCTTCTGTACGCTGTTGGCGCTGAAGTTCTCGGGCCAGACGTCGTTGATGTCCAGCGGATCATCCGGGCCGAAGTAGCTCTGCAGCCACGCCCGGTCCTTGGGGATGGAGCGGATCGACAGGACCGGGTAACCGAGCACCTGGAGCTCCTCGGGGATGCCGTGGTTCAGCCCCGGATCGCTGTGGTAGGGCCGGCCGATCATCAGCACGGCGAGCCGGCCCTCCCGCTCGACCTGCTCGATGATGGCCCGCCCCTTCGCCTCCATGTGCGCGTTGAAGGCGGCGAGGGCCGCGAAGCCCTGGTCGACCGCCTGATCGCTCTCATCCTTCGTGATCCCCAGGCGCTGCCCCCAGGTCTGGAAGAGCTGGTCCTTGAGCAGGTTGGGCTCCATGAACTGCACCGCCGTGTCCACGTACGCCACGCCGGCCCGCGCGAAGAAGTCGACCTCCTTGGTGAACGCCGCCTTGATGACGTTGGGGCTGCCCGCCACGATGGGGCAGCTCGTGTTGTCCATGGTGTTCTCCACCCAGGACGGCACGTGCGTGATGCAGGGGTAGTACAGGTAGTCCAGGGGCCCCCGGCGGCGCATCGGATCCGTGTGGGCGTGGAAGAGCAGCTCGTGGACGTGGGCCTGTATGACCTTGCTGGGGAAGCAGGGGTCGATGGAGCCGTAGCGCCCACCCTCGGCCCACAGCTCCTCGCTGGTCGGTGGGCTCCAGACGAGGTTCTCCTTCGGCAGCCCCAGCGTGTCGAAGTACGCGCGAAAGAAGGGCGCCACGCTGTACAGATTCATCACCCGGGGCATCCCGATCTTCACGCCGCGCAGCCGACCGCGCAGGGTCGTCTCCGAGCGCTGGAAGCCCCGCCGCGTCGCGCGGCGCGCCACCCGAAAGAGTCGCCCGACCCGCACGTCCACGCTGTCCCTGGGCGAGCCGGGGCGGGCCAGCGGCGCGGGTGTGTACAGACGCTGGAAGGTCAGCCGGGCCTCCTCCTCCACGAGGTTGGGGTACAGCTTCCGCGTCTGATTGCGCGCCTTCGACAGCACCTGGAGGGCCTCCTTGCTCTCCACGGTGCCCTTCTCGCAGGAGAAGCCGCTGATGTAGCGGCTGGTGCGGCCGTCGGGCGTCTGGGTGTCGATGAAGGTGCGGCTGCAGTGGTTGGGGCAGAAGTGACAGACCGTGGAGTCATCGTTGATCGTCGTGTACTGCAGGTTGATGGCGGCCTGCATTCCGATGAAGGTGCTGGACCCGCGCCGCCGGACGACGCGCCGGGTCTCCATGGCCGCGCCGATGGCCCCCGCCTCCCCGCAGTGGGGATGCACGACCACCTCGGCGTCCGGCACCCGGGCGCGGATGTAGTCGACCTGGGCCTTCACCGCCGCGAGGTTGCGCTGGGTGCCGCCCTGCAACACGAACACCCGGCCGAACTCCGCCAGCCGGGGCACCTGCACCACGTACTGCCACACGTTCTTGGGCAGCACCTGGGCCAGGCCGGAGAGCATCTGCTCGCGGGTGAAGCCCTCCTTCTGGAAGTTCACCCGATCCGCGTCCAGGAACACCGCGCAGCCGTAGCTGAACCGGGGCGAGAGGCCCGCCGAGAAGGCCGTGTCAGCGTACTCCTCCAGCGGCACGTTGAACTGATCCGCCATCGCCTGCAGCAGCATGCCGTTGCCCGCCGAGCACTGATTGGACAGCCGAAAATCCTTCACCTCCCGGCCGCCCTGGCTGTTCTCCGAGAGGAACAGCACCTTGATGTCCTGGCCGCCGATGTCACACACCACGTCCGCGCGCGGCACATAGCGCACGGCCGCCATCATGTGCGCCACCGTCTCCACGATGTTGACGTCCGCCTTGACCGACTCCTCCAGCACCGCGGCGGCGTAGCCCGTGGCCCCGAACCCCATGCAGTCCAGAGACGCGCCCTGGCCCGTGACATAGGCGTCGATCTCGGCGAGGATCGCCCTCGTGTCCCGGATGGGGTTGCCCTCGGAGAGGGTGTACGCCTTGTAGAGCACCTCGCCGGTGTCGTAGTCGACGAGCGCCGCCTTGCTGGAGGTGGAGCCGCCGTCCAGGCCGATGACACCCCGCACGGTCTGTCCGGGCTCGAAGCGGGCGGGGGTGAAGGTCGGGATGGTGTACTCCGCGCGGAAGGCGTCCAGCTCCTCGACGCTGCGGACCAGCGGCCCCGCCGCGCTGGCGGCGAGGTTGGCGCCGCGACCGTGTCGGATGTACGCCTTCAGGCCGTCGAGCCCGCGCCAGCGCGCGTCGTCCGCGCCGGCGACGCCGGCCCGCTGCTCGCCGACCCCGAACACCACCGCGCCCAGCGCCGCGTAGTACTGGGCGTTGTCGGGGGTGAAGATCAGCTCCTCGATGGGGACGGAGCGGTCGTACTCGTGGCCCCGGGAGGCCCAGGTCTCGGGGACGCGAAGCCGCCAGCAGTCGACGAGGAAGGGCAGGTAGGTGTTGGGGCCGCCCAGCAGCAGCACCTTGTCCCGCAGGGTGTTGCCCCGGGTGAGCACGCTCAGGTTCTGGTGCACGATGGCGTCGGCCAGCGAGTTCATGATCTCCGGCGCGGGGATGCCGGACTTCACCAGGTTGACGATGTCGGTCTCGGCGAAGACCCCGCACTTGGCGGCGACGTGGTGCAGCTTGGTGGGATCGAAGGGGATGCGCCGCACGTCCTCGGGGGCCATGCCGACCTTGATCATGCACTTGTCGATGGTGGCGCCGGTGCCGGAGGCGCACTTGTCGTTCATCGAGGTGAGCGCCTGCTTCTCGCGCTCGCCGGTCGCCTCGTCGACGCGGTCGCGGAACATCACGATCTTGGCGTCCTGGCCGCCCAGCTCGATGACGCTGCCGACGTCCGGGTGGAGGTGCTCGACGGCGAGGGTGACGGCGTTGACCTCCTGGACGAAGCGGGCGTTCATCGGCGCGACCAGCGGGCCGCTGCCGCTGCCGGTGACGAAGATCCGGATGTCGTCGGCGTCCGGAAAGGCCGCGCCGATGGCGACCATCAGCTCCAGCACCTTCTCGGGCTGGCGGGTCTCGTGGCGCTGGTAGTCGCTCCACAGGATCTCAAAGGTGTCGGGGTCGCAGACGACGGCCTTCACGGTGGTGGAGCCGATGTCGACGCTGACGGCGATGCGACGCGGAGAGGCGGGCTGCGACATGAAGGCAATGTACGCCGACAGGGCGTTTTCGCACAGGTGTAGTGAGAGAAGTCTGGAACGGCAGCGGGCGCTATCGAGGGTTACCCGGTCCGGCATGTCCCCTACCTCAACCGCCTCCGTCACCTACACCTGGCAGGACTGGCTCTCGATTCTGCGCTTCATCGCGCTCCACCTCGTGTGCCTGGGCGCCTTCTGGACCGGCATGCCAACCCGCGCGCTGGTCCTCGCCGTCGCCGTCTACGCGCTCCAGATGTTCGCGGTGACCGCCGTCTACCACCGCTACTACTCGCACCGAAGCTACAAGATGGGGCGCGTCGCGCGCTTCGTCGGCGCCTTCTTCGCCCAGATCTCCGGCCAGCGCAGCGTCTTCTGGTGGGCCGCCGTTCACCGCCACCACCACCGGCACACGGACGAGCCCGAAGACCTGCACTCTCCCCGCCACGGCTTCTGGCACTCCCACATGCTCTGGATGCTGAGCCACAAGAACGATCACACCCGCTTCGAGATGATCCCGGATCTGCAGAAGATGATGGATCAGGCGCCGGAGCTGCGGCTGCTGCATCGCTTCCAGCACATCCCGCTGCTCCTCAGCATGCTGACCTGCTGGCTCATCGCGGGCTGGCCGGGCTTCGTGGCCTTCTTCTGGGCGCTGATCGCCTGCTACCACATCACCTTCACCATCAACTCCCTCTCCCACATCTGGGGCACCCAGCGCTACGACACCGGCGACGACAGCCGGAACAACCCGCTGCTGGCGCTGCTGACCTTCGGTGAGGGCTGGCACAACAACCACCACCACTACCAGGCGTCCGCCCGGCAGGGCTTCTTCTGGTGGGAGCTCGACCTGACGTGGTACGGCCTGCTGGCGCTGGAGCGGCTGGGGATTGTTTGGGACTTGAAGCGGCCGACCGATCGGGCGCTGAGCGGGCAGACGCCTCAGCGCACCGCATAGACGAGATCGGTGACGACGCTGGCGGTCCTGCGCTTCGGCCGCCAGAACGCGGTGCGCCAGCGGCGGCTGCCCCGGACGCGGGCCTCGAAGGTCTCCCGGTCCAGGCCGGACTCATCCAGCGCGCGCTGGAACTCCTCCCTCACCCGGGCGCGGGCCTTGAAGAGCATCATCTGGACGCGGCTGTGGGCGTTGACCTGGCCGTCGCCGGTGGTCTCCAGCGGCAGAAAGATCGCCTCGGGCCAGCGGGAGGTGATCAGGCTCTGCACGCCGTCGCTCACCCCGCTGCTGGGCATGCAGCCGAAGGGCTTCACGGACAGGGTCATGTGGTTGATCTGATCCTCCACGAAGTGGATCAGCTTGCCGACCTCCATGTGGCCCTCGCCGCCCCGGACCTCCCGGTCGTAGAAGCCCTGCGACACCTCGCTGATGTGCGCCATGTCCGGCAGGGTGTAGCCGTGCAGGCCCACCGCGTTGGCGTAGAGCTGGAACAGGGCGCGCACCCCGGCGTCGGCGGCCTTCAGCCCCAGCAGGGTCTGCCGGGGGTTGCTGCCCTTCTGGGCCTTGCGCGCGCCCTCGTCCTCGAACTCCAGGTCCAGCCGGCGCTCCGTGTCGACCCGCTCCTCCCAGATCAGGTAGAGGATCCAGTTGGTGACGCCCTGGATGTCGACCTCGGCGCCCTCCTGTTCGAGGAAGCGCTGGAGGTGGTAGTTGCCGTCGCCCTCGGTGGTCATGGCCCAGAACTCACCGATCACGCTGACGACGGGCTTGGGGGTCGTGCGGTCGACGGCCACCCCGGCGAGGATGCGGCGGCCGCGAAGGAGCGCGCGGGTCACGCGGCGGTTGTCCTCCAGGGCCTCGCGGACCAGGGCGCGGCAGCGCAGGAGCGCGGCGTCGGCGCTGCCCTCGATCACCTCGTACGGGCGCAGGCGGTAGCCCATCAGGTTGAGCACGTCGCCGGCGACCAGGGCGCGCACGAGGACCGCGGCGAAGCGGGCGTCGATCGCGAGGCCGGCCTCCTGGCCCGTCGCCTGCTTGAGGCCGCCCTGCTGCTGGAAGAGCATCACCCGGAAGCCGTCAAAGCCCGCGTCGCGCAGAGCCTTGCGGTACTCGGTCACGTAGGTGCCGAAGCGGCACGGACCGCAGGCCCCGGGAGCCACGAAGAGGAAGCGCTCGATGATGTCCGGCGTGGAGAGCCCGCGCTGATCGCGCAGGAGGGTGAGGTGCCGCAGGAGGTTGCCCACGTTGAAGTAGGTGGGGTTGCACTGGCCCCGGTTGCCGAACTCCTTGCCGTACTGCAGCGCGTCCTGGTTGGGCTGATCGATGACCTCGACCTGGTAGCCCAGGCCCCGCAGCCCGGCGGCCAGCAGGTCGTCGTGGGCGACGGTGAGGCCGCCGACCAGCAGCGTCGTGTGGGCGCGCTGATCGGCGGTGAAGTCGGTGTTGATGTGCTCGGTGTACTGATCGCGGTGCAGGCCGAGCCGCCGCGCCTCGGCCTCGGCGAAGCGGGCCAGCTCGGCCTCGACGTCGGCCAGCTCGTCGGGGGTCAGCGCCGGCTCATCCGCCGGCAGATCGTGTTCTTCGAGGATATGTGCCATACCGCACAGCATATACCCTCATCGGGGCTCTGCCCTCATCGCGGCTGGCACAGCAGGGCGACCGGCTGCCCGGTGAGCGGCTCGGGGCCCTTGTCCGTTCCCCAGGACGGGGGCGAGCCCAGCTCCTCGTGGGGGCGACAGCGGCGCTCGGGGTAGCTGGTGCCGACGGAGATCCAGGCGTTCTCATGATCGGCGATGGCCATCCAGACGTCGCCCTCGGGCTGACTGAAGCGGGGGAAGTCGCCGCCCCCTTCCGGGCAGACATCGTTCCAGTCGCTGAGTCGGAGCCCCGCCTCCTCACAGTAGGCGCGGGCCTCGCTCCAGTTGAAGGAGCCGCCCGTGTCGTTGACCGAGACGCGCTTGACGCTGTCGACGCACTTCAGGGCGGTGGGCTGGCCGGTCAACGGCTCAGGGCCCTTGTCGGTACCCCAGGATGGAGGCGCTCCCAGATCATCATGGAGCCTGCAGAGGCGCTCGGGGTAGCTGGTGCCGATGGAGACCCAGGCGTTCTCCCGATCGCCCACGGCCATCCACACGTCGCCCTCGGGCTTGCCGTAGCGGGGCTCGCCGCCGCCGCCGCTGGGACAGACCTCGCTCAGGTCCGCCAGCCGCTGGTTCTGCTGGACGCAGTAGGACGCCGCGTCGCGCCAGTTGGCGCTCACCTGCATCTGCTCGCTGCCGCCGATGGGCACCCGCTGCACGGCCCCCGTCACCCGGCCCTTCGCCACCTCGGCCTTCTCCCAGGACTGGATGTAGCCCTCGGCGGAGGAGTAGAGCGGCTCCAGATCCTGATCCGTGAGGCCCAGCACCTTCATCTCCTCGATGAAGTCCGGCAGCATGCCGACGTTGGAGAGCCCGTCGACGTTGATGTCGAAGGTCCGGTTCCCGATCACCTGCTTGTCAAAGGTCGCGCCGGTGATGCTGGAGGTGAAGGGGTACTTGACCCGCGCCGCGTCGGAGCTCAGGTCGTGGCAGCCGTCGAACACCCCCTCGACGCCGACGGTGATGACGAAGCGCTCCCACTCGTCGACCGCGTCGCGGTTGGCGAACAAGAGCCCGCCGCCGCCGCCCTCAGCGGCGACATACTTGCCGTTGTCGGCCTTGATGGAGACGGTGTCGTTGGAGGAGATGACCCCGCCGCCGCTCTTCTCGATGACGAACTTCTCCCAAGCGTCCACCTTCGTGCGGTTGGCGATCAGCACGCCGGCGGCGGTGCTGTCGGCGGTCAGGTAGTGGGAGCGGCTGGCGGTCCGGAAGCTCACCGTGTCGCCGCTGGTCAGCGCGCCGCCGTTGTAGTCGACCACCTCGAAGCCGCCCCAGTTGCTCTCGATGTCGGACAGGGCGTCGACGGTGGCGCCGCCGCCGAGGAGCGCGCTCACGTACTGGCCGTTGTGGGCCTTCAGCCGGACGGCGAGGCCGTCCTTGAAGCGGGGGCCGGGCAGCCCCGCGAGGCCGTTGAAGTCGGAGCCGATGGGGACCGACGCGCCCCCCATCTTGTCCTTCAGGTACAGGTACGCCTGGGTGAAGCTCTCGCTGGAGTCGGAGCAGGTGTGGGGCACCCGGCCCTTCCAGGAGCTCGTATCCTCGGTGGTGCCCTGGATGACGATGGGGGCGATGGTGCCGCCGAGCTTGCGGATGCGCTCGACCTCGCTGGGGCCGATGTTGCCCTCGTGCTTCCGGTCGCCGCTGGACAGCTCCAGGATGCCCGTGTGGCTGGAGACCAGCGGG
>Ga0316204_10007209_pt1 | contig 16475 bp, 14 predicted proteins | sample 6monrhotite_MG_2_FD_205661 | JGI IMG/M metagenome (GOLD analysis project Ga0316204, IMG submission 205661) | Microbial mat bacterial communities from mineral coupon in-situ incubated in ocean water Damariscotta River, Maine, United States -... | ecosystem: Environmental > Aquatic > Marine >... | reverse complement strand
CCGGTTTTACTGGATTTGTCCGGAACAACAACAGCTTGTCTCCGTCGAAAACCGTCCACGTGTTCGCAAGGTCTTGCCTCCTGATGTCGCCTTGCGGCGAGGCATCCCTGTGTGTCAATGATGGGTGAGACAGATCTCGTCAAAAAACCTCCCCCAGGGCACGAGAGATTTTCTCATGGAAGAGACCCCCACCAGTTCCCCAGTGCCGCAGTCTGAGATCGTGGTGCCGCCGTCCGGCAAGCGCGTGTTCTCGCTGGCCTACAAGCGCCGTATTCTCGACCAACTCGACGCCTGCTCTCACCTCGGTGAGAAGTCGGCCCTGCTCCGACGGGAAGGCCTCTATTCTTCCTACATCAGCAAGTGGAGGAGACAGGTGGCCAACGACGACAACCCAATGACCAGGAGCACCCAGAGGAACAAGGGCGGGCGTCCAACGCTCTCCAAGGCCGAGCGGGAGAATCGCGCTCTCCGAAAGGAGAATGAGCGACTCAAGAAGCAACTTGAACGAGCCAACCTCGCGATTTCAGTCCAAAAAAACTAACCGAGCTGCTGGAAAGCTACTCTCCGGCGACCAGCGACGACGACTCCAACTCCAAGCCGCTCAAGAGCTCGTGAACGCCAACTACGCTGTCATCGACGCCTGTGAACTCGTCGACCTCCCCCGGCCAGCCTGGTACCGCGCTCACGCCACCAAGCCCGCAAAGCCCACCACGACTGCCGCCGTGAAACCACGCCCGGCTCCACCGAGAGCCCTCTCAGACAAGGAGCGAAAGGCCGTCCTCAAGCACCTCCACGACCCAGCCTTCGTTGATCGGCCTCCACGTCAGGTCTTCGCCGCCTTGCTCGACAAGGGCGTCTACCACTGCGGATGGCGCACCATGTACCGCATCCTCCACGACCACGGTGAGGTCAAGGAACGCCGTGTACAGCGCACTCATCGAAAGCACGCCATCCCCAGGCTGGTGGCGCGGGCCCCCAATCAGGTCTGGAGCTGGGACATCACGCTGCTGCGTGGTCATCAGCCTCGGGAGTTCTTCTACCTGTACGTCATCCTCGACCTGTTCAGTCGCTACGTCGTGGGCTGGATGGTCGCTCCCTGTGAGAGTGATGACCTCGCTGAGCACTTCATCGCCCAGACCTGTGAGCGGCAGGGCGTCGTGCGCTCTCAACTGACGCTGCACGCCGACCGAGGCAGCGTGATGCGGTCCCAGCTGGTGTCAGAGTTGTTGACGAAACTCGGGGTGGAGCAGAGCCACAGCCGTCCGCGGGTGTCCAACGACAACCCGATGTCGGAGAGCCAGTTCAAGACGCTGAAGTATGACGGTCGATTCCCAGGTCGGTTCGAGACCCTGGAAGCCGCCCGCGAGTATTGCCAGGGCTGGTTCCCCTGGTACAACCAGGAGCATCATCACATCAACCTGGCGCTGTTTACGCCGAATCAGGTTCACTTCGGTCACGTCGAGGCCGTGGCGGCCGTCCGTCAGTCGGCGCTGAATGCTGCCTATCAGGCCCATCCTGAGCGATTCGTGAAGGGACCTCCCCAAGCCCGACGCCCACCTGCAGAGGTGTGGATTAACCGCCCCGCCGAGCCGACTCCCGCCGTCACCACAGCCGAATCAGAGCTAGCAGATGCCCGATGAGTACTTCTTCGGCCTTCAGGGGGCCGCAGGGTGCTGTGAGCGGGACTTCACGAAGTTCTGAGTCCCGCTCACAGTGCCCAGAGAGGCCCCGACGATCGATGCCACCACCTCCCTAGTTTTTTCCTCCAATCTGTTTCATTTCCATTGACACGTTCCGCATCTGACGTCGCAACACCCTCTCGCGTGAGACGCTGGGACGTCGCGTTCCTCAAAGGGGCCTCTTCGCAGTTGGCGCGCGCCTGACGGCACGTTCTGGCTGAAGGTGGGGGGTCACAGGGGGCTCGCCCCCTCGCAGCGCAAGCTGCCAGAAGACATGGGGAGAACTTCAGAGACAGCGACTCAGGAGCGCTGAAGTTCGAGCGGACGCGCCTTGCGGCGAGGCATCTGACGTCGCAACACCCTCTTGCGTGCGGCGCTGGGACGTCGCGTTCCTCAACGGGGACTCTTCGCAGTTGGCGCGCGCCATGCGGCGCGTTCTGGTGAAAGGTGCGGGCTCAGCGAGAGGGTGGGGATGTGGTGCGGTTGGTGCCGCTCTGGAGGAGGAGGGCTCATCCTTTGCCTGCGTCAATTGGCGAGCGGGGTCGGAGTCCCCACCGGGGCGTATCCAGAGACGGAGTCTTCGATGTTCACCCTCTTCGCGCTCGCGCTGGCCACCGGCTGCGCCCCTGACAACGACGACACCGCCAGCTCGGCTGGCAGCGACTGGAGCGCCGGGCAGACTGGCAATCACCCCGGCGGGGGCGCCGACGCTATCTCCGATCTGGAGCAGTACCTCGTCGGGGTCTGGAAGGACTCCTACGACGACGACGCGTTCTACTTCGTGCTGAACGCGGATCGCACCGGCTGCGAGTGGACCCGGGAGGGCGACGACTACGGGTGGCGCTTCGACGAGCTGCAGTTCACCGACTGGCAGCTGGACGAGTCCCTGGACGAGGACGGCCTGATGACGCTGACCTTCAGCGTCCCCGCCAGCGGCGAAGTGCGCACTGACAAGTACGCGCCCCTGGATGACAAGGTGCTGCCCATTGGCGAGTGGATACTGGCGATGACCTGGCAGGACTACCTCATGGACTGCTCGGACTCCGGCACGGACGCCCACACCACCGACGTGCCGCGCGGCGGCGCGCCCTACGGCGGCGAAGAGACCGGCGGCGGCGACGGCGGCGAGCCGGGCGGCCCCAGCGACGAGACGGGCGGATCGGGCGATCCCAGCGGCGAGCCTGGAGCCTGATCCATCGCAGGCGCTAAGCTCTCTCTTGAAGTGGAGGGCGTCCCATGCTCGCGCTGTTGTTTTCGATGATGTCCGTCGCGGCCGCCGGTGAGCCGCCCAGCGTGCTGCTGATCACCCTGGACACCACCCGGGCGGACCGGCTGGGCTCCTACGGCTACGAGCTCGCCGAGACCCCCACCACCGATCGCCTCGCCGCCGAGGGCACGCGCTTCTCCCGCGCCTACGCCACCTGCCCGCTCACCATCCCCAGTCACTCCACCATGATGACCGGCCGGGTGCCCCCCTCCCACGGCGTGCGGGACAACGGCGACTTCATCCTCGGCGACGACGCCGTCACCCTGGCCGAGCGCTTCAAGGACGCGGGCTACGCCACCGCCGCCTTCACCAGCGCCTTCCCGACCCAGGCCCGCTGGGGCTTCGATCAGGGCTTCGACGTCTACCACGACCCGCTCTCCCGCCTGCCCACCCAGCTGGACTGGCGCGATCAGCGCACCGCCGACGAGGTGATCGACGACGCGCTCTCCACCCTCGATGGGGTCGACGGGCCGCTCTTTGTGTGGATCCACCTCTTCGACGCCCACTGGCCCTACGAGCCCCCCGCCCCCTACGACACCCGCCACGAGGGCCGCGCCTACGACGGGGAGATCGCCTTCGCCGACGCCCAGGTGGGGCGCTTCCTCCGCTGGTGGGACCGCACGCAGCCGACCAGCGTGGTCGCGGTGACCGCGGATCACGGCGAGGGGCTCGGCGAAGGCGGGGAGCAGACCCACGGCTTCCTGCTGCACGACGGCACCATCCGGGTGCCGCTCATCCTGCGCGGCGCCGGCTTCGAGGCCGGGCTGGTCATCGACGATCCGGTGAGCCACGTGGACCTCGCGCCCACGCTCCTGAACGCGGCGGGGCTGCCCCTGCACGACGGGCTCCAGGGCGCGGAGCTGCGGGAGGGCGGCAGCGAGGTGGCCTGGTCCGAGGCGCTCACGGGCCAGTTCAACCTCGGCCTCGCCCCCCTCTACGCCACCACGGACGCCGCCGGCCGCTACACCGAGGGCGGCTACGGGGCGTGGTATCCGGTGGACGGGGAGCACGTGCCCGTCGAGCCCGCCGCGGACTTCGACGTCACCGCCCTGGCCGCCCGGCACCTGAGCATGGCCGAGGGCTGGGAGCAGTCGGTGGCGCCGTCGGCGTCGCTGGACGCGGAGACCTTCGAGCAGCTCGCGGCGCTGGGCTACATGGGCGGCGCGCCCACCGCCGCCGCCGGAGACATCGATCCCCGCGACGTGATCGAGCACATCCCCAAGACCTGGAAGGCCCGCCAGCTCATCGGGGCGGGGCGCTTCCCGGCGGCGGAGAGGCTCATCGAGGAGCTGGAGCAGTCGCTGCCGGGCTCCTACGGGGTGGAGCTGCTGCGGGCCCAGCTCTATCGCTCTCAGGGCCGGATGCCCGAGGCGGCGGAGCTGTTCACGTCCATCTACCTGGACGCGCCGAGCTCGACGGTGGCGCTGCAGCTGGCGGCCATCACGGCGTCGATGGGGGACTGATCGGAGGCCGAGGGCTGGTTCGCCGAGGCGCTCACCCTGCAGCCCATGAGCCCGGAGGCCATGGCGGGGCTGGTGCACGCGGCCCGGTCGGCTGGTGAGAACGAGCTGGCCCGGGAGCGGGCGGAGCAGTACCTCGTGATCTACCCGGACCACGCGGAGCTGACCCTGGTGCGGGCGGAGCTGCTGATGCTGGACAGCCGCTACGCCGAGGCGCTGATGGAGGCCCGCTTCGGGGTGACGCAGATGCCGCGGTCGCCGTGGGCGCTGACGCTGGAGGCCCAGGCGCTCTGGGAGCTGGGCGAGGCGGATCCGGCCATTGATCGGCTGCAGCAGGCGCTGGAGCTGGATCGCTTCAACCTGCCGGTGCGCATGCGGCTGGCCGAGTGCCTGCTGGACGTGGGGCGCAACGCCGAGTCCGTGCGCACGGTCGCCCCCGCCGCCCGGCTGCTGCCCGAGATGCCCAGCGTTCAGCTGCTGCACGGCCGCGCCGTCGTCGCGCTGGATGAGGAGCGCGGGCGATGATCTCGCTGCTGTGGGTGCTCGCCTGCGTGGGAAAGGGAGGGGACGGCGCCGTCGACTCGGAGCCGGCGGCCCGGGACACCCAGCACGACACCTCGGCATTTGATGGGATTGATCGCGACGGGGACGGCTACGGGGGCCAGGAGAGCGGCGGGGACGACTGCGACGACGCCGACCCGGAGGTCCACCCAGGCGCTGAAGAGACCTGTGACGGCGACGACGAGGACTGTGACTCAGTCGTCGATGAGGATCTCCCCGCACAGTACTGGTACTCGGACCGGGATAACGACGGCTGGGGTGGGGCGTTGTGGGAGTACGCCTGCGATAGCCCGGAGGGCTGGTGGGTGTCTCAGAATGGTGACTGTGATGACGGTGACGCGACGGTCTACCCAGGCGCGGAGGAGCTCTGTGATGGTTTGGACAACGACTGCGACGAGCTCATCGATGACGGGCTGAAGGAGCTGCCGTGGTACCTGGATGGGGACAACGACGGCTGGGGCGGGGAGACGGTGGAGGTGGGCTGTCAGGCGCCGGTGGACGCCTCGACGTGGGTGCTGAGCGGCGGGGACTGTGATGATGGCTCGACGGCTACCTACCCAGGAGCGTTGGAGCGCTGCGACGGACTGGATAATGACTGCGACGGCCTCATCCCCGCCGATGAGGTGGACGGAGACGGGGACTACTGGTTCCTCTGTGAAGACTGCGATGACGGCGACGCGGAGAGACACCCCGAGCGCGCGGAGGTCTGTGATGACGTCGACCAGGACTGCGACAAGCGCATTGATGAGGATGCTGTCGACGGGGAGAGCTGGTATCCGGACGCAGACAGTGATGGCTACGGTGAGGAGGCGTCAGAGCTTGTCTCCTGTGAGGTCGTCGAGGGGTGGATTCGAGAGGGAGGGGACTGTGATGATAGCGACGCAGACACCTCTCCAGCGGGATCGGAGGTGTGCGACGACGGGCTGGATAATGACTGCTCTGGCCTGATGGACTGCGAGGATGAGGTCTGCTTCGAGAAGCCGTATTGTTTTGAGTCGGACTGTACTGACGGCGCCGACAACGAGTCTGACGGCTACGTGGACTGTGAAGATGATGAGTGCTGGGGCACGTCCACCTGTGGGGCGACGCTGTACGTCACAGGTGGCAGCGCGGCGATCGTCGGCCGGACATGGCACCGCGACCCGAGCTCCTTTCAGGTGGACTGGGAGGCGCTCCTCTACGATGTCAGCGGTGTTGTGCGTACACCCGTTGAGGGGGGAGACAGCAGCTGCGAGTGGCGCTTGGACACAGTACGGATCGAGCGCTACTCGATGGCGTTCGGGCCAGGCTTCAGCGAGCAGACATCCAGATTTACGCGAACAGCGCTGGAGACAAGCTGCGAGGCGGGAGGGTTGGAGATCTTTCCAGATCGCCTGGTGCTGGGCGTCGGGGTGCTCAACCTGAGCCGCGGCGGCCTGTGGTATGGAGGGAGCCCGGCGAGCTCGACCCACACGACGTGGTCCTCCGGCAGTGAGCGCTCGATGAGCGGCTCCTGGTACATCCCCATGTTGGAGACTTCCGACCCTTGGAGGGTAGAGTGACTCGCGTTCGGTGGGGACGATGGGGATTGATGGGGCTCACGGCCTGCGGTGGAGAGGTGCCCGAGGGCGCCTCCGTTGACCGTGAGAGCCCGACAGAGACGCCGCTCATGGAGGACTGTGAGGATGGCGTCGACAATGACGGCGATGGGCGCGTGGATTGTGAGGACGGAGAGTGCAGTGACCTGTGTATCGAGTCCTGTACGAATGGTGAAGACGACGATGGTGACGCGCTCGTGGACTGTGAAGATGACGACTGCTGGGGGACCGAGTGGTGCGCTGAGGACTTCAGCCTGCCCGTCGGTACGCTCATCAGCAGCGTGGTGATGGGGGGGGATGTGTCGCTCGAGCTGTGGTGGTCCGGACACTTTGGCTACGGGGTGTGGCAGAGCAGGTCCGTCGGCAGCGAGGTGGCGGGGCGCTCGATCTGGGGGACCGCGAGGGTGCTGCTGCCCAGCGCCTCGACGTCAACGACCTGCTCCTGGTCGGTGGACGCGGTGACCTGGCACCGGCACGACCGCTGGTTCAGCTATGACGGCAGCCAGAGCACCTATCTCCGTCGGCAGGGGCTGAGCGTCGACGAGGGCTGCCCGCTCCGCTCGTCAGCCTTCCTCCCGGGGTGGCTCGCGGTGGATGACGGGCGCGGCGTCGCCGACGGCGTGATCTGGTATCAGGGGGCCGTCATATCGAGTGACAGGAGCACCTATTACAGAACCTACGCCGGGAACCAGATCTCGAGGGATGATCGCTCGTCCTGGCAGGTGCCGGAGCTGTCAACCGGCGAGCGCTTCGAGGCGGTGGTGCCATGACTGTGCTGACTGTGCTGACTGTGCTGACTGTGCTGACTGTGCTCACGAGCTGTACGATGGCGCCATCCAGCGGTGTCTTGTCCGAGCCCGAGGATGCGCGCATGGCGCTCGCGGCGGCTGGCGAGGGAGACTGTGGGGATGGGCTGGATGATGACGGGGATGGGCTGGTGGACTGCGAGGACGGTGACTGTGAGTACTCCGAGCTGTGCTGGGAGGCGGACTGCAGCGACAGCTTGGACAACGACGGCGACGGATACGCGGACTGCCTGGATGAGGATTGCTGGGGCGAGGACTGCCCGGTGGTTCAGAGCAGGGTGCTGAGCGGGGGGATGCGGCATCACCTCAAGGCCGGTCAGAACTACCGGTACACGAGCTGGTACCGATCCGCGACCTGGGCGCTGTTCCAGGAGACTGAGGTCGTGTTGAGCTCGGTCCAGGGGTCTGCCGATGTCTGGAGCCCCAGCGCATCGACCTGGACCACCTGCACCTGGGGCTTTGACTCAGGCACGTTCACGCGACAGCGGAACAGCACAGTCGTCACCAGCGCGTTGGGAAGCGTAGTCGATAGCGACGACAGCACCAATGAGGACTTCAGGCGCCTTGGCGTTCGCGTCAGCGCCGGCTGTCCGGTCTCCAGTGAGTCTCTCCTGCCCAGGAGCCTCGCCATCGCGGGGCGGGGGGTGCTCGCGGGGGAGGTGACGCGCTACTCGGGGTTCATCGCCAGCCAGGAGCGGCGCGACTTTCAGTGGTGGAATGTCGGCTTCGCCACCGCGACCACCAGCTCCTACTTTCAGCAGACGACGTGGTGGACCCCCGAGCTGGACGCTGGCGGCACCTGGACCTTTGGGGAGTGAGCGGGCGGTAAGCGTCTTGAAGGATCGGAGGGGCTCAGGGGCGGGTATAGTCTAAGCAATGTTGAACCTGCTCCTGGCCTCCGCTCTCCTCGGCTGCGACCCCTCGGGCGCGGACATCGAGGGGACCGAGAACGCCCTGCCCACCGTGGCCACCGTCGACGTCACCCCCGATCCGGCCTTCGCCGGGGACTCGCTGAGCTGCGTGTACTTCGGCTTCCGCGACGGCGACGACGACCCCGACCGCTGCACGATCGAGTGGACGATCAACGGCAACACCGCCGCCATCGGCCGCCCCACCCTCGACGCCGGCTTCGTCAGCGGCGACGAGGTCACCTGCACGGTCATCCCCAGCGACGGCGTGGAGGAGGGCGAGCCCATCAGCCACACGGTCACCATCCAGAACACCGCGCCCACCCTCGCCGGCGTCACCCTGACCCCCCTGGATCCAGCGACCGATGAGCCCATCACCGCCGTCGCGGTCGGCGCCGGCGACGCGGACGCCGAGGCCGTGAGCGTCGCGCTGACCTGGACCGTGGACGGCGAGGTGATCGACGCCACATCGACCACTCTGGACCCCGAGTGGTTCGGTCGGGACCAGTCTGTTGCCGTCACCGCGACCCCGCTGGACGAGTCCGGATTGGCCGGCGCGCCGGTGGTCTCCGAGCCCGTGGTCATCGCCAACACCCCGCCCGAGGGGCTGCGCCTGGACATCGTGCCGGCGGCGCCGCGGCCGGGCCAGGACGACCTGCGCTGCGATGTGCGGACGCCGGCTGAGGACATCGACGGCGACGAGGTGAGCTACACCTTCGAGTGGACCCTCGACGGGCAGGTCTTCGACGCCGTCGGGACCATCATGTACGACGGCGACACCGTGCCCGCCTCGGCGACCGCCGCCAACCAGAGCTGGACCTGCAGCGTGACGCCGAGCGACGGCGCGGACGACGGCGCCGAGGAGCAGGTGAGCCTCGGCCTCGCCTTCCCGCGGGTCGCCGCCGGCCGGTACCACGCCTGCGCCATCGACTGGGAGCGCAGCCTCGAGTGCTGGGGCGACGACGCCTACGGCCAGGTCAGCGACACCCCCGTGGGCGCCTTCCGGGACGTGACCGCCGGGGACTTCCACAGCTGCGCGCTCTCCGCGGACGGCAGCGTGTACTGCTGGGGCCGCGACGACGAGGGCCAGGTCTCGGGCGCCGAGGAGGCGTCGGGGCTCGGCATCACCCGGCTCGCCGCGGGCTGGTTCAACACCTGCGGGGTGTATGGCGAGGGCCAGCTCCACTGCTGGGGGGACGACAGCCACGGCATCGTCAGCAACGTGCCCGAGGGCGCGGACTATCGGGAGATCGCGGTGGGCGGGCTCCACGCCTGCGCGCTCGACGGCGACGGCGACGTGCTCTGCTGGGGCAACGACGACGAGGGCCAGCTCGCCGCTCCCTTCCTGCAGTCCTACCAGCGCCTCTCCGCGGGCAGCCTGCACAGCTGCGTGCTGGGCGACGGCGGGCAGGCGACCTGCTGGGGGCGCGACGATGAGGGCCAGTCCAGTCAGCCGGCGGGCTCGTTCGCGGCCATCTCCGCCGGCTGGCGGCACAGCTGCGGCGTGAGCGGTGAGGGCGCGCTGCGCTGCTGGGGAGGCGACACCGACGGTCAGGTCTCCGGGCTGCCGCAGAGCGGCGAGTACGTCCAGGTCTCCGCTGGTGGGGCCATGTCCTGCGCCGTGGATGAAGACGGTGAGGTCTCCTGCTGGGGCGCGCTGGGCGATCCCTGACTACAATTGTCAGGCCCATGTCCAAGAATCAGGCCAGGTTCCTCCGCTTTCTCATGCTCGCAGCGGGCATCGGCGGGCTGTACTGGCTCGCTCACAGCGGCGGCTTCCTGGAGGACGTCTCGGTTGAGAGCGTGCGGACGCAGGTCGCCGACGCCGGTCCCTGGGGCGGGGTGGTCTACCTCATCGCCTTCTTCGTGGGGGTGATGCTCTACCTGCCGGGCATGGTCTTCATCATCGCCGGCATCCTCGCCTTCGGGAAGGTCCACGGCGCCATGCTGGCGCTGCTCGGCGGGGTCGGCAGCGCCACCATATCCATGGCCTTGCTGCGGCTGGTGGGCGGCAAGCTGCTGCTCGAGATCGAGCGGCCCCTCGTCAAGAAGCTCCTCAGCAAGCTCCATGATCGGCCCATCCGCACCGTGGCCGTGATGCGGATACTTTTGTGGGTGTCGCCGCCGCTGAACACCGCGCTGGCGCTGACGGGGATCCGACACCGGGAGCACTTCATCGGGACCGTGCTGGGGCTCACCCCGGTGGTGCTGATCGTGGCGCTCACCATCGAGCAGTTCGTCTCCTGAGGGCGGCCCGCGCGCGGTAGACTCTCCGTGGGATGGGCGGAGGGACAGGATGCGGCAGCCAGCGCAGACCCTGGGAGGCGGTCGCTACGTCCTCGGCGAAGCGCTCGGTGTCGGCGGGATGGCGGTGGTGCGCCGGGCCACCGACACTCGCACGGGTGAGGTCTGCGCCGTCAAGCTGCTGACGGGGGAGAGCGCCCACCCGCACCGGGCGCGCGGTGCCGCTCCGCTGAGGCGCTGCGTCCTGCCCTGTAGGACGCGGGGACCAGGCAGGAATCACAGCGAAGCCCCCGCCTTCCCTGCGCGACGCCGCGCCGCCGCGACGCCGGGCCTGGGTCGCGCCGATCGGGCTCCTGATCATCGCCGCGCTGGGGCTGGTCTCGGTCAACAAGGCCGTGCCGTCGCTGAACATCTCGGTGGTCTCAGGCCAGGAATGAGCCGCGACCTCTTGTGAGGTTCGCTTCGGTTGCCGTTTGTAGGGGGGTGAGTTGGCCCGCAGCTTGCAGTGGGTTCGGGTCGAACGCTCGCTGCGCGGGCACCTCGTGAGGACGTCGACAACGTGGAAGGTCAAACCCACAATCGCCAGGGCCGTCGCATCAAGCTCCTCACCCCGCTCGGGAAGGGCGGGTTCGGCGCCGTCTACCTCGCGGACGTCACCACCCGCGACGGGCTGGTGCAGCGCCTGGCTGTCAAGCTGCTGCACGAGAGCTGGGCGAACGACAACGGCATCGCCGCCCGCGCCCGGGACGAGGCGCGGCTCATGTCTCAGCTCAATCACGACAATGTGCTGAAGATCTACGGGCTCACGCGGCTCAGCGATCGGGCCGCCGTGCTGATGGAGTACGTCGAGGGCATCGACTGCCGCACCATGGTGGTGGAGACCGCCCGCGCCGCCGGCGAGGTCCGGGGGCTGCCCCCTCGCGTCGCCGCCAGCATCATCGAGCGGGCCGCCGGGGCGCTGGCCGCCGCGTGGGCGGACGTGTCGCCGCAGACGGGTCAGCCGCTGCGCGTGGTGCATCGGGACATCAAGCCCTCCAACCTGCTCGTCTCGATCAACGGGGCGGTCAAGGTCATGGACTTCGGCGTCGCTCGCGCGGACTTCGAGCGGGAGGCGCTGACCGGCAGCGTGCAGTTCGGCACCCACCGCTACATGGCCCCGGAGCGCTGGCTGAAGGGGGAGGCGGGGCACACCTCGGACCTCTTCTCGCTGGGCGTGACCTTCTGGGAGCTGCTGACCGGCGTGCGCTTCGAGCGGCTGCCGCTGGACCCCGTGGTGTACGCGGAGGCCCGGGACGCGCAGATCGCCCGGCTGGAGACGCTGGGCATGTCGAGGGAGGTCACGGCGGCGCTCTCGACGCTGATCCGGGACATGCTCACCCACGACGAGCGCGAGCGCGTGGACGCCATCATGGTCGAGGAGCGGCTGGGCGCGCTGGAGGGGGAGCTGGGCGGTGAGGGGCTGCGGCGCTTCGCCCGACGGGAGCTGCCGTCGCTGGTCCAGATCCAGCTCCACAGCCTGAAGTCCGATCCGGATCTGCTCGACATGACGGGCACGCTGCTGGTGGAGGACACCCCGGTGTCCCAGCCCTCGGGAGCCGAGCCCTCGGGAGCCGAGCCCTCGGGAGCCGCGCCCTCAGGAGCCGCGCCGATGCTCAGCACCGCGACCGCGCCGGTGCCCTCGCTCGTGGCGGATCTGCCGACGCCGACAGCGCCCACGGGGTCGCCGTCGAGCGCGCCGACCCGCCCCATCGCGGCCCCGGTGACCGGGCCGGTCGAGCGCTTGTCCGCGCCGATCGAGCGCCCCTCCGAGCCGATCGAGCACCCGCTCGCGCTGGAGATCTCCTCGCCGTATGGCGTCGGGGCTGAGCTCATCTCAGCGTCGGTGACCGTCCCCCAGCAGCGCGGCGGGACGTCGTGGTACGTGGCCGCGCTCGGCGCGGCGGTGTTGGTCGGCGGCGCGATGATGGCGTGGTCTGGCGGCTGGTTTGATGGCGATGAGTTGGTGCCGGGGGTGGCCGCGATCGACGGCGCGTCGCCCGCGTCCGCTGAGGGGGCATCGCCTGAGGTCGCGTCGGCTGAGGGCGCATCGCCTGAGGACGCGTCGGATGAAGCGGCCCCGACGGAAGCGGCGGCCGGTGTCGCGCTGGCTGCGGCGTCGCCCGGGGTGACGCCCGCGAGCGAGCCGGCGATCCTGTCCGTGAGCACCAGCAGCCTCGCCCCCACCCAGGAGCCAGCGGGCGCGGCGCCCATCGACGAGGGAGCGCCCGTCGGGGAAGGTTCTGTCGATGAGGAGTTCATCGACGAGGAGTTCGTCGATGAGGATGTCGGTGACGGGATCGTCGAGGTGTCCATCGGCGACGCCGAAGGAGAGGAGGCGGCGCCGGATGTGCGGGTCATCCGCCTCGTGGAGGCCGAGCCGCCCCCGCTGGTGACCTTCAAGCTCATCGCCTCCCCCCGAGAGGGCAGCTTCAGCCTGAACGGGGTCGCCTACGGCGTGGGCGCGGTGACTCTCCCCGAGGGCACCTACCAGCTGAACTACGTCGGCCCGGACTGGCAGCGGAGCTGCGCGGTTCAAGTCCACGTCGGTTTGAGTCGAGTAAAAGTCAGTAAGGAGGTGCCCGGATGTCAGGCGTCCTGATCCTCTCGTTGTTCGCCCCGGCTCACGCCGATGAGTGTGTCTCCGTCGAGCTGAGCGCCGCCGCCGCCGAGGCGGTGGAGCTGGTGATCGAGGATGAGCTGGACGCGGCGTCGCGCGCGGCCTGGGCCGGCCTGGGCGCGCTCGAGTGTCTGGAGCGCGTCCCCGATCCCGAAGACCTGGCGACCCTCTGGCAGGTGCTGGGCGCCATCGAGACCTACCGCGGTGAGGTCGAGCTGGCGGCGACCCACCTCGCCCGCTCCGCGGCGGTGCACCCCGGCTGGTTCAACGAGCAGCTCGGCCAGGACGTCCAGGAGGCCTGGGCCCAGGCGACGATCGCCCTGAGCGACAGCGCCGGTCTGGCGGTATGGCCCGTGCCCACCGGCGGCCTGCTGCTGCTCGACGGGGTGGTCCGTCCCCCCACGCCGCTGGACGTCGCGCCGGGGCGGCACGTGGTCCAGGTCATGGTCGACGATCAGCTGGTCTACTCGCTGGTGCTGGAGCTGGCGGACGGTCAGCGCGCGGAGATCGCCACCGGGCTGCCCGAGCCGGAGGTCGCCGGGGACGGCGTCTCGCCCTGGCTCGTGGGCGCGGGCGTGGCGGCGTTGGCCGCCGCCAGCAGCTACGGTGTCGCCTGGACCGTCGATCGGAGGCTGCCCGAGGCCGTCACCGTCGAGGATCTGGACCGCGGCTACGTCACCGGCCGCGCCGTGGGCTACGCGGTCGCGGGTGGGCTCGCGGGCGCGGCGGTCGTCGGCGCCGGGGTACACATTGCTGTTTGGTAGGGCTGTTTGGTAGGGCTGTTTGGTAGTGCCGTTTGGTGATCGAACCCCGGGGGGTGTCAGGTTTTCGACACCCCCCTGTCAGGTTTTCGACACCCCCCCTGTTCGGATCAGCCTGAGCTCACCCTCGCGATCGGTTCCGAAGTACTTCACGCGCGTCCCCATGATCCAGTCGAACCAGGGGAAGATGACGCACCAGTTGGCCTCCTCGTCGTGGGCCATGTGGTGCTCGACATGCCAGGGCACCCAGCGCACCGCCCAGTCGGGATCCCGGTGGGCCTTGTGGTGGATCCACCAGTACAGCGCCACGCTGATGAGGGTGCCGAGGGCCACCCCGGGCAGCACCAGGGCGAGCGGCGCGTAGACGACGGCGCTCCACAGGATCATGCGCGGGCGGGGCCCGCAGGTGCGGTCGTGGAAGCCGTTGCTGCGCGCGACGCCGTGGTGGGTGTAGAAGTGGAACGCCCAGAAGCTCCCCTTGATCCGCCCCCGCTCGTGGAGGATGCGGTGCACCTTCCACTCGATGGCGTTGGCGAGGAAGAGCCCGGCGGGCACACCGAGGAGCAGGTGAAGCGCGATGGACATGAGCCGGCTCTAATCTGGAACTCCGGGCTTCGCTCACAGCGGAGGGGCTGATCCCCCCCGCGGAGCGTTAAAGTGGGGCGATGCTGCTCTACACCATGTTGCTGCTCGGGTGCCTGGACCCGAACGCTCGTCAGTCGACTGGCGAGGGCGGCGGCGGTGGCGGCGGCGGCGGCGGCTCGGAGCTGCTGGGGCTGGGCCTCGCGCCCAACGATCCCATCGTCTCCATCGGCGAGACCGTGGAGTTCGAGGTCAAGGCCTACTACGCCGACACCACCTACGAGATCATCACCGATCAGGTGCAGTGGGTCTCCACTGAGAGCCGGGTCGCGGAGTTCAAGGGTGGTCCGGTGGCGACCGCGCTGGCCGAGGGGGTCTCCGACATCATCGCGACCTTCGGGGACGGGGTCTCCGCCAAGGTCGAGCTGACCGTGGTGGGGGAAGGCGTCAGCGTCGATGAGCTCGCCATGAGCCCGTCGAGCCTGGAGATCCGCGAGGGTGAGTACGCCCAGCTCTCCGCCATCGCGACCTACTCCGACGGCACCTCTGGCAACCTCGCCGGCTCCTGCGACTGGTCGAGTGACAGCACCGGCGTCGCCGCCGTGGATGACGCGGGCGGGGTGACCGGGCGGGGGAGGGGGGACACGGTCGTGCGGGCCTCCTGCGCGGGCTACGATGTCCAGGCGCCGGTGACCGTGTTGGATGAGGACGCCCAGGTGAGCCCCGCGGATCTGAAGGTGACCCGGATGGAGGTCGCCATCAACGGCTACGACGTGGAGTACACCGTCTCCGTCGAGAATATCGGGGGCTCGGGGGCCGCCGGCTTCTACGTGGACCTCTACCTGGATCACTACCCGGACTTCACCGGCGAGGACTACGACGGCTACGCCTACATCGCCGGGCTCGCCGCCGGGGCCAACATCCAGGCGCTGATCGACTTCGAGGGGCTGCCGGCTGGAGACTATGCCTCCTACACCATCGCGGATCCCGAGGGCGTGAGCGGTGACAGCAGCAGCACCAACAATCTCCTGGGGCCCCTGGAGTTCACGGTTGAGGCGCCTACTTCCGTCGTGGGCCCCGAGCTGACCATTACCTACTTCGATGGGCTGACGGACGGGGACTACACCTACTACCAGATGCAGATCCTGAACGCGGGGGACACCCCGGCCTACAACTTCTGGCTGGATCTGCACTTCGATACGGGCAGCGCCCCGGACACCTGCGACGAGGGTGATCTGTACGCCTTCATCGAGGAGCTGGGCCCGGGTGAGTACGGCGACTTCGAGGCCGAAGTCGAGGACGGCCCCTGGTGGTACTGGGACAGCGCGCTGGTCGTGGACTCCTGCGATGACGTAGTGGAGTCCAACGAGTCCAACAACATCGCCTGGATCACCCTGGAGCTCTTAGGGCGTAAGAGAGAGGATGTTCGCGGCCCGCTGTGGAGACAGTGTCCCCACCTTCCCCTCCTCCTCCTCTCCTCTTTCAGAGCGACTCCGAGCGGCTTCAGAGCGGCTGCTTCACAGCGACTCCAGCGGCTTCCGAGCGACTGCTTCACAGCGACTCCAGCGGCTTCAGAGCGGCTTCAGAGCGTCCCCGCACTGAGTCCCCACCTTCCGTCAGAACGCGCCGCATGGCGCGCGCCAACTGCGAAGAGGACCCTTTGAGGAACGCGACGTCCCAGCGTCTCAGGTGAGAGGGTGTTGCGACGTCAGATGCCTCGCCGCAAGGCGACATCAGGAGGCAAGACCTTGCGAACACGTGGACGGTTTTCGACGGAGACAAGCTGTTGCTCTTCTGCGAACCCACGCTGTAAAACCGGTCAGGTTTCGCAATGGATGCAAACCCAAGTGGGCATGCCAGACGACCCGAGAGTCACTGCACAGGGGAGTGAAGTGCGACGACGACGAAGGAGGAGACTTGCGCGGGAGGGGAAGCGCAGGTTCCCCTCCAGAGACAACGCTGGTTGGCAGCGGC
>Ga0316204_10007208_pt1 | contig 16476 bp, 14 predicted proteins | sample 6monrhotite_MG_2_FD_205661 | JGI IMG/M metagenome (GOLD analysis project Ga0316204, IMG submission 205661) | Microbial mat bacterial communities from mineral coupon in-situ incubated in ocean water Damariscotta River, Maine, United States -... | ecosystem: Environmental > Aquatic > Marine >... | reverse complement strand
TCCAGAACGTCACGGGCACGGGCCTGCAATTCGTTTGCGGTGTCTTCATCGACACCATCAATCACCAACAATTCGTCAACCTCGACATAGGCCACCTCTTCGAGGTTGGTGAACCCTTCGGCAACCAGCAACTGAGCAAAGAATTCGTCGAGATCAAGGTTATCCATGAACAGTTTCGTGCGCAGTTCAAACTCGGCCTGACGGCGTGCGCTTTCCTGTTCTTCTGTCATGATGTCGATGTCCAGACCGGTCAGTTGTGAGGCCAAACGCACGTTCTGCCCCCGGCGACCAATCGCAAGGCTCAACTGTTCTTCTGGCACGACAACTTCGATCTTGCCCGCTTCTTCGTCCAGAACAACCTTGGACACTTCCGCAGGCTGCAGGGCGTTCACAAGGAACGTCGGCTGGTCTTCGTTCCACGGGATAATGTCGATTTTTTCACCCTGAAGCTCGTTCACAACCGCCTGAACACGCGACCCACGCATACCAACGCAGGCGCCCACCGGATCGATAGACCCGTCATAACTGATTACAGCGATCTTGGCGCGCGAACCGGGGTCACGTGCCACCGCCTTGATCTCGATGATGCCATCATAGATTTCAGGCACTTCCATCTTGAACAACTCGGCCATGAATTCGGGCGCGGTCCGGCTCAGGAAAATCTGTGGCCCGCGCTGTTCGCGGCGCACGTCCTTGATGTAGACCCGAATACGGTCATTGGGACGATAACTCTCGCGGCCGATCTTTTCATTGCGGCGCAGGATCGCTTCGCCCGCACCCACATCGACGATGACGTTGCCGTACTCTTCGCGTTTGACCAGGCCGTTGATGATCGTGCCGGCGCGGTCCTTGAATTCTTCGTATTGGCGGTCGCGTTCGGCTTCGCGGATTTTCTGCAAGATGACCTGTTTGGCCGATTGCGCCGCGATCCGGCCCATTTCAACCGGCGGCACCTCTTCGATCAGCTGCTGCCCAACTTCGGGGTTGTCCATATACTGCTTGGCCTGTTCGACCGTGAATTCGGCCTGATAGTTCTCCAGCTCCTCATCTGCCACCACAGTACGCACACGGGTAAACGTCGCGCGGCCCGTCTTGCGGTCGATGGCAACATGGATATCCATCTCCGCGCCGTACCGGGACTTGGCTGCGCGGGCGAGCGATTCTTCCATCGCCTCGACCACCAAATTCGGGTCGATCATCTTTTCACGTGCAACAGCCTCGGCAGTTTGCAGCAATTCAAGCTGGTTGGCAGATGTAATGGCCATTAGTCTTCTCCCTCGTCAGACCCTTCGGTCTGGATCTCATCAAACTTGTCTTCATCTATTGCACCGGACGCTTTGCGCTGGCGCAGCATTTCCTTGATCAACTCATCCGTCAGAACCAGCTTGGCATCTGACAGCCAGTCAAATTTCAGACCGACAGTGCCTTCCGCGACATTAATCAATACTTCATCACCCTCAACGCCTGCCAGTTCGCCCTTGAACCGGCGACGGCCGTCAATCATTTCTTCGGTCTCGACCTTGGCCTCATAGCCTTCGAACATATCGAAGTCCTTGAGCCGCGTAAGCGGGCGGTCAATGCCGGGGCTTGATACCTCAAGCGTATATTCTTCGATGATCGGGTCTTCGACATCCAGTGTCGCACCCACGGCCTGACTGATCAGGGCCAGCTCATCAACCTCGATCCCGCCATCGGGGCGGTCGGCCATGATCTGCAATGTCGTTTCCTTGCCTGACATCAGACGGACGCGTACAAGTTCAAACCCCATATCCTCGATCACCGGTGTGATGATCTCGGCCATGCGGCGGTCAATGGCGGCTTTGGCAATCAAGTCGTTGGTCATGGTACTTTCAGGCACAAAAAAACGGGCGCGCGGCCCGTACATCTTATCGGTGGAGCGTCTGGTTTGGACCCGAACGCGCCGCTGTTGAAAGCCGTATACGCATCTGTGACCGAGTCTGCAAGGGCCACTGAGTTTCCCCAAGTTTTTCTGGGAATGGTCACAAAGGAGGATTAGATGAACCATGAGGCCCAAGAGCACGGTATGAACATGAAACGCGCCATCGTCACAGGATCATCCGGGTTTATCGGATCATTTGTCTGCCATGACCTGCTGGACAAAGGATGGCAGGTCATGGGCATCGACAGCATGAATGACTATTATGACGTCGCCCTGAAACGCGCTCGTCTAGCGCGGCTGGAAGCGCGGAACGGCTTTTCCCAGATCGAGGACAAAATCGAAGCGCCGGGTGTTTTGGCGGCACTGTTCGACCAGCAGCGCCCCGAGGCGGTGATCCACCTCGCTGCACAGGCCGGCGTCCGGTACTCCATCGAAAACCCCCGCGCCTATTTCGAGGCCAACCTCGGTGGCACGTTTGAATTGCTCGAAGCGGCCCGTGCCCATCCGCCACAACATATGCTTTTGGCCTCGACCTCTTCAGCCTATGGGGCAAACACCCAAATGCCCTACCGCGAAACCGCGCGTGCCGATCATCAGATGTCATTTTATGCCGCCACCAAGAAATCCTGCGAAAACATTGCGCACAGCTATGCACATATTTATGGCCTGCCGATCACGATGTTCCGGTTCTTTACCGTTTATGGCCCCTGGGGACGGCCCGACATGGCACCGTTCAAGTTCACCCGCGCAATCCTGAACGGTGACGCAATCGACGTCTATAACCACGGCGATATGCAGCGGGATTTCACCTATGTCACCGATCTGGTGCAGGCGCTTGGCCTGTTGATCGACGTCGCGCCTTCGCTGGACGCCCCCCCCCTGGAAAACGACAGCCTGTCCCCGGTCGCCCCCTTTCGGGTCTTGAACATCGGTAATTCCGAAACCGTGCAACTACTGGATTTCATCCGCGCGATTGAATGCACAACGGGCAAGACGGCGACGCAGAACCTGATGCCGATGCAACAGGGCGACGTACCAGCAACATGGGCAGATGCCAGCCTGCTCAGGGCGCTGACCGGCTATGTGCCCCAGACCGACATCCAAACAGGCGTGACAGCTTTCGTTGACTGGTATCGTGGCTTCTACAAAGCCTGATCGACACCGCTGCACATTTTCGGCACGGGCATTGCGCGACCCCCTCACCTTATGTGACATTGCCGATCAGTTGATAATAAGCCCCCAGCAGCGGGCAGAGGCAAAAGGTAGAGCGCCATGAAAATTGTGGTGGTGGGCACCGGCTATGTCGGTCTGGTCAGTGGTGTGTGTTTCTCGGACTTTGGTCATGACGTGATCTGCGTCGATGTGGACTCGGCAAAGGTCGAACAACTGCGCGCGGGCAAGGTGCCGATCTTCGAGCCGAACCTCGATACCCTGATGCAATCGAACATGGACGCCGGGCGGTTATCATTTTCAACCGACCTGAAATCATCGCTGGATGAGGTGGACGCGGTCTTTATTGCCGTTGGAACCCCGACACGGCGCGGTGACGGTCATGCCGACCTGCAATACGTCTTTGCCGCAGCCGAAGAAATTGCCATCGCTCTCACCGATTATGCGGTGATTGTCACCAAATCCACCGTCCCCGTCGGCACCAACCGCGAAGTCGAAAGGGTGATGCAGGAGGCCGTGCCTGATCTGGATTTCGACGTCTGTTCCAACCCCGAATTTCTGCGCGAAGGGGCGGCGATCGAAGATTTCATGCGCCCCGACCGCGTGGTGATCGGCGTCGAATCCCACCGCGCGGCAGACGTCATGGACGACATCTATCGCCCCCTGTCCCTGCGCGATTATCCGGTGGTGAAAACCGATCTGGAAACGGCCGAATTGATCAAATACGCCGCCAACGCCTTTCTGGCGACCAAGATCACCTTCATCAATGAAATGGCCATGCTGTGCGAAAAAGTCGGCGGCGACATCCAACAGGTGGCCAAGGGCATGGGCCTTGATGGCCGCATCGGCAACAAGTTCCTGCACGCGGGTCCGGGCTATGGCGGATCATGCTTTCCCAAGGACACACTGGCGCTGGCCCGAATTGGTCAGGAACACGCCAGCCCGATGCGGATCGTCGAAACCGTCATCGACGTGAATGAAAAGATCAAACTGCGCATGATCGACAAGATCTTGGAAATGTGTGACGACGATCTGAATGGCAAGAAGATTGTCGTGCTGGGCGTGACTTTCAAACCCAACACCGACGACATGCGCGATGCGCCTTCATTGACCATTGTGCCGGCATTGGTGGGCCGGGGTGCCACCGTGCATGTGGTCGACCCTCAGGGACAGGCCGAAGGCGAGGCGCTGCTGCCGCACGTCAAATGGGTCGACAACCCCTACCGCGCCGCCAACAACGCCGATGCGATTGTTGTGCTGACGGAATGGAACGAATTTCGAGGGCTGGATCTGCGCCGCCTGGCAAAAAAGATGCGCAGCCCCCGGATGGCAGACCTGCGCAACGTGTTCAACGAAGCGGACGCAATCAAGAAGGGTTTTGAGATCTACGTCCCCGTGGGGATCGGCTGAAAACTGAACCGTCCTGGGGCTCTGCCCCAGACCCCGGAGTTTGTCGGGAAAGATGAATAAAGGATTGCGATCCTCCTTCATCTTTCCAGAAAAACTCTGGGGGAGGTGCTGCCTGCAGCACCGGGGGCAAAGCCCCCACTCACCCTCGCGGCAGTCCGCTAGCCATGATCCTTCAACAGCCGCGACTTCTGGCGTGACCAATCGCGCTTGGCCTCCGTCTCGCGTTTGTCGTGGGTCTTTTTACCCTTGGCGATGCCAATCTTGATCTTGGCCATGCCGCGGTGATTGAAATACATCACCAGCGGCACAAGCGTCATGCCCTTGCGCTGGGTGGCGCTCCAGAAATCGGCCAATTGCTTGCGGCTGACCAGCAGCTTGCGACGGCGGCGTTCCTCGTGCCCGAACGTCCTAGCCTGCTTGTAGGGCGCGATATAGCTGTTGACCAACCACAACTCCCCGTCCTCGACCGCGGCATAGCTTTCGGCGATATTGGCGCCACCCATGCGCAGGGACTTGACCTCGGATCCCTCCAGAATGAGGCCGCATTCGACATCCTCCTCAATCGCATAGTCGAACCGCGCGCGGCGATTCTCTGCGATTACCTTGTAGTTCGGATCGGATTTCGATGATGATTTGACTTGTGCCATGATCGGGATGTAAATCGGCCTTCGCCCTGGCGCAAGGTGGGCAAATAAGGCAACTGATTTCCGGTGGCGCAACAATACCCTTGAAAACATGCTAATTGTTTAAAAATTAACGATAAATTCTCCACATTTTTGCCCAATTGATGTGTCAGTTTCTGGGCAGTCAGTTGATGAATGAGGGGATGTCATGCGCAGACTTCTGGCCATATTGGCCCTGTTTCTCTTGGTGAGCCAAACCGCCAATGCCGATGCACGCGATCAGATGCGCGTTTTGGTCATGGGGGATTCTTTTATGACCTCGAACGGGTCCGCCGGGTATGCGGTCCCAACCCTGTTGGCGCAAAAATTGGGTGCCAAGGTCAAAAGCACCGCCGTTGCCGGCGCACGTTTCGGCTACAAGATGCCGTTGACCGGTGCGCTGGGCTTCAACATTTCCAAACAATACCGCAAGGACACATGGGACTATGTCGTGATGAATGGCGGCGGCAATGATCTCTGGCTCGGCTGCGGCTGCATGCGTTGCAAGAAGCGTCTGAACAACTTGATTTCACCCGACGGCACCAAGGGCTATATCCCGACCGCCGTGAGCCGTGCGCGTCGCACAGGCGCCAAGGTGATCTATGTCGGCTACCTGCGCAGCCCCGGTCTGGGGTCTCCGATCGAGCATTGCAAGAAAGTCGGCGCAGCGCTGGAGGCACGCATCGCAGTTATGGCAAAACAGGACCCCGGCGTCAGCTTTGTCTCGCTTGCTGACATGGTCCCGTTTGGTGACAGAAGCTACCATGGAGCGGATATGATCCATCCGTCAAAAAAGGGCAGTGCAGCTGCAACCAACCGCATTGTCGCGGCGATCAGGCAATAGGATTGTCGGGGCGCCACCTTGGCAAATTCAGTCGCCCAGCTTGGCATGCACCTCAGCCAGATCAATCTCGCCAATCGGGATCTTGTTGCCCGGATTTTCGAAATCATATTTGAACAGGTCAAAGTCGCGTTTGTAGATCTCGCGCACCAGATGCATCGACAGATCGTCAAAGTAGTCCTCGACCGGATGTGCCCGCTTGGGTCCATGCCCTTCGCTTTCATTAAAGCGCGGGATGTCGGACAGCTGCACGGGATGTGGTGTCTTGATCGCGTCCATCACATCCTGCATGCCGTCATTGAATTTTTCGGTCCAGACGATCCTGTCGTAGGTGCCACCGTTCACGATGAAGGTGCTGATGTGGCCGGACATTGCAGACCAGTGGATGTCGGGGTCCATCGGCCGCCGCCACCGGATGGTGTCGCGTGCAAACAGCAAGAAACGCCTGAAGCTTGCGATCTGGTCAAACTCCTGCTTGCCGTCTTCGCCCCCTACTTCAATCCCGTATTTCTGAATCAATAGTGGCACGAGGTTACCGCGGTAGCGCCGCCCGTTGCGCTGAATGCCACAGATCTTGTCAAAAAAGGACGACAGGATACGGGTGTAGGGGTTGCGCACGCAGGTGAAGGCATATGATTCGTGTTGCTGAACATTTCTGGTAATGGGCTCTTGCGATGTTTCCAACGCCCATTTGTGCAGTCCATCCTGCGCGTCGTGAATATCGCCGTCGAAAAACCGACCGTGATCGGAATAATACATGATCTGACCGATGGTCGAACAGGCGCATTTGGGCACCACACGGTACACCACGCTTTCGCTCTCTGTCATCCACGTTCCTGGAAAACCCATGGCACTTGCGCCTCCTGCTCAGTCGGCTGGATTTTGTCACCCGCTCGACGTCTTGTTCAAAAAAGCAAATAAATTCTATTTATTCAATCAGTCTTCACCATTATCTAGGTAAACAAAGCGATAAAACAGGGCAGTTCGTTTCGAAAATGGCAAAAATCGCCTACATTTTGCTATGTCACAAGGATCCGCAGGCCATCATTCGGCAGGCGGAACGCCTCACGGCTGTGGGTGACTACATGTCAATCCACTTTGATGCATCGGCAAAAAAGGAACACTTTGACCAGATCAGGGAGGCTCTGAGCGAAAACCCCAACGTCACTTTTGCCCGCAAACGCATCAAATGCGGGTGGGGTGAATGGTCCTTGGTGCAGGCCACGATGAATGCCGTTGATTCTGCTATCGACGCCTTCCCGCGGGCCACGCATTTCTACATGCTTTCGGGTGACTGCATGGCGATCAAATCAGCGGAATACACCCATCAATACCTTGACGATAACGATGCCGACTTCATCGAGAGCTTTGACTACTTCAACAGCGACTGGATCAAGACCGGGTGGCGCGAAGAGCGGCTGATCTATCGGCATCTGGTCAACGAACGCACAAACAAGAAACTTTTTTATCTTCTTTTCGAGGCACAAAAACGCCTTGGTCTCGAACGCGAGATACCCGCCGATCTTCAGATCATGATCGGGAGCCAATGGTGGTGTCTGCGTCGGCAGACGATCGAGAAACTTTTGGAGTTCGCGAAAAAACGGCGTGATGTGATCCGGTTTTTCCGTACAACATGGATCCCCGATGAGACGTTTTTCCAGACCCTTGTTCGCCATCTGGTGCCGGAAAATGAAATCCAGTCGCGCACACTGACGTTCCTGATGTTCACCGATTACGGCATGCCGGTCACATTCTATAACGATCATTACGAACTGCTCTTGAGCCAGGATTACCTTTTTGCCCGCAAGATCAGCCCGGAGGCACAGGATCTCAAACGCCGGCTTGGCTTGCTCTATGCCGCTGAAGGGGTCCGGTTTCAGATCAGCAACGAGGGCCGCAGCCTGTTCGATTTCCTCACCGGGCGGGGCCGGATTGGCCGCCGCTTTGCCACCCGTTTCTGGGAAACGGAAAGCACCTTGGGTCGGGAACGCGAATTGTTGATTGTGGTGTGTAAGAAATGGCATGTCGCCAAACGTGTGCTTGACCGCATTCGGCAGGTTACCAATGTGCCGGCCATCGAATATCTTTTCAATGAAGAAGACACACCGCTCCCTGATCTGGGCGGCATCCAGAACACCCTGGAAAAACGGCATCGTCACCGACGCGCGCTGATGCGGATGTTGTTTGACTATTACGAGACCGACAAGTTGATCGTCTGTATGGATCCGGGCAACATCGACCTTCTGAATGACTTTGCCGCCGATCGGTCCGTTACCCGCATTCTGGAAATCGAATGTCAGTTCAGCGATGATTATCTGATCGGCCATGCCATGCGTGTGGGCCTTGCGGGCGACCAGACATCTCAGGACACGCTGGAGCGTCTGCTGCCGACAATCCGAAATGACATGGTCCATGAAAGCGACCGTATTCGGGACGCCCAGTTCGAAAATCACGGCCGGATGCGCGAGGTGGCGCAGGAAGACGACAATGCCGAGGCGCTGAGCGCCTTTCTGGCGGTCACGAACGAAAAGGCGCAAGAAATCGCACGGACAGACTATCTGTTTGCCGATTGAGCAAAAGATCACCAGAGTTTTACCGCCGATACACGCAATAGGCACTGACAGGTTCAATGAAAGAGGCTAAGTTGTTCTTATGAAAGTTATTGCTGCTGGCCTCAAGGGTCTCTTCATCCTGCTATTGGTTGTGTCCGCCGCCGCTGTTTCGGCGTCAGAAATTGAGAGATTCGCCGGGTCATATGTTGGCAGCGCCGAATATTCTGCGAATGGTGAAACCCAACGCCGCGATCTCAGCGTCACGATAGAAGAGGACCGGGAAGGCTTCACGCTGAGTTGGACATCCGTCAGCTACAAGAATGACGGCCGCACCAAGGAGAGCGCCTACAAGATCGAATTTGTGCCGAGTCCCCGAAGCGGCATTTATGGATCTGCAATGAAGGTGAACGTATTTGGCAAGAGAAAGCCGCTTGATCCCCTGAACGGAGAGCCTTTTGTCTGGACCCGGATCATTGGCGATACCTTCTCGACCTTTTCGCTGTTCATCACCGATTCAGGTGAATACGAGATGCAGGAATATCACCGCACCCTGGTCGATGGCGGATTGCAGCTGAAGTTTCTGCGCCTGCGCGACGGAGCCATCGTGCGCGAGATTGATGCCTTCCTGGAAAAAGTCGATTGACCTGAGTTACAAGACCCAAAAAATAGCCCCGGTGTGATCCGGGGCTTTCTTGTTTGTACCCTCTGGCTGCCCCCTTTCAGAGGCTTTCGTCCAGCGCCCTGAGAATCGCGTCGCCCATGTCGGTAGTGCTGATAGGTGTGCCACCTTCCGGCCCCATAAGATCAGCCGTGCGCGCGCCCTCTGCCAGCACCTTCTCCACGGCTTGTTCCAGCCGGGTGGCCTCATCCCCCAGATCAAAGGAATAACGCAATGCCATCGCAAAGCTGAGAATGCAGGCAATCGGATTGGCCTTGCCCTGACCCGTGATGTCGGGGGCAGAGCCGTGCACAGGCTCATACAACGCCTTGGGGCGGCCATCGGCATTCGGCGCGCCCAGCGACGCGGAAGGCAGCATGCCCAGCGATCCGGTCAGCATCGCGGCGCAATCCGACAGGATGTCACCAAAGAGGTTGTCGGTCAGGATCACGTCGAATTGCTTGGGTGCACGCACCAGCTGCATTGCACCGTTATCCGCGTACATATGACTCAGCTCGACATCCGGGTAATCGGCATCATGCACCTTCTGCACAACTTCACGCCACAAGATGCCCGATTCCATGACATTGGCTTTTTCCATGGAACAAACCTTGTTCCCACGCCGCCGCGCCAGTTCAAAAGCCGACCGCGCCACACGGTCGATCTCAGATTCAGTATAACGCTGCGTGTTGATGCCAACGCGTTCATTGCCTTCCTCGAAAATGCCGCGCGGCTCTCCGAAATAGACGCCGGAGGTCAATTCGCGCACGATCATGATGTCGAGCCCGGCAACAATGTCCTTTTTCAATGATGAGAAATCCGCCAGCGCATCGAAACACTGCGCCGGGCGCAGGTTGGAAAAGAGATCCATTTCCTTGCGCAGACGCAACAACCCGCGTTCGGGTTTCACGCTGAAATCAAGGTCATCGTATTTTGGCCCGCCCACAGCACCCAGCAAAACGGCATCAGCCTCAAGTGCACGCGCCATTGTATCATCGTGCAGCGGCGTGCCGTGCTTGTCATAGGCGGCGCCGCCGACGAGATCCTGTTCAACATCGAATGCCAGATCACGTTTCGCCCCAAACCAGTCAATAACGCGGGTCACTTGCGCCATGACCTCTGGCCCGATGCCATCACCGGCAAGGATAAGAAGGGTTGGGTTGGCCATGATGCGCTCCTGCAAATGTTTGTTTGGCGCGGCGTAGCGTGACAGGGCCGTAGGGTCAAGATATGCGCGAGCGGTGTGGCGCCTGATCAAGGCGGTGGTTTGAGGTCAATCCAAACCAATTGATGTCTGCTTGCCACCGGATCAGGCGGGGTTACCCCGGCATCAAGAACCGACCAGTCCCCGGATGGCAGAACATAGTCCACCCGCATCGGTCCGGTTTGTGTCCAATTGACTGTTGGCCGGTCCGGAAGGGGGTCTTGTATCCTGGTGTCGGCCAACAGCGCCTTGATCGCTGCGGCAATGCCATCGCCGCGAGACGGGTCGACATTGGCATCTCCCATCAGCACAAACCGCGAATCCGGCGCTGGGCCAAAGGCGCCGGCCATAAACAGTGACCAGAATCGGATTTCATCATGGTTTCGCCGCCCGTTTCGGTCTTCTGGGCCATCAAACACCGGGGGTGACGCGTGAAATGTCAGGATGTCGACCCGGCCCAAACCGGGGTGCTTTATCGGGACGACCCACGCGCCATGCGCATGCAACCGTTGAATCGCCTGAGCGGCCGGACCCGGAAAGGGACCAGCATCCGTTTCGGGAAGCAACGCGTCTGGCAGGTTCCGCCATAGCAGGCCGGAGTGGTCGATGACCCGCTCTTTGAGGATGGGATAGCGCGAGATCACTGCCATGCTCCCCTGGCCAAAGAACCGCCCATACCCCTGCGCATCGCCCGGCCCCGCCAGTTTCCCGTCGCCATCCAGATCCTGACCGGTCATCAGACCCGCATTGGGGGGAGCCGCATAAATGAACGGATAATCCACCCCAAGCGACCGCATCGCATCTGTCAGGGCCTTCAACGTCAGCAGGTCAAGATCGTAATCAATCCCCTGAAGTGCGACTACATCCGCGTCAACCTCTCCGAGTTTGCGCAGGATCGCCTCAACCTGAGGATCATCCCCTTTCAATATATCGCGCAGCAAAAGGCCCGGCCCCTTTCGGGACAACTCGGTATTGAAGGTCGCGACCCGCAGGCCATCCGCCAGCACGGCACTTGCAAAAAACACCGAAAAAGCTGCCCAAATCAGGCAGTTTGCAAGCCGCCATCGGCCTCCGCATCGGCATAGGCGCGGCGGCGCTTTTCCGAGATCAGGCTTGCGACCTTGCCCATCGCTACGCCGCGCATGATCATGCTGGTTGGTAAAAAGGCCCATGCGCTCAATATCCAGATCAAGGTTTGAGGATTGGTTAACGAAACCGGGGCCGCAATCATGGTAAAGAGTTTGTACAAGGCCGGAATGACAAAGGGCAGAAGGAAGCCCATCGTGATGTTGATCCTTGCGTCGCGCTGCAACCGGTAGAGCACATCGCGCCCTGCTGTTGGATCAAACAGCGGCAGGTTCACCCAGACATTGAACGCGCCGTGGCGTGTGGGCCAGTTGAGAAACCGGACGCACAGCAAAAACAGCACAACCGCGACCAGAAAAACCAGATGGCTGAGCGCCGCAGAAACCCGCATCGCCGCGATCATTTCAGGCGCGGCATCCGACGGCAGCATCAGCACCGCCAGCCGGACAGGGGAATAGGGGAAATCCATCAGATTGCCCAGGATTGTACCCACGGAGGTGATCCCGCCAGAGAGCGCGTTGGGGTTGGTGTGATGGCTGGCAATGGCAGAAAGCAGAAACACCATCGCAAAAAGGGCGGCAAACCGAAGCCGGTTGAACGGCGGTGCTTCGCGGAATTCAATGATGCTGGGAAAATTGGAGTTGTATTCGACAAAGGTCAGAAAGGCGGCAAGCAGCGCGATAAGCACGGTAAACTGGCTTGAATCGGACTGCACACCGGGCAACATAAGTGCCGGTGTTGCTATCAACAATGCAACCAATAGGCCGCGCATTGCCGCGCCTGACAAACGTCCAATCACTGCTCTACCCTTCCAAACTGGCCAGCCGCGATGCGTTGCCGCGTGCTTGTCCCAACTTGTCGCCCCAAGGTAAAATGGGGCCTGCCTCATTCTTGCCCAATTTGTGCCTTCTTTCGCCTTACTCCTCAAGGTCGTGGTTAATAGAAGGTAAACGGTTTGGCATTTTGATGGTGGGGGTGGTGCGTTCTTGCATCTATTTCAGGGCAGAAAAGTGACAGATAGCAAGATGTTGTGGGCGGGATGACACCGCCCACAAGACGCAATTGAAACGTGCCGGATTATTGCCGGAATTCGTTAACCTGGGGTCAAACCCAGGGGCGGCTCTGGCTTGCAGCTGCCTCAAATGTGTCAATCGAGGCCGCTTTTTCCATGGTCAGGCCAATATCGTCCAGCCCGTTCATCAGGCAGTGTTTCTTGAAGGCGTCGACTTCGAAGGAGAACGCCTCGCCATCGGAGGTGGTCACGGTTTGCGCCTCCAGATCGACGGTCATGCGGGCGTTTGCACCTTTCTCGGCGTCTTTCATCAAGACGTCCACCTGCTCTTGCGGCAGGGCGATGGGCAGGATGCCGTTCTTGAAACAATTGTTATAGAAAATATCGGCATAGCTGGGGGCAATCACACAGGTGATGCCAAAATCCGCGATCGCCCAGGGCGCGTGTTCGCGTGACGATCCGCAGCCAAAGTTGTCGCCCGCCACAAGAATCTGCGCCTCGCGGTATTGCGGTTTGTTCAGCACGAAATCGGGAATTTCGTTGCGATCGTCGTCATAGCGCATCTCGTCAAAAAGGTTCACGCCAAGGCCCGACCGCTTGATGGTTTTCAGGAATTGCTTGGGGATGATCATATCGGTGTCGATGTTGATCAGCGGCATGGGGGCCGCGATCCCGGTGAGTTTGTCGAATTTGTTCATGTTAACGAACTCCTAAATTCGGGGCACCAGATCTTGTGGTGCTTAAAGAACAGTTAAAAGTCACACGCTGTACACAAAGCATACACCGCGCGTGCATATGGCGCGCGCTCATCCGGCCTTTGGCTGTCTTCGCCGTTTCCAGACGAATACGCTCCGAAGGCGAAGGATGAGATGTGGATCACATCAGCTCCCGCACATCGGTCAGCTTGCCGGTGATCGCCGCCGCCGCCGCCATTGCAGGCGACATCAGGTGCGTACGTCCGCCACGGCCCTGACGGCCCTCGAAGTTGCGGTTGGACGTCGCCGCACAGCGTTCGCCCGGCGCCAGCTGATCCGGGTTCATCGCCAGACACATGGAACACCCCGCCAGACGCCATTCAAAACCGGCGTCCTTGAAGATCTCTGCCAGACCTTCTTCTTCAGCCTGTGCACGGACCAGACCGGAGCCCGGTACAATCATCGCACGGATGCCGTCCTTTTTCTTTTTACCCTTCAGGATCGCGGCGGCGGCCCGCAGGTCTTCGATGCGGCCATTGGTGCAGGAGCCGATGAACACGGTGTCGATTTCGACTTCGCACAAAGGTGTGCCAGCGGTCAGACCCATGTAGTCAAGCGAACGCTGGGCCGCGCCAACTTTGCCCCCCTCGAAATCGGTGGCCGCAGGCACATTGGCAGTGATCGGCAGAACATCCTCTGGCGAGGTGCCCCATGTCACAACAGGAGCGATGTCTTCGCCTTTCAGCGTGATCACTTCGTCCCATGCGGCATCGTCGTCGGAATAGAGGGTTTTCCACCACTCCATCGCGGCTTCCCATTGTGCGCCTTTTGGTGCGTGCGGGCGGCCCTTGCAGTATTCAAAGGTCTTCTCGTCCGGTGCGATCAGGCCCGCGCGTGCGCCGCCTTCAATCGCCATGTTGCAGACGGTCATGCGGCCTTCCATGCTCAGGTCACGGATGGCTTCGCCACAATATTCGATCACATAGCCGGTACCGCCCGCTGTGCCGGTGACGCCGATCACGGACAGGGTGATGTCCTTGGCGGTGACACCGGGGCGCAATTTTCCGGTGATTTCGACCTTCATGTTCCTGGACTTCTTCTGGATCAACGTCTGGGTGGCCAGAACATGCTCAACCTCGGACGTGCCGATGCCGTGGGCCAGCGCCCCAAAGGCGCCGTGGGTGGCGGTATGGCTGTCCCCGCAGACGACGGTCATGCCGGGCAGTGTCCAGCCCTGTTCGGGGCCGACAATGTGCACGATGCCCTGACGCACGTCAGAGACGGGGTAATAGTGAATGCCAAATTCCTTGGCGTTCTTGTCGAGCGCCTCGACCTGAATGCGGCTGTCTTCGGTCATGGTCGCGGCGTTGGCACGGTCCAGCGTGGTGGGGACGTTATGATCCGGCACGGCAATGGTCTTGTCCGGCGCGCGGACGGTGCGGTGCGTCATGCGCAGACCTTCAAAGGCCTGCGGCGACGTTACTTCGTGTACCAGATGGCGGTCGATATAGAGCAGGCAGGTGCCATCGTCGGCCTCGTGCGCAACATGCGCATCCCAGATTTTATCATAGAGTGTTTTGGGGGACATGGGTCCACTCCCGTTTGTTGCATATGTCAGAATGTCGTCGAAGCTGCGCAGGTCCGCAGCAGGTCGCGGCTATAGTCGCGCAAGCACTGTATGTGTCGCACCGAAGAAACGTTCGCGCAGGCGGACACGGTCGCTTGAATCGAATATTGGTTTCATGGCCTCTCAATTACCGATCAAAAGGCATTGCCGCAAGGGTCGATGGGTTGCGACCCTGGCCGGGTTTATGCGACGATTCAGCACCAAGGAGGTGCGATGGACGAAACCGAAGACCCCTTTGCCGATTTTCTGACCTCGCTTCAGGGGCTGCTTGGCGACGCGCTGTCGTTTCTGACAGCGGTCATCACACCCGGTTGGCGGCAAAATCAGGTTCTGATTGTTGTCGGCCTGGCCTTGGTGGCCTGGGTGCTACACGGGGTCACGGGCACTGCTCTTCAGAACTGGGTGCGGTCAAAGGAGGGCTGGGCCAAGTGGCAGCTGCGCGCCATAGTGCAGATCCGGCGGCGGTTGGGGCTGATCTGGTTTGCGCTGTTGGCGTGGGGTGTCTACGGGGTGATGCAGAACATCACCTGGCCATCCCGCTCCTACCTCATTGGCCTGGCGGCAACGCTTGCAATTGTCTGGGTTTCCATTGCCTTTGCCGCGCAACTTGTTCGCAACCGCCCCCTCAGGCGGATCGTCGCCTGGGGTCTGTGGATCTATGCAACCCTGTATCTGTTGAACGTGCTGGATGCGGTTTCGGCGTTTCTGGACAGTCTGGCACTGGAGATCGGGGATTTCCGGTTCTCGCTGCTTACGCTCATCAGCGCGCTGGTGGTGGTCGGGGTGTTCTTCATGCTTGCGCGGTTTGCCAGCCAGGCAACGGCCAGCACCATCCGGCGAAACGATGAGATCAGCCCCTCTATGCAGGTGCTGGCCGTCAAGGGTGTGCAGCTGGTGGCCTATGGGTTTGCATTCTACATGGGTGTCAAGGCCGTTGGCATTGATCTGACCGGGTTGGCGGTGTTGTCCGGTGCGATTGGTGTGGGTCTTGGTTTTGGTCTGCAAAAGGTTGTGTCGAACCTGGTATCGGGGGTGATTATCCTGATCGACAAGTCGATCAAGCCCGGTGATGTGATTTCATTGGGCGAGACCTTTGGCTGGATCCAGACGCTGGGCGCGCGCTATGCGTCGGTGGTGACGCGGGACGGCAAGGAATATCTGATCCCGAACGAGGATCTGATCACCGGGCAGGTGGTCAACTGGTCCCATTCCAACGATTTTGTCCGCCTCGACATCTTCTTTGGCACCGCCTACAGCGACGATCCGCATCAGGTGCGAAAATTGGCCATCAATGCGGCCAAGTGCGTCGATCGGGTGCTGATTGACCGACCGCCGGTCTGCCATATCGTCGGGTTTGGCGACAGCAGTGTCGATTACATCCTGCGGTTCTGGATAAGGGATCCGACCGGGGGGCTGACCAACATTCGCGGGAACGTGTATCTGGCGTTGTGGGATGCGTTCAAGAACCACGGGATTTCCATTCCTTTCCCGCAGCGCGAGGTTCTTTTGCGCGAGGACAGCAAGCTGACAGTTACGGGGCGGGAAACAGGCCCGGCAACGGACTGACTTGCTTAACCCTTCCTTCCGCAGGGAAGGCATTGTTTGAAATGACCTCCAGAGGTGGGTTTCAGGGCCGATCCTTGACCTCTCGGTGGCCCT
>Ga0316204_10007207_pt1 | contig 16479 bp, 17 predicted proteins | sample 6monrhotite_MG_2_FD_205661 | JGI IMG/M metagenome (GOLD analysis project Ga0316204, IMG submission 205661) | Microbial mat bacterial communities from mineral coupon in-situ incubated in ocean water Damariscotta River, Maine, United States -... | ecosystem: Environmental > Aquatic > Marine >... | reverse complement strand
CGAGGTACCAGGTTCGGGCAGGCATGTGAAGACTCCTTGGATTCAGGAACGAGTGTCGCTTGGCTTGGACCATGAAGCTAATCACCGTGGAGCAAACGTGGACCTCGTCCGGTTTGGGCTGTATGACCCCTCCACCAGGGAGGAGGACAGCACCATGACGACCCTTGATTCCAGTGACCCAGAGCGCGACGACACGGGCCTGATCCTGGTCCCGCTGGATGGAACGACGGACGCCGATGCCGTGCTGGTTCAGGCTCGTGGCCTCCTCGGGTTGCCGGACACCCAACTCCTGTTGTTCACCGCAGTCGATCCGCTGATGTTCCGGTACACGATGCGCCCCCATCGTGGCATCGACGACCTCGAGAGGCTCGAGCGCAACCTCGCGCGGGAGAAGGAGCACCTCGAGCAGGTTGCCTCGGCCCTGGAGGGACTCGATGTGCAGATCGAGACCCGCAGTGGTGTGGGAGCCGAGGCCATCCTGGAGTGTGTCGACCGCGTCCGACCCGCGTTGGTGGTCCTGCGGTCCCGCGCCCGCAGGAGCGCTCCGTGGTTCTTCGGCAGCGTGTCGCGCAGGGTGCTGCGCCACTGCCCCGCGCCGTTGCTGGTCCTCCCCCCCGAAGACACCGAGCAACGCTTCGCCTCCCTCCTCGTCCCCCTCGACGGCAGCGAGACGAGCGAGAGGGTGCTGCCCCTGGTCGCGCGCCTGGCTCGCCATGCTGGTGCCACGGTCACGCTGTGTCGGTTCGCGGATGGCCCCCACGAGTTCATCGAGAGTCCGGACGGCGGAGGGCCGGCGAGCCACGAGCGCCTGCGAAGCTCGCTGTCGAGGGCCAGCAGATACCTGGAGACCGAGGGCGTACAACCACGAGTTCGTGTCGGGATGGGAGACCCCGCCACGGAGATCCTCCGGGTTGCCGCGGAGGAGGGCGCGGACCTGGTCGCGATGACGACTTACGGACGATCGGGATGGACACGCTGGGTGTTCGGCTCGGTCGCCGACCAGGTGTTCTCGAGGTGTGAGCTTCCACTTCTGGTCGTACGCACCGGCGGCCCTCGAGACGCCGCTACGAACGGAGAACCGGCGAGCGGAGTCAGCTGAGCGGAGAACGGAACCCGTGCGGCTTGACGGCGAGCACACCTGTCGCGATCCGGTCGAGCATCGACTCCGCCGTGTTGCCCATCAACAGCCCCCGCAGGCCCGAGCGGGCGACCGTTCCCATCACGACGACGTCGACCGCGTTCGCGTCGCAGAAGCGTCCCACGGCAGCTGTCGGAGGCTGGTTGATCAGGTGGACGCCATCGTCCTCCACGCTCGCGCCGTAGGGGCGGAGGAAGCGGTCGAGGAGGTCCTTTCGGTGGGCGAGATGCTCGTCCTTGTATTTCTGCACTGTCTCGGGCTTCAGCCTCGCCGAGAGAATGGCCTCATCCTCCATCTCCCACGCATGCAGCACGGACAGGCGGGCGTCGGCGTCGGTGCTGATCGAGGTGGCCAGCTGGTAGATCCGCTCGTTGAGCTCGGCGTCGACGCCATCGGACGATGTGTCAACGCACGCGACGACGTGGCGGATCTCCGTAGGGGCGTCAGGTGGAACAATCCACAAGGGAACCGGACACTGTCGCAGGAGCCTGCGCGCCGTCCGCCCGAAGAAGCCGCGGACACCACTGTCATCGCCCTTGCTCACTGCCATGACGAGATCGTGCTCGCCCTCCTTGGCCTCCTTGACGATGGCGAACCAGGCGACTCCCTCGAGCAGCTTGCAGTCGACCTCCAGCCCCGACGCGCGAAGGGGCTCCGCGATGGCCTCCAGCTTCGCCGTCATTCCCTCCCGGGTCGCCTGCTGCAGACGCTCGACATCCCCGGTGATGCGCGCCAGCCAGGAGATCGAGGGCAGTGCGTCTACGAGGGTGATCGTGCTGGCGTTGGACCGAGCGACCCTTGCTGCCAGGTCCACCACGGGGTGGCTCTCCAGGCGGGTGTCCTGCGCTACCAGAATCCTGCTGAATCGCTTCACGCTCACTCCACTCCCAGGTTCATCAATGGAATATCGCGGCTGGACCCCACCAGCATTCCGGCCTCTGGCGACGCGTCCCGAAGGGCTCGGTCTGCGCCTCCATCCCTGCCGATCCCTTGTGCGCCATCCCGGGAGCGATGGTAGACAGCAACCCGGCCCGACGCTGGTGCTGTTGGTGCCTGAACGCACCCACGCCGCAGGACGCCGCACGGATTGCTGCCGAATCCGGAACTCGAGGAGAGCCTTGGCCGAGACCCAACCAGAGCTGTACCGACGCTGCGAGGACGAGTGGGCGAGGGTGCTCGACGGACAGGCGGATGCCATTCGCACGAAGATCCTTACGACCATCTCGAGGAGCGTCCTCAAACTCCGCGTGAAGACGCGCTCCAGCCTCAGTCAGAAGCACAGCCAACAGCAGTACAACCCCGACCTCGATGGCGAACCCGTCAAGGACTTGCTCGGTCTCCGGGTCGTCGTGCCGTTCCTCGAGGACGTGGAGTCCGTGGTGGCGGGCCTGGAGAAGGGATGGACCGTGGTCGAGATCGAGCGGAAGAGCGAGGTTCTCTCGTACCGGGAGTTCGGCTATGACGCCATCCATGTGATCCTCGATCTCCAGGAAGAGCTGAGGGGGATCGATCTGCCTCGTGGGGTGGCACGCGTGTGTGAGGTCCAGGTGAGGACCTACCTCCAAGAAGCGTGGGCCGAGGTAGAGCACGAGCTGATCTACAAGAACGGCGTGGCGACGGTGGACCAGGCCACCCGAAAGAAGCTCGCGGCGCTGAATGCAAGCCTCGCGTTGGGGGACACGATCTTCCAGGAACTCCGCGACCACCAGAGGCAGCAGGCCGCTTGGGGCCGACGGCGGTTCAACGAGCTTCGAAAGAAGGGGGCCTTCGTTGGTGGCGAAGGCAGCTTGGCCAGGGAGATGCTCAGTCAGAGAGCGCAGCCGACCCGACCGGAGCGCCTGCTGCTCCAGGGCATCGACGCCCACAACGAGGGCGACTACGACAAGGCTGTGGAGTTGTACACCCGGTTGCTCGACGTCGGCGTTTCGGTCCAGCTGCGGGCGACCACCCATGTCCACCGGGGCATGGCACACTTCATGGCGGATCGGGTCCTTCAGTCCATCGACGAATTCTCTCGTGCGTGGGAGTACGAGCGCCGCAACGTTCTAGCGTTGAACAGCAGGGCGCTGGCATGGCGGCACATCGGCGTGGTGCACCAAGCCCTGGCCGACTTCGAGGAGAGTCTATCGATTCGGCCGGAGCAACCCGAGGTCCACTTCCTGAGAGCACAGACCTATGCCGAGATGGACGGCATGCATGCCCAGGCCCTCGAGGCGGTCGCCAAGGCGCTGGAGCTACATCCAGACTACGCCGAGGCACAGAAGCTCCAGGGTCGGCTCCTGTCCCACGCTGAGTCTGGGGATTGATCCCGATCCCTTCTCGAGGGCTCACCAGGCGGGGGGGGGGACAACGTGAACCGGCTCCTTTTCTCGGCCCGCGGCCCCTGGCCCAACAGGACATCTTCGCTCGGTGGCCCTAGAATTGCATCGCGTTGTGACCGACTCGGGGAGGAGGCGACTATGACCAGCAGAGGCGTATTCTGGGCCATCTTGTTCTTGGCGGGCTGCAAGGCCCCTGCCGGCGTGGACGGTCTTGATGGCGACCCTGGCGCCGACGGCGAAGACGGCGCCGACGGTCAGCCCGGCTCCGACGGAACCGATGGTACGGACGGAGCCGATGGCTTCGGTGCGCATTTTGGCACGGGGCCTTGGGGGATTTCGCTCATCCTCGATGACGTGGTTGGCGGAACCGGTGCCGGTGGGGCGCTACTCCCTGGAGACACGCTCACGGTGCTGTTCCGGGTCGAGGACGAAGACGGGATCCCGTACCAGCTCGGTGAGCTCCGTGGCTTGGAATTCCAGCTCGCCGGACCCTCAGATCACATGCAGGTGGTGCTGGATCGCGCCGCGTTCGGGAGCCCGCTCGAGGACTCGGTCTGGAATCCAGGCACCCAGCAGTACGCACTCGCGCTACAGACGGCGATCCCGGCCGCCTACCTGCCGCCGGCCAACGACACCCCAGACTTCGGGGAGGGTGACGGCGACTGGGGCGGTCTCCCCCTCGTCGACGGGACGTACCGGCTGGCTGGATGGGCAAGCATCCGCCACACCTGGACCGACGGCACCACCTGGACCGAGGCCGGGAACACGGCGACCGAGCTGCTTCTCGGCACAGCCACCGCGCTCGAGCCACGCGAAGTGGTTGACCCCGCCTCCTGCGTCGACTGTCACGGTGAGACTCTTTACTCCCATGGCGGCTCGCGCACGACCGTCGAGGTGTGCACGGTCTGTCACGTTGCCGGGTCCGAGGATCGCCTGTCCGCGACCAACCCGCTGACCACACCCGGAGCCTCGGTGGCCTTCGACAGCATGATCCACGGGATCCACATGGGCGCCGACCGCCCCGACCCGCTGGTGCTCAATGGGTTTCCGGCAAATCCAGCTCTGCCTGGGTACCCGGACTACAACGCCCACGATTACTCAGAGGTCCACTACCCCATATGGCCCACCGGCGTCGCCAACTGCGACAGCTGCCATGCTGGCGCGGCCCAGGGCGATGTCGAGACACGCCCCTCGACGCTGGCGTGCGTGGGCTGCCACTCGGATTCCGACATCCGCGGAGGCACGAACCACAGCGCCGCTCCCCAGCCCGACGACTCGGCCTGCGCCGGGTGTCATCCACCGGCCGACATCCTGGCCAACCACGCCGATCTCCGCGGCGACCCCGCCGTCAATGGAGGCATCACCGTGTCGCTGGTCGGTGTCACCGGTGGCACGGGCCCAGGCGGCGCGTTCCAGGTCGGCGACTCCGTCGAGGTGGAGTTCGCCATCGATGACGACTCCGCGACACTGATCACGCTCCCGTCGCTGCGTCTTGCCGAGGTCACGATGGCCGGCCCCCTCGAGCACGTCCAGCGCATTCTCGTCAATCCCCAGGATGGCGTCGTGAACAACGCCGTGCTGGACACCGTCACCAACACCTATCGGTACACCCTGGGTACGATCCCGGCGACCTACCCGGCTCAGCCCAACGACACAGCCGACCTCGGCATCGAGTCGGGTGACTGGCTCGGCCTGCCCCTGGTCGACGGGACCTACCGGGTCGCCGTGATGGCCAGCATCGAGGTCTCCGACGGTGTCGACACCGTCACCGTCGGGCACCACGACACGCAGGATGTCCTCCTGGGCGCCGCCACCACGCTCACGACGCGCGCGGTGATCGACGAAGCTGCCTGCGAGACCTGCCATGCCTCGATCGAGTTCCACGGCGGGATGCGCACCGGCACGGATGCCTGTGTCACTTGCCATACTGCAGGCTCCGAGGACCGCTACTCGGCGACCGATCCGCTCACGACGCCGGGCGCTACCGTCGACTGGCAGACCATGGTCCACAAGATGCACAACGGCTCGAACCTCGATCAGACCTATTCGCTCAACGGCTTCGGCTTTCCCTACACCACGCACAACTACAATCACGTCGTGTTCTCACGTTTCGACGGCGGCACCGCGCAGTGCTCGGCCTGCCACGCGTCCAGCAACGCCTGGCAGACCCCCAGCACCCTCGCCTGTACCAGCTGCCACGACAGCTCTGCGACCCTCGCCCATGCGGCCTTGAACACCGATTCGCTGTTCGGTGAGGCCTGCGAGGTCTGTCACGGGGTCGGCTCGAGCCAGGCCGTCGAGCAGGCTCACGCCTGGGGTGTCGCACAGTGAAGAGCCCATCGCATACCCAGTGGCGACCCATCATCTCATCTCGGAGGACCATCATGAAGATGCACCCAGCAGCGCTCGTCGCACTTCTCGCGCTCGTCGGGGCCTGCGGCTCAGGTGTGAGCGCCGAGCCTGCTCCCCAGAGCCCCGCTGTCGAGGCGAACCCACCCGTCGAAGCGAAGCCCGCCGCGGTGCCTGCCGCCACGCCGGCGGCCTCTGCAGAGGCGGGCAAGAAGGCCTTCTCCGCGCTCGGGTGTGCGGTCTGTCACAGTGCGACCGCGGCGGGGGTCCCTGCGCCGAAGGGAGCCGAAGACACGAGCTTCGACCTGCCGGGTCCCGGCGGGACCTACGAGGCGTCGTGGCTGAAGCTGTACCTGACCAAACAGGAGACGATCAGCGGGCGCAAGCATCCCACGAGAATGGGTGGCGAAGCCGCTCAGCAGGATGCCCTCGTGGCCTGGCTGGCCGCTCCACCGCCCAAGAAGTAGCCGGCCGATTCGCGTTGGGGGTCATCGCGCCATCGGGTACACCGCGCGAAGCGCGTCCCGCCGGCTGATCAAGCCGACCAGGCGGCCGTTCGAGAGGACGGGGAGGCGTCGGAACCGCCGGTGGAGGAACACTTCCACCGCGGTCATGATGTCGGCCTCGGGCTCGATACAGACCGGGTCGGGCGTCATCGCCTCAGCGACCGTGCTCTCCGCGCTCTCGAAGTAGTGAATCCGGTAGCTGAGCCGGAGGCAGTCCTGTTCGGTCAGGATCCCCAGCAGGCGGCCGTTCGAGTCCACCACAGGAAGGCCGGAGATTCGCTCCCGAAGCAGGATCTGAACCGCGTCGTGGAGTCGGGCCTCGGGTGGGACCGTGATGGTCGCGGGGGTCATGACCTCGCGGACGGTCGTCGAACGGATCATCTCAGCTCCCGAAGTCGTCGAAGAAGATCTGCGCCCGCGGAACCGCGAGGCGCTCGAGCATCGCGTTGACCGCGCGGATCATCAGAGGCGGGCCACAGAGGTAGTACTCGCACGACGCGGGTGAGGGATGCGTCGCCAGGTAGGCGTCGTGCAAGTGATCATGGACGAAGCCCCGTGGGCGCGACGCCGGTTGGCTGTCGGGCGCGTCGGAGAGCACGGCGGTCCATGAGAAGTTGGTGAACTCCCGCTGCAGCGCATCGAATTCGTCCACGTAGAACAGGTCGTCCTGGGTGCGGGCGCCATACCAGAAGGTGATCTTTCGGGACGTCCTCAACACCCGGAGCTGCTCGAGGATGTGTGAGCGCATCGGCGCCATGCCTGCCCCACCGCCGACGAACACCATCTCCAGATCGGAATCCGTGGCCGTGAAATGCCCGAAAGGCCCCGCGATCAGAACGGGGTCGCCGGCACGCAGCGAACACAACCACGACGAGACGGTACCGGCCGGTGTTCCCGGTGGAGCGCCCGGTGGGGGCACCGCGAGCCGTACGACCAGCTGGACGATGCTCGCGTCGCCGGAGTGATTGGCCATGGAATAGGCACGGGTGGTGGGGCTACCGCACGAGGCCACGAGGTCGCCGAGATCCATCCGAGCCCAGCGGGACTGGAAGCTCTCATCGATCGGGAGATCGCCGAGACGAAGCCGGTACGGAGGGCAGGTTACCTGCACGAAGCTCCCGGCCCGGAACGTGAAGGGTACCGACTCGGGGATCTCGAGGACGATCTCCTTGATCAGCGTCGTGAGGTTCCGAATCGACTGCACGCGGGTCTCGAATCCCTGGAGCCCTGGAAGCCCGTCTGGCAGGCCAACGTTGAGATCGCCCCGCACGACGACCTGGCACGCGAGGCGCAGCCCGCTCTCGAGGGCGTGGGTGCCGAGCTGTGCAGCCTCCGTCGCGAGGGGTTCGCCCTGGTCCCCAGAGACGCGGACCCGGCACAGCCCGCAGGTTCCCCGACCGCCACAGCTGGCCGGGATGGGGATCTGGGCATCGCTTAGGACCCGGAGGAGTCGAGTTCCTTGTTGGACCTGGACCGTGGGCCCCCCCTCGATCGCGATGGTGGCCTGCGCAGACCCCACGAGGAGCGCCCGAGCTCCGAGGATCGCGAGCACCAGCACCATCACGACGGTGTTGAACAACACGAGGGTCATCACGACCTCGGTCATCGCGAGCCCCCGCCGGTGATGGAGGTTTGCCCGGTCATGGGAGCTCGAGTCCAGAGAAGGCGAGGTAGCCCATGGACATGATGCCGATGATCACGAAGGCCACTGCCCGTTGGCCGCCCCCCAGGTCTCCCCCGTCGGGGCCCTCCGGATTGACGCGCTCCCGAATCGCCGCGAGCGCAGTCACGGCCAGCGCCCAGCCCACCCCGCTGCCGAACGCGTAGACGGTGCTCTGAGCCAGCGAGTAGCTGCGGTCGACCATGAACAGCGAGCCACCCAGGATGGCGCAGTTGACCGTGATCAACGGGAGGAAGATCCCCAGCGCGCGAAACAGCGTCGGGAAGAACCGATCGAGGACCATCTCGAGGATCTGGACCACCGCCGCAATGAGGCCGATGAAGCAGATCAGAGACAGGTGCGTCAGGTCGACCTCTGGCATCCCGGCCCAGGCCCACGCGCCCGGCGTCAGCAGGTAGTGGTAGACGAGGTGGTTGAGCGGAATCGTGAGGGTCATCACGACCACGATCGCAACGCCGAGCCCCACAGCGGTGCTGACGCGTCGCGAGCCACCGAGCAGGGTGCAGATTCCGAGGAAGTAGGCGAGCGCCATGTTGTCGACGAAGGCCGCCTGGATGAACAGATCCATCATCCTTTCTCCCCGCCGGGGCGTTGGACCGCGGGGGGCGCTCGCCTGGACATCCAGTCCAGCACCCAGACCGCGCCCGCGATGAGGAAGAATCCGGCGGGCGCCCGGTCGAGAAACTGCAGCGGCTCGAACCACCCGCCGTTCTTCGCGAGAGGCAGGAGAGTGAAGCCGAGCAGGGATCCCGCGCCGAAGAGCTCGCGCACCGCCCCGATCGCGGTGAGCAACAGGGCGTACCCGAGTGTGTTGCCGATTGCGTCCGCCACGCTCTCACCCACGCTGTGGGACATCGCGAATCCCTCTGCTCTGCCGAGCACGATGCAGTTGGTGATGATCAGACTCACGAAGATGGAGAGCTGGCTGCTGATCTGAGGAGCGAAGGCGGCGAGGAGCTGGTCGGTCACGATGACCAGCGTTGCGACGATCGTGATCTGCAGCACCACGCGGGTGTTGTGGGGGATCACCTTTCGAAGCAGGCTGATCAGCGCGCTCGACACGATCAGCACGCCCCCGAGCGCGACGCTCATCGCCAGTGCAGTGGCGACGCTCTTGGTGACCGCGAGGGCCGAACAGATGCCGAGCAGCTGCACCGCCACCGGGTTGTTGTCGGCGATGGGTCGGATGAGTGTGCGGACGAAGTCGGTCATCGGAGATCCCCCGCACGGACCCGTTCGAGGAGGGGCCCGAAACCGTCTTCGGACAACCAGAAGCGGACCATGTTCCCGACCCCGATGCTGCTGCGGGTCGCTCCGCTGATCCCGTCGATCTGGAACGGAGCGTCCTCGGGACCCGGCTCGGACTCGTCCATCGTGACCTGGAGTCGCAGCGCTCCTTGCCCGTCTCGGACCTGCTTCCCGACCCAGCTGTCCCGCCAGTCCGCACGCTCGATCTCACTCCCGATCCCGGGGGTTTCGCCATGTTCGTGAATCGCGAGACCCAGGATCGTGTTGCCGTCGGCCGCAACCACCACGGAGCCGCGGATGAGCGATGCGTACCCGCGCCCGTAGACCGGGAGCACGAGGGCATGGAGCTTCCCGTCCCGACGGACGATCTGGACCACCGCGTGCCTCGCCTGGCGTTGGATTCGGGCGATGTCGCGCTCTGGTGGGATGCTGCGGCCAGTGGTGGGTTCGGTCGCAGCCTGGAGAGGATCGAACGTGGCCGGATCGATCCCGGATGCCCGCTCGCCGCTGGCGAGCTCGACGACCCACTCCTCCGACGACTCGGCCTCGCCCCCACTGGACGGATCGGTGAGGAGTGTGGCCACGAGCGCGTTCTGGGCGGCCTTCTCGTTCGCGACCCGAATCGGCCGCAGGATCACCGTCGACACCGAGAGGACGAGGGAGCAGACCAGGCAGACGAGAAACGAAACGACGAGCGTCTTCGCGGTGCTGTCTCGGGGAAGATCGATGAAGGAACGGAACACCCCTCGGCCGCTCAGGGCTGGACCTGGTTCCTCGGGCATCTCACCCACGCGCCCTCCTCAGTCCGTATCGGACCACCTCGTCGGCCAGCGGCGCGAAGACCGAGCCGAGCAAGATGGCGTTCATGGTCCCATCGGTGCCGCTCGGGCCCGTGAGGCGGAACAGGATCACCAGCGCTCCGATGAGCGCTCCGTGGAACCACTGGGCCGATGTCGTCGCGGGCGACGACATCGGCTGACCCGCGAGGAACAGGGCACCGAGACTGAGGTTGCCGATGAGGAAGTGCCCCAGGAAGGAGATTCCGGTCGCATCTCCTTGTGTAGCCGTAGAGAGCGCCGCCAACGCGATGGCGGCCCCGACTGGGACGGCAGCTGCGACCCGCCATGCGGCCCGTCCTGCACCCAGGACCCAGATGGACCCGACCAGGCAGGCAACCAAGGAGGCTGGGCCCGCGGCGGCCAGTGGGGAACCGGTCAGAGCGTGGGGCCAGGACAGCGCCAGGAACACGTGAGCGAGCACGGCCGGGTGAACGAAGCTGCGCTCGATACTGCCGAAGACCTCGCGGCCGACACACCAGCCGAACAGCATCGAGACGGCCGCGGGCAGCAGCGGCGCGGTGGACGGCACCGTCAGCACGAAGAGGCATGCGGCCGTCGCCGCAGCGGGGATCCTCGGCCGATCGAGTAGGCGCGCCGCCGTATGCGACACGGCCACGGTCGTGACCACGCACACCGACAGCAATGGCAGTACCTGCCGGAGGCCGGGAGCCACCGCATTCAGGAAGTCCGCGGCGCTGTGGCGGGTGCTGGGGTCTGCGCCCAAACCGGCCCCGACCACTCCGATCGCGAACAACGGGAGAAGCGCCAGGACGAACCCGGCCCCGCCTTGTTCCGGTGAGCTCACCCCGGCGAGGGCCGAACTCGTTGCATTCACGGTTCCCATCGTGGGCCGACTACCATGGTAGATACGTTCCGACACCCGAGTGCCTTCGCTCAGCGCCTCACCCTGTCGTGAACCCTCCGTCCGCCATGTAGATACCGCCCGTGCAGTAGGATGCCTCGTCGGAAGACAGGAAGAGCACGAGGTTCGCGATCTCGATGTTCTTGCCGTAGCGGCCGAGCGGGACCATGGCTTCGAAGCCCTGCTTCACGGCAGCCGCCGCCCCAGGCGCGGCCATCTCCTCGATGCTGCGCATCATCCGGTTGTCGATGGGCCCGGGATTGACGGTGTTGACCCGGATCCCCGCGGGTGCGAGCTCGACTGCCTTGTCCCCCTGTGCGCAAGACACTCACCGCCGCGGGAATCGGGCGTCTGATCGGCGAGGGTCGTCGACGTGCTGTGCGTGTCGCTCGAAGAGATGGTCATGCTGCCTGCCGGGCAGCTGGTTGCAGTCCGAGCTTGTCGGTGCGCACCTCGGATGGCGTGGCCCACGCGAGCGCCTGATGAGGGCGGACGTCATTGAAGATGCGCTGCCATGTGGTGAGGGCCTGCTGGAGCTCGTGGATGCTGGTCCAGTCGCGCAGCCAGATGCACTCGAGCTTCATGGTCTGGATGGTGCGCTCGGCGACCGGCAGGGCGCCGACGTCGCGGGTCCACATCAGCTGCGCCGGCCGCTGGAGCGAGTCCTCGGGCGAGCAACAGTGCGGTTCGCGGGTCATGACTTCATGGATCATGTGTCGTCACCCCGCGGTGGCGGGGCCAGGGGGCTCGGATGTGCGGGATCGCTCGCCCGCCGCGTGCGGATCTGCACCCGGGTACGCCACCCGCTCCGTCACCCGACCGAGGCGCTCGGGAACCCCCAGGTCACTCCACGACACGTCCATCAGGGGAAGCGCCCGGAGCTGCTCGGGATCCGGCGCCAGCAGGTCGCGGCTCACGTCGCTGGGCGGTAGCGAGGCGTAGGCGGCTTCCATCGCCTCGGGGTCGCCCCAGGCGCGGGTGAGGCCCTGCCAGGTGTGCGGGGCGCGCTTCGCGATCCGGCGGCACAGCTCGCTGGCCCGGGCCACCATCACCATCGTGTTGGCCAGGGCCCCCGCGTCGAGCAGCGCCTGGGCTCGTTCGGGGCCGGGCTTCTCGACGAAGTGCTCCACGCGCTCCCAGGCTTCCCCGTCGGCGGTCGGGCGGGTGACGAGCCAGCCGAGGCCTGGCTCGACGGTGCGCATCGGCGCCCCCAGCAGGACCACCTCGCCGGGATGGCGCGAGACCAAGCGCTCAGCCAGCCACGCCGGCCGCAGCAGCCCGGCATCGTTGGAGTAGTGGTGATCGGAGGGCAGCACCAGCACCACAGCATCCGGGTCGGCCGCGACGATGTCGAGCAGCGAGGCCAGCAGGCCGGCGGTGGTGCCCGCGTTGCGTGGCTGCAGGGTGACGCGTACGTCGGACAGCGAATGCAGACACTCGGCGGCCTCGGCGGCCCATTTGCGGGTGGTCGACACCACGACGCGCTCGCTCGGCACAGCGTCGGCGACGCGCCCGATGGTCTGCTCGAGCAACGAGTCCGGGCCGACCAACGCGCAGAACTGCTTGGGCCGGTCGTAGCCGTAGCGAGCCCGGCAGATCGGGGCGAGGCGGGTGCCGTCGCCCCCCGCGAGCACCAAGGCCCAAAGCCTACCCCCCTCGACGTCCCGCTCCCACAACGACTCGAACCCATGATCCATGTTGCCCCCCAAGTGACGCTCCTTCGTAGAAGCAAGAAGCGATCCAGCCGGTGGGCCTTCGGGGGGCGGCGGCTCACCGGCGCAGCGTGTCGACGCCGGTGAGCCGCTCGCTCAGTTGAGCTCGATCTTCAAGGAACGCGGGTGGGCTTCAGCGGTGTGCGGGAACAGCAGCCGCAGGATGCCCTTGTCGAACGACGCCTCGGCCTTGTCGCCCTCCACGTTGTTCGTCAACCGCTCCGAGGCGGCCCCGCTGCTCGGGATCTCGAGATTCCAGCTGCGCAACCGGATCAAGAAGTACGGGCTCGACGCGCCCTGACGGCGTCGCCGATCAGCAGCCGGCCCGCCTGCTGCCCCGCGTCCCGCCCGGCGATCCGCTCGACCGCTTCGCACACCAGGCGCTCGTGGAAGGCATCGCCCTCGACGCACACCGCAGGTCCGCCGTCCTGTCGCAGAGACGCGAGGAGGTCGGTGGCGACCCGCATCGCGACCCACTGAGCGACCGGTGTCGTCGGGGTCTGGCAGCTGTCGGTGGCGACGAGGATGCGCTCCACCGGCAGCGTGGCGAGGCACGAGATCCACTGGACCCACGCGGGCTCCACCGTGCCCTGCACCGTGAGCTGCAGATCGACGGGCAATCCCACGCTGTGGCTCGCCGCCGCGCCGCGCAGCGAGTCCTTGAACCCGACCCGGGCGGGGTCGACCGACACCCGCAGCCGCTCGATGCCCATGCGGCGGCAGTGCCGGGCCGTGGCATCGGTGAGCAGCACGCCGGGGGTGAGCACCTCGACCGCCAGACCCAAGGCCCGGGCTGCCTGCACGGCCTCGGGCAGCGTGCTGCTGGTCAGGGGATCGGCCCCGGCGAACAGCACCCGCGAGAAGGTGGCGGCTACGACCGACAGAGCGTGCTGCACGATCTCGCGCTCGACGGAGCCCCGGCTGCTCGCCGCGACACAGTCCGGGCAGCGCAGCGCGCACCCCTCGGCGACTCGCACCCTGGGGACCGCGGGAAGCCGCACCGGCCCCGCGGGTTGGCCTGCAACCGCATCGACGAGCGCCTTCAGATCGAGCATCGTCCCCCCGGGGCGGGAGCCTGCAAGGGACGTGCCCGGTGTCCGGGTCGGTGGAGTCCGGATGTCGAGCGTTCTCGCCCGCCGATCGCGAGCGGAAACGCACGCTCGGCCCGGGGGAGGGTGGATCCGCCACGGACCACGACCTGGTGGTGCTGGGCACCCGCGCCCATCGCTGCCGCCTGTTCGTCGGGGCGGTCGCCGAGCAGGTGGTGCGCGCCTGGCAGGCGACACCAGCCGGTGCAAGCTGGTGTGTGATCGACCGGCCGAACCTCGTGCCCCCGGGGACAGCAGGGTTCGTGTCAAGCACGGTCCCTCACTGGAGGCCGTGGACGCCACCGACCTCGGGCACTTGTGTCAAATTGCACACTCTGGTGTGCAGATTCGCCGCCTTGAAATCCCAAACGCAGGGAGGCGAATCGGCGCCTTCGACAAAACCTCCAGCGGGCGCGGGCGGAGCTGGACGTGGCGGGGGCCCGGGTCGCGAGTGCGAACGCGCTTCTGCGGCCGAGCAGCCGGCGACCGCGAGGGTCCTGGACCGGCTTGAGGGGCTGGAGGGGGGCGTGGCTCGTAGGGAGGCTCCAGGCGGCAGTTCGCGCCGCTGTGGCGCCGGCCCATGGGGACCAAGCGCTGCTCGGTGGTCACGGACGCCTGGGCGTACGCACCTTCCTGATGCTGTTGTCCACACGGTGGGGGAGCGCCAGGAAGGCGGGCGCCCTGGTGGTGCGATAGTCCGCCCCCTGAACCCAACGGTGGTGAGAGGAGCAGATGAAGCGATTCAGCAGGATTCTGGTGGCGCAGGACACCCGCTTGGAGGAGCACCCCGTGGTGGACCTCGTGGCGCGGGTGGCTCGCTCCAACGACAGCACCATCACCCTGGTCGACGCGCTGCCCTCCCTCTCCTGGCTGGCTCGCCTCACCGGGGATGTCGAGCGGCTGCAGCAGGCGACGCGGGAAGCGATGACCGCGAAGCTCGAAGCCGTGGCCGAGCCGCTTCGCGCGGCGGGGCTACAGGTCGACTGCAAGCTGCTGGACGGCGTCGCCTGGTACGCCATCGTCCAGGAGGCCAAGGAAGGCGAGCACGACCTGGTCATGGCCGTCAGCAAGGGCCAGGACAGCGATGTCGACGGGTTCTTCGGCCGGACGGCACGCCGGCTTCTCCGACAGTGCCCCGTGCCCGTGTGGCTCGTTCCCCCGGACGCACCGCCGGAGCTCCGCCATGTCGTCGCCTGTGTCGACACCTCGTCCGATGGCGTCGACGCCGAGCTGAACGAGCGCCTCTACCAGTTGGCCACCACCATCAGCGCCGATGCCGAAGCACGCCTTTCCGTGCTGCACGCCTGGGAGATGGAGGACGAGGCCGTTCTCTCCGCGCGGCTGCGTCCGGAGACCGTGGAGGGCTACAAGCGCAAGCACCTCGCGTACCGGCGGGATCTTCTCGACCGCTTCCTCCGCCCGTACGGCGCGAGTTTCGAGGACGAAGGCGTGCACCTGATCAACCAGCCTCCGGCCGCCGCCGTCGCGAGCTTCTGCGCAGACAACGACGTCGACCTGGTCGTCATGGGGACGGTCGCCCGCTCGGGCCTGCGGGGACTGCTGATCGGCAACACGGCCGAGTCCATGCTCGACCGGATCGAGACCGGCGTGCTCGCCGTGAAGCCGTACGGATTCAGCTCCCCCCTCAGCTGACCGCCCCCGGGGCGTCGCCAGCGTTCGGCGGGCCGCCGGTGCGGACGACGAGGAGCGGCCGCTCACACCTCGAGAAGACCTTGTCGGCCACGGAGCCGAACACCCAGCGCGTCCACCCCGACTGACCGTGGGTCGTCATCGCGACCAGGTCGACATCCTCTTCGCTCGCAACCCTGAGGATCTCTGTGGCAGGGTCGCCCATACCGACGCGCACGCGAGTGGGCACGCCGGCGGCCTCCAGGTGTTTGCTGGCCCTCGACAGCGAGCTGCGCAGGCGCTCGTGGCTCGCCGGCCCTCCGCCGTCTGGACTCTCGATGAACTCGTGGGGGCCGTCCGCGAACCGACACAGCGTGACCGTGGCACCGGCATGGGGAGCCAGGCGTGCGACCAGGGGCAGCACCTCCTCGCTGGTCTCGCTGCCGTCGAGGGGGACGAGGAGGGAGGCGAAGCGGTGCTCGGTGTCTTCGGGGGGGAGGACCAGCAGCGGCGCGCGGCAGTGGCGCAACACCCTGCGCGACACGCTGCCGAAGAGCCACGGAGCGCTTCTGCGGGCGCGGGACCGCAGGACCACCAATGCGGGTCGGACGCGGTCGACACACTCCAGGATGGCCTCGGCTCCCACACCACTGCGGGTCTCGATCTGCACATCGAGTCCCTCCAGGGCCGAGGCGACCTGCTCGAGGTGCTCCTTCTCCCGCGCGAGGTTGCGCTCGAGCCTCTCGAGGTCGTCGATGCCACGGTACGGGCGCATCGTGTACCGGAACATCAGCGGATCGACTGCGGTGAACAACAGGAGTTGGGTGTCCGGCAGCCCGAGAAGGCCTCGAGCCTGAACCAGTACGGCATCGGCGTCCGTCGTTCCATCCAGCGGGACCAGGATCAGGCCCGTGTCGTCGCGCTCTGGGTCACTGGAATCAAGGGTCGTCATGGTGCTGTCCTCCTCCCTGGTGGAGGTGTCATACAGCCCAAACCGGACGAGGTCCACGTTTGCTCCACGGTGATTAGCTTCATGGTCCAAGCCAAGCGACACTCGTTCCTGAATCCAAGGAGTCTTCACATGCCTGCCCGAACCTGGTACCTCG
>Ga0316204_10007205_pt1 | contig 16485 bp, 11 predicted proteins | sample 6monrhotite_MG_2_FD_205661 | JGI IMG/M metagenome (GOLD analysis project Ga0316204, IMG submission 205661) | Microbial mat bacterial communities from mineral coupon in-situ incubated in ocean water Damariscotta River, Maine, United States -... | ecosystem: Environmental > Aquatic > Marine >... | reverse complement strand
AAGGTAATCACGTTGGCTAAGGCAAGATAGTTTGCTTTTAAGTCCTTAGCATAATGTTTAACGGTCATTTCGGTGACTTCGCGATCCAAATTTTTGACTTGTTCACGGCTTTCTTTTTGCCATGCAGGAATTTTTAGCAACATATGTTTCAAGTCATCCTGAATCTCTTCCACGACCTGTGTTACGGCTAGCTGATCATCCTTGGGCAGTTTATCAAACTCTTCGGAAGAGAGAGCTTTACCTTCCTTCTGAGGGCCAATATTCCACCCAGTGGGTGTACGTAACATAATGATATTATTACGTTCTGCTTTGGCGGCAATTTCTTCTAATGCTCTATCTTCACGGCGCACATAGTTATCGCGAATCGTTTGAAACTCGGTTTGATATTCATCGTTTTCAAATGCGGATGGAATAGCGATCAATAAATCATCAACAAACTGCTGCATATCCTGTTGCAACTGTCTTCCTAATCCTTTGGGCAATTTTAAGACCAGTGGCTTATGTGAGTCTTCAAAGTTATTGATATAACACCAATCACAAGGTGCTTCCAAGTGCTTGGATTCCTCTTTTAACAACTCTTTGATGGTGGTGTTTTTTCCTAGCCCTGTCGAGCCTAATGCATAGAGGTTGTAGCCTTCATGTTTAATACCGATGCCAAACTTTAAAGCCTCCATAGCTCGATCTTGCCCCAAATGCTCCGTTAAACCTTCAAGATCGGTCGTGGTATTAAACGTCCATTCAGAAAGGTCGCAAGCATGGTACAAATCGTTGCGAACAAGCTTGGAGGCATTTTGGGTTTGAGCAGCGGTGTTCACTTTATTTTTCATAAAAAACTCTTGTTTATCAGAGGTTCCTTAAAGGACCAGCTAAATAACTTAAATAGTAACGTGTTTGTTGAGAACTTTTTTAGGTTCTATAGAAATTAAGATAAGTTTTTCAGTACGGCTTAAGACAAATCAACTACTGGTTAAGTTACTTAGTATACTAGTTTGTTTATTACGTATTTGTGTGTATTATTAAAGAATGTCCTTCAGGAATCGATTGTGAATGAGGGCTTGTTTGACAGAGCCGTTTAGAAAGCAAATTAGGAGAAAAGTTCATGCCAATTAAAGCTTATGGTGTCTTAAAAGGAAAAGCGATTGACAGTAAAAATGGAATGGGATCGAGTCCACATTTTCAAGTTTTGATTAATGATGGTGATGATTTACACCGTATTGCGGTTAATGTGAAATCGAAAATGGAACCCTCGGAGTTGCTTTATTTTGTGGATGAGCAATTTCAGGATCCTATTATTGACGATCTATCAGGCTTAGAGGAAGGGTTTACGCTACTTGAATCTCAAGCAGGAGGGATAGCGCTTGATTTTATTCGAGGCAATCATTTTACAGCCAGTGCCATGAAACCGCTCGCCCACGACATAGCTGGGCCTGATAATGATCTGAATGAATTAATTCATAAATATATTTTCAGAGCGATTGCGATGGAAAACAGTATGGTTTATGCCTTTGGCGCTAAATGGGGACCTGAAAATAAAAGAGATAAATATTTTGGTTTTACGCCGGGTAATGGCATCCATGATATTCATATGAACCAAGGAAATCATGAAAGGTGGAAAAGAGATGATGGTGTTTGGCAAGACGGTGCCATGCTGATTCATTTGCCTGATGAAAACCGATGGATAGGTATTTTTCTAGCGTTTCAGTCTCAGTGTTTTCATACGGATGATGAAACAGGGCATAAGATTTCGGGAGCTTGTGAAACATTAGGTCCGCCTGAGCCAACGCCTGAGCCAACGCCTGAGCCAACGCCTGAGCCAACGCCTGAGCCAACGCCTGAGCCAACGCCTGAGCCAACACCTGAGCCAACACCTGAGCCAACACCTGAGCCAACACCTGAGCCAGAATTGATTCAGGAAAATAGCATTAAAATCATCGCGGCATTGGTGGATGTTGAGGGGAATGAAGTTGGCAGCGAAACGGTCACTTTATTAAATGTCACGGCCAATGAGATTAATCTGCAAGGCTGGAGTTTGGCGGATAAACATAAAAGAAAAGAGCCATTAGAGGGCGTTATTGGAGCGGGCGAAACCAAAAGGGTAACACTTTCTGGAACGAGCGCTAGATTGGCCAATAAAGGCAGTATCATCACACTATTAAATGACAATGGTCTTAAAGTGGATGGTGTTTCTTATACGAAAAGTGATCTTTTAGAAGAAGGTTGGACAGTTGTTTTTAAATGACCAATTTTCTATCAATCTGAATTTACAAGTGAAAGGACGTGCATTGTGAAACACATATTAAAAGTATTCTGTAGCGGAGCGGATCAAGATCAGCTAGCCGATCAGTATCAGGTCATAGAGGCTTATGAAGGGTTTATTTTAATTGAGGTAACGGAAGATCAAGCTAATCAGATCGCTCAGCGTTACCCTTTTGAAGATATTAGTGACCTGTATCGTATTCGCATAGGCAATCGAACGGTAGATACTTCTCAACCTCGTATGGACGTGAAAGGAAGCCTGCAAAAACATCCAGACTATAAGGGAACCAAGGAACTTTCGCCAGGTGAACACCATCACATAGTGCAGTTTATTGGCCCTATTAAAGAACAATGGCTGGCCGAGCTTAAAAAATTGGGGGCAAAGCCGCGTGCACCTTTTGAGGCGTTTAGTTATGTGGTTCGATGTGATGATAAAACCATTTCTAAGATTACCGTGTTGCCTTTTGTACGATGGGTGGGGCATCTGCAGTTTGGCGATCGCATTGCCACTTCTCTAAGCACTAAGCTGGAAAATAAAGCGGAGGCTATGGTTTCTGAATTACCGCGTACTCGAATCCTTCCTGGTGCTTATGTAGTTGAATTTTTTGGTAAATCAGATTTGAAAGGGGCTTTATCCTCCATTAGTAATCTGGGCTTTGAAGTACTGGAAAAAGAGACTAAAGCCAATGTCATTGTTATCCGAGACTTAGAAGTGGGTAAGCAGAGTGCCAAGAGAATCCGCAAACTCTCAGCGATACATGGCGTTCGATTCATTCATGAGCATAGTCTAAAACGTACCTCTAACAATGTGGCAACCGAAATTATGGGAACCCATTCATCCATTAGTGATTCAGGTTTAGGGTTAAGCGGAGAAGGAGAGATCATTGCCGTTTGCGATACGGGACTAGATACGGGGGATCCGCAAAACATTCATGCTGATTTCGCTAATCGAGTTTCTTGGGTGAAGAGTTATCCGATTACCCAAGATTTTGCACCATTCGTGAACAACCCTGGTCACAATGATGGCCCAGCCGATCTTGATTCAGGACATGGTACGCATGTTGCAGGTTCGGTTTTGGGTGATGGTAGTGAAAGTGTTGGCTTAAGTGGTGTCAATGTGCCAATACGAGGCTTGGCGCACAAGGCAAAGCTGGTCTTTCAAGCCGTCGAACAGGAGATTCAGTGGAAAAATCCTGCGGATAACCAAATGTATGGTCGCTATTTATTAGCTGGGATTCCATTGAATTTAGCCACGCTGTTTAATGATGCTTATGCGAACAATGCGCGAATCCATTCCAATTCATGGGGTGGCGGTGATCCTGGTGCGTATGATAATCAGAGTGAGCAGCTCGACCGTTTTGTTTGGAATCATAAGGATTTTTGTGTGGTCGTTGCCGCAGGGAATGACGGTACCGACAATGATGGTGACGGTAAAATCAATCCGATGAGTGTGACATCGCCCGCAACAGCTAAAAATTGTATTTGTGTAGGCGCTTGTGAAAATAGGCGTCCCGCCTTTAATGCGGCTACCTATGGTAGTTGGTGGCCTAGTGATTATCCTGTTGCACCCTTTAGAAATGATCCTATGGCAAATAATTCAGAACAAGTGGTGGCTTTTAGTAGTCGTGGCCCTACGCAAGATGGGCGCGTTAAACCCGATGTAGTGGCACCAGGTACTTTTATTTTGTCAACGCGATCTTCGATGATTGCATTGAATAACAATGCGTGGAGTGCCTTTCCGCCCAGTCGTAGTTATTTTTACATGGGTGGAACCAGTATGGCGACCCCTTTAACAGCAGGAGGCGTGGCGTTAATTAGGGAGTATTTACGTAAAGAACAACAGATTAGTAACCCATCGGCGGCTTTGATGAAAGCGACCTTGATTGCAGGGGCGAGTCGCTTGGCAGGTTATGGAACGCTTGGGGCGGTTTCTGATCATGATCAAGGCTACGGGCGAGTGAATTTAGATGCTATTTTGGCACCGACAGAATCGACACAAGCTGAGTTTTTAGATGTAACAGCGGGTTTAAGAACGGGTGAAATATACCGTACTGAGATTGAAGTTCAATCGAGCAGTGCGCCTTTACGAATTGTTTTAGCTTACAGTGATTACCCTGGGCCATCGCTCGTGAATAACCTTAATTTAATTTTAACGGCACCTGATGGTAAACGTTATGTGGGTAATCAAACGGAAGGCGGTCTGCTGAGTATGGACAGTAAAAACAATGTAGAGGTGGTCAATATTGTTAACCCTGCTGTAGGTTCTTGGATGGCTGAAGTGGTGGCTTCTAGCATACCACAGGGCCCGCAGGATTTTGCCATGGTTTATATGGCTCAAACGAGCGCTGGAACGGGGGGGCAGCCTGGCACGCAGCCATCCAATACCATTATTCAAATTGAAGAGACTCCAAATTTAACGATTTCTGATAACAAACCGCAGGGGGTGAGCAGTGTTATGACCATCGCGCAGAATGGTCTGATTGGTAGTCTAAAAGTAGGGGTAGACATCACACACACTTACATTGGTGATCTTCGAGTCACGCTGACGGCACCAGATGGTACAGAGGTTGTGCTTCATAATCGCCAAGGTGCTAGTGCGAATAATATTATCAAGGCTTACGATGTACACACGACTCCAGCGTTGTCTGTCTTGTCTGGAAAATCTGTACAAGGTGATTGGCGTCTGAATGTCTCAGATCATGCTGGCTACGATGTAGGTATCTTGAATCACTGGGATCTTGATGTGGTAGTCAATACGGCCGCGAAGGTGCAAAAAGAATCTGAGGCGGCTATCGCGATTCCGGATAATGATTCGGCAGGTGTTTCGGATTCGATTGAAGTTGAAAGATCTGGAAACGTGCGTGATATTAAGGTGTCGGTAGATATCACCCACACTTGGATTGGTGATCTTAAAATAGAGCTTAGATCACCCAGTGGTCACGCGATCATGCTGCATAACCGAAGTGGCGGGCAGAGTGACAATGTGATTAAGACCTATGATGTGCAGAACTTAAGTGCATTACAGAGTTTGATTGATGAAGAAGCACAAGGTCTGTGGGTCTTGAAAGTGACAGATCATGCGGGTCGTGATGTTGGAAAACTGAATCGATGGGGTTTAGAAATCACTTTTTAACATATTAGACTAGGCGCTAGCCTAGTTTGGTCTTCTAAGTCGAATTTTCTTAGAAGACTAAGTTGTATTAAAGATAATCTGTCATACTTTATAAAAAATATGTCCCCAGTTGGAAGAAACCTCCATTCTAAAGCTTCGATTGTGAACATCGATTGTGGACTCTGGTTCCACTAACAGGTTTACCCACTGACCATCTTCTGGAAATCTGAGATCAAGCCAGTGGCTTTGATTTGATAAATTTAGGCAGACCACAGCATGTGTTAAGGAACCGTGATCATCGACATGGTATCTGCGAAAAACCACTAGTTGTCTTTCTGTATCAACTCCAACCCCTTCTGGATTAAAGCGAGTTTGCCACTCTTCCCAGCTTTCTGGGTAAAAACCGTCTGCACGCAGAACGGAATATTTTTGTCGTAATTGAATGAGTTTTGAGTAGAGATTAATGGAAGCTTTACCAAATTTATCGTTGCTATAATCCCAGTGTAAAGGGCGAGGTTGAACACGACGACCACTGCCTTTGTCGTCTTCAGGAATCCAATAATCCTCGGCAAATTCCTGACCATTTTGCACCATGGGGGTTCCGGGAATGGTCATCAGAGCGATGAGGTAGGGTTGCGTTCGGTACCACTTTAGAGCGCCCGCATTGTTTCTGGCTCCAGCTTGCCAAGTCACATGAGAGTGATCGTGGTTACCTAAGTAGAGAGTCGGTACTTTGCCCGTATCCAATAAAAAACGATGATTGTTGAGGGCATCCAGTAATTTGGGCTGAATTTGATTGTGCCAAAGCCCATCAAAGCAATGACCATAAAGGGCATTATCCCAGTAGCTGGTGGCTTTGGTGTTTTTTGTTACCTCCACAGCATCTTCTTGAAGGTGTTCTAGGGTGAGTGAAAAATTAGGTTCATAGGATTGTGCCATGTAGTGGTGAATGTCTTCCATCAACTTTGGCAAACCTTTATTGTCGCTATGTTGATAAAAGTTGACCGTGTTGTCGAAACGAATGCCATCAATTTTGAATTCGTCAATCCAATAGCGACACACATCCCAAATCAGCTCTTGTGTACAGGAGTGATTGAAGTCGAGATCTTGAAGTCCATCAAATTCACCGTAAAACTTTCCTGTGAAAGGGCAATCTTGGTCATAGGTTTGGTAGAACGCTTTATAGGGAAACCCAGAGTAGACGTGATTAAATACCCCATCCATAATGACATGGATGCCCCGTTTGTGGCATTCGCTAATCAGTCTTTTCAAAAAGGAGAGTTTCTCGGAGGGGTTATTTAAATCATTGGCGTATCGGTAGGCCACAGAGTAGTAGAGAGAGGGCGTGTAACCCCAGTTAAAACGTTCGTTATTCCAAGCCGTCCATGGCATAAATAAAATGGCATTAAAACCAATGTTTTCGAGATGATCAAGCTTATCGAAAAGTGCATCAAGGGGCGCTCTAACGCCGCGATATTCGGCCGTAAAGTCATCAATCATTAACTCATATAGAACCAGGTCTCGCAGTGGTTTACGTCCTCCCTCTAAAGGGTGGATGCTATTGTCGGAGGGTTGACTGCCACCAACTACTACGGCGGCGTTCATGTTTTTCTCACCACCGTAACGCGTAAAGGGATCGCTTACCCAACGCGGCGGCTCGTTAGGGTCATTGAATACAACGTAATACTTGTATTGATAGAAACCTTTTGAGAGTGTTTTTTCTGTTCTATAGTGCCAGATTTCACCCTTATCATGAAGGCTTTTTGTTAAGGCAGGCGCCGTGACAGGATCCCAGTTTTCAGGGTGTCCTAGCTTGGTTTGAAAGTCTCCCACAACTTGAATGGATTGGATATTATGGAGGAGTCCATTGCCTTCATTTGGAAAAAAAAGACGGAACTGAACTTTACCACTGCTCACGCCGCCCGTTACTTGCCAAGACCCTAGTTTTTCAGACATGTGTTGCATATTGCACCCTCTTTGTGACAGTGTTAATACACTATCAACCTAGTGATAATTGACATTTATTATGACAGAGCACGTTGTTGATCGCGAGTATATTTACGTATTTATTGAGTGTAGTTAATGAGTGAGGGCGTTATTGCTTGGATGGCTTCTCACGACTTCTAGGTTTACTTTATAATTATGGTTATCTTTGATGTTTCACGAACCCCCATAGAAAGAGAGATTACACCAGTCACTTTTGTCTCCATGAATACCATTTTGATCAACGGCCCAAACCCGCCAGCGAAGCGCAAGCCCACCGTCTTCCTTTCTTTTAACATGAATTTTTGAACTATATATGGGGGTACGAAGTCCCAGACCTGTTTTTATATGCCACGGAACACCCGCCGTAAGACTGTGCCATGTTCTGCCATATTCACTGCAGCCGAAACAGTCAACTTCTACTGAATAAGTAGAAGCATTTTGTACTGGTTCCCAGCCGAGAATAATAGAGTCACTGTCAGGCGGAGTTTTAATGGTTGCCGAACATTCAGGTTTAGTCGGTTTTGGGGCGGCTAGTTTGGAGGAATCATCTAAATTAGGGCTAGAGGAATGAATACCAATAGGTGATGAGTGATCTTCATTTTGTGGAAATATACTATCCCAACTTGTAAGTAGTGCTGCTCCTATCACACCGACTAGACTAATGATCGCGACTATAATCTCTGTTTTGAACTTTTGCTTGCTTTCACTCATTAAGGATACCTTAGAGTTGTTCATTTAATACTTGGGTTCACCCGCTATCTAAAGAACGATCCAATAAAAAGGATCATATTAGAACCGTAAAGCAAATCCGTGTAGTTTATGGTTATCTGGTAGCACTCATTCCAGTACGGACAATCACGATAATTGGATATTAATTCCGGATGATGAAATTGTCAAAATAGCCTCTTCCAGTGACACCACCGCTTTGAAAAGATTTTACGCCCATTCCTACTTCGTGTGTTCCAAAAGAAGCTGATACAGTTGATCCAACCTGATTCCAAGATGAGCCTGATTTAACATAGAATCGCCACGAATTTCCTGATTTATTGATTTTTATGGTTCGGGAAAGTGGTGGACCACTAAAAGCCCCGTAATGTTCTATTTTCGATACGTCTCCAATCGTTGATGTGACAATAAGGCCATTACCATTTGGCAGGGTACCCCCTTGATTTGTATGAAAAGTGAACCCGAAGAACAGCCAATTCTTAACATCCTTAAATACAAACAAGCCTGCTTGTGTATTCCATCTTGCTACGTTAGATTCACCTGGTGTATTAGGATCAAAAAGTTCAACAAAGCTTTCTGCTGAGTAGTCTCCTGAAGGCGTTGTATGCAATAAAAGCGGGGCTCCTCTTTTGATAGGAGAACCTCCCCATAAATCTTCTCCTGGGTGTGTTGTGATTCTAAGTCGGCCGCTAACGGTTTCATATTGATCGGTATTACGTTCATCAAACTTGTGATAGTTGGGATCTAAACTGCCTGAAAAATGATCACTAAAAAAAGTGGAACCTCCACCACCATTACACCCTGTAAGCGTAGCAATGCTTATAAGTGAGATGAAGCTAACTATTTTTTTCATGGTATTCACCCTTTAGTTTGTATCTGAAGGTCTGTTTAGCGACCCGTATGTAGCCTTGGTTAGGCTTATGTGAGTCGCTCATGCCACTTAAATCTAAAACTTTAAAATTTAAGTTGTTGATTATCTATAGGCAGGTATTGGAATGATTTTCTTAGGGCCATCAGTGATGCCCACTGCTCGAGCTTTCTTGTCCTCATGTTCAATTTCGACAAAATAGTAGGGAACCAAGAGATCAGGTCCTCCTTTGAATTCATCAGCATAGTAGGCCAGTTTGATGTCGACAATGTCATAATTCATGTCATCTTTGTGCCTTTGAGCCAGCTTCTCTTTGACAATCGTAAAAACGTCATGTTCTCGAATCAGTTCTCTTTCTTCAAAAATCTCTATGCTTTCCCACATACCAAGATGCATCATGATAGGCTTTGCTTCATCTTTAAAGATCATGCGAATTTTAGACCTTGGGCCTTCTACTGGAATATCGTTAAGCGTTATTTTGGAATGGATTTCTGTTTTAATCTTCTTTTTACTTCTTTCTTTTCCATCAAAAACAATAGCTTGTGTTTGGTCGCAAATGGTTTCAATGTTAAGTTTGATGCGCTCATCTTTACTCTGTTTAGGAAGAAGATCAAACCGTTCTAAAAACCGACCAGCCCACTTTAAGGCGCTCTTTTTATCGATCAGTTTTTTGACTTCATCCGCCGTGCCTTTTGATTGATCGGTGTAAAAGAGTAACCCTGCAAACTTAGCCGTTGGCTGAGCATAAGCCAATGCTTGAATAGAATCATGAACGGCCATGGCTTCATCTGTTTCTACCGCTTTATTTTTGATACCCAGTTCTCTGGAGATTTTAGTAAATTTGTCGCTTTGCATTTTTTCGGGTTTTAGCTTGTAAAGGTATATCTGTGTCATTTTGTTTCTCCTTTTAGCACCAATGTGAAATCCATGTCCAACTAAACCAGTTGGCGGCGCCAGGGACAGGGTCTTTACTGACATGGCCATGTCCCCAAATGTAATCATTCTGGGTGTCGGTTCCTTCGGTATTGGCAAACATAACCGCACTTTGCACGCTGCCCGATTGAGTAAGGGTGGTCATTTCGAACCAGGCATCAATGACTTTTATCGGAAATCTGCCGAACATCCATTCAGGAATTCCGTAAATGACGGTAGGCCATCTTCCGTCACATAAAGCGGCGAAATATTTTCCAGGTTCTGGTTTGTCCATGCTGCCTGTCGTAAAGCTACAGATGGTGTGTAACCCTTGAAAGGCTTTGGCCCAACGATCGAAGACGTCGTAATTCGTACCGTCTTTGTTGGCATTCAGTTGTAAGGTGCTACACACTTCTAAGGCCAGCCATTCAAGATCTTGTTGTCCTAATCGTAAATCTCCGTTATCTGGGCCTGAATAGTGGTCGGCTTCTAATCGGTCGTCATCGGGTACATCACAGCGAAAATAAGCGGCCACAAAAGGGCTACCGTGACCCGTAAAATAAGCAAAATCGACAGTGTCTACCCAATGGTTGGCGGTGCCACCTTTATCGGGTCGTTTGAAGTCCTCCTCCCACGCATTTTTATCGCCCCAGTTAAAACGGCCGACCCAGCCATCATGGTTTACAAGTTCATGATAGAATCCGCCAGCATCTTCATGCTCATACGTTAGAGAATTGTGGCAGTCATAATCGTTAACCCATTCTACGCCTACTTCTTTCATTGGTTTTCTCCTAATTACGTCTAAGGATAGGGGGCTGACTTTAAACGGTCAGCCCTTATGATTGAACACTTAGCTTTTGCAGAAAGTTCGATAAACATACTCGTTACTCGGACCGCTATAACCGTTAGTCAGTCTGCGATGCGCGCGTAAGAAAACAATGTAAGAGCATGAATCCCAAGTGGTGGTCGGTATGGCCGCTGTGGTTCCGTTGCCACCTCGGAATGTTAAACTGCCACCGTGATTCACGCGTGGAATCGGCCAGTGCATATTGGTACCTTGCTTTTCGATCTCTACTTCGTACCAATCCAAGTGTGGATGGTCAACGGTATAGTTCACCGTTACGGTACTGGTAACGGGTTGACATAGGCTGCTATTAACGATGAATTCATCCAGCTCAAGCCATAACAATATATTGGCGTTATTGATAACCAGTGCATCCATTGTTTGATCATGAATCAGAGTCCACCCCGTTCCAGTATCCTGTTCAATTTGATAACCAATCGCAAATTTATGCACTTGACGAGCGGTATCAATCGTCGCGGCGGTTCCCGCATCTGGGTTGGGAGCAGGATTAGAATAACTTGCACCCGGCACCAATTTGTTGGATTTTAGGGCGATGAGTTTATTGGTAACGGGCGTGTACATTGGATCGTCTTCAACTTCTATCCAACCAGCCGCATCAGGTTCATAGTTATGTAGTGCTGTTGGGTTGTTGACATAAACCGGCTCAAGTATTAACGGCGAGGTAGATACGACAATTTGCCCTACTTTTGTTTTAGCGATCATGTCTTTAGTGACAGGGTTGGTGGGTGTCGGCGCTGTGATTCCAGTCCACTCGGCATAAAGAAAGCGGTAACGAAGTTTTTTGGTTGCGGTGGCTTTGCCTACTTGTCCGATTAGGTCCATGGTACTGAAAAAGGCCAAATTAGACGTTTTTTCGTATCCGTCTGTTGTGAAGTCATGCATATTGACGCTATCAGGAATCTGGTAATTTCCGATATTTGTCCACATTGGAATTTCATTAGGATCGGGTTGTACAACCAGTTCAACACAGAGTTTAGTGCAAAAACAGTTAGAGACATTTTCTCGATCTGGTTTACGTCCTCGTGATGGTGGTTCATCCAATAGGGTAACGGGATTGCCATCGGTATCGACACCTTCAATTTTAAAGTAAATATCTGGGCCACCTGTCCATTCTAAATTGATAAAGGGTGAAAAAGGGGTTCGATTGAATTTTGATCGATCATAGTAAATAAAAAACTGACCGTTGGGAGCGGTGTTTGCTGAACCAAGGTAGTCATCTTGAATCCAGTCCACATCGTAGGCTTTAACCGTGACATTACCCACTGGACTCATTGGTTTATCGCAAGTTACCACTTGTCCGCAAATTACCCAGATGCCGTGTTTTTTTAAAAAGGCACACCAAAGACTAGTAGGCAGTACAAAATCACTAAAATGAGTGTAACCATTATCAGTTTGATCCCATTGTGGTTTGTACAGTGCAATACGATAATGTTCGGGCGATTCTAACTGTTTGTCACCACCAGCAATGTGTTTGAAAGTAATGATGACTTCAACGCACTCTCCCTGATAATCGGTCTTTTCAGGGTCAATGGAAAATTCAACCTTTCCAGCCTCATTCGTTTGTCCTTGAGCAAGAAGATTGGAATGCATTTGTTTGAATTCGGCATCAGACAGTTGCTTGAACGCATTTTTTATATTGGCTTGATTAGAACATTCTTGCTCTTTGCTTCGATAAATCGCTACGTCAATATTTGAAAAATGCTCTAAACACTCTTCACAAATTCTTCCTGCAAAATGGGCTGCATATTGATATCTATTAGTCATTACAATGATCCTTTTGTTTATTGAAATACGATGACTCCATCAAGATTTTCACTCGCCTTCATTATTGCAGTATTCTGCGTACTATGTACATTAATTTACGTAATAATTGATTTTAAGCAAGAAAGTGGATTGAGAAAATATAAAGAGGGTGTTTGAAGATAGGGAGGTGTTTGATTAAATGGATTAAAAGTCGAGTTAACTGCTAACTCTTTTGTATTTCAAAGGGTTGATGAATCTGTCATTTCAATCACTAACCGATTGGGTTCCACTTTAATTAATTTAATCGTTAATTGAACGCCTGACTCAAGTGTCACATTAAGAGTGTTTTTACTGCGCATATTCCATTGACCCATCAATGGAAAACGACCATTCTCCGGTGCGATACCGATATAAAGAAAATGGCCATTATTCTCGATGTTAAAACCAATTCGCCCCCTTGATCGTGGAAAAGGGAAGCTTTCAGGACGGTAGATTTGTTCGCTTGAAGACTTCTCTTCTTCCTGAGAGCGCAACCATTTCTGAAACAGAGAGGGCGGTAGTTTATCTTTCATTCTATTTACTGAAGAAACGAATGAGTTTTTTGATAAAGCGTAATAAAACGTTCAACAGTGCGAGAATCCAGCGGATTAAACAGGGTTTAGCTGGTTTTAAGTGCCCAACGGTTTTTAACACGAATTGCTGTCCCCCGATGACTTCATAGGCACCATTTTGCTCTTCTTCTTGTTCTATATTCATGAAGAAAATTTCTGTGCTTTCCTCTGTTTGAACATATGGTATCACCGTGGTATGAATGCTGTTAAATGTTTTGGGAGCGAGCTTTAATTCAATCCAAGCGTCATTTTGGGTAACCTGAATAACGGTACCTTCTATTGGTTTAACGCCAGTGCCTTTTTTCCCTGACAGGCTCCATAAACCCCAGAGTTTTTCGCCTAAGTCAACATATACAGCGCCCCAATCCAGAACAGACCGACGTCTGCTTTCACGAGGTAAATTAAAACGTAATCGAATTTGTCGATCCGTGTCGTTCATGTTTCCGACAATGACTGAGGCGTATCGACCACCATCGGCCGTTTCTTCTGTAACGGTGATATTTTTCCATACAATGCGTTTGTTATTTTGCACGTTCTGGCTGAGGTTGCCTCCTTCAGGAAACGTCATGCCGAAAGGTGAAGACGTATCGGTTTCAATACGCGCGAGTAAACAAAAATGCCCTTGGTCTGCGCCAAAAGAGGCATAGTCATCTGGACTCGGTGGCTCCCAGGGAAATTCAAAGATACTGTAGTCACCGGCATTGATGTTGCCAGTATCTTGCTCACCGATGGCATCACCCATTAAGGCTGGCACAGCAATACTGGCATCCCAAGGCGCTGGCCAAGCAAGAGCCGTTGAGGCTTTGGCCCAATAGAGTTTTAAACGGCCACTTGCTTGCCCAGTACAGCCTTCGCAACGCACGCGTACATAAACATAATTGTGGCGATCTCCGCTACTTCTATAAACAGGGTTTTGATGTTCTTGTTGCACGACACCATCATTACTGTGGCGTACCCAGATATCGAGACTGCGATACATGACGGTTGATTCAGTATTGGGCTCATTGCCAATATCATCAAATGTATCTTTCATCCATAAATGAGCAGGGGTGGTTGCGGAGGGAGGTACCAGAGCGTCAGACGCCATGAGGCTTGCGCGTGGGCCATGCATACAGGCTTCCATTCTTGCGGCTTGTCCTGCAGAAAACATCACCATACAATTGTCGTCGACATAATCCATGTAGTTCATGAACATGTCCCCACTGTTAGCACAAGAGGTGCTTGGATGGGTCGGACAACCCGTATTGTAGAAATTTTGATTGGGTGTGTCATCCACGTCATCGGTATCCGTACAACTTGCCGTGCCTCCACCCCAAATATGAAAAACATTAAGCCAATGACCTAATTCATGTGTACCAGTTCGGCCTAAATGAAAAGGTGCCGCCGCTGTTCCTGTGTCGCCAAAACTTTCGTAATCAACAGCAAAGCCATCTTCGTCCGCAGGGCCGCCAGGAAAGGACGCATAACCCAAGAGCCCTGTCACTAGATTACACACCCATATATTCAAATATCGATCACTCGGCCAGCCGTCGACACCACCCGAGGCGGAAAATTTGACGGGGTTTCTGAGTTGTGCGGTAGCCGCAGAGCTATCATGATCGAAAGCGGTAGTCGTAGTAGCGGTGCGTGTGATCCCTGTGGTCGCTTGACAGTCAGGATCGCGTGATGCCAATTCAAATTGAATTCTTGTATCAGCAATAACGGGAGTAAAATCGGCTGGAACCGAAGAAAGATCTGTGTTTAATGCACGATAATCTTCATTAAGTACATCAATTTGACTTTGAATTTGAGCATCGGTAACGTTCTGAGCAGCTGTGTTGTATACGACATGAACCACAACGGGAATTTTAATAATTCCGACACGAAGACCTGCATCAAGCTCATTGCGATTGGCAATGTATTCTTTAGTAAATCGTTCGATCTCTTCACGATTTTTTCGATATTCTGGACTGCTTTTAAGCAGTTTAAAATGATCATCCACCGATACGCAAGAACGGTGACGATTAGGGTGTTGTGGGCGGTCAGGTTTGTAGTACGACAGTTGATTTTTCATGATTCTGTGTCCTTGATTCAATTTGGAAACCTACTCTAAGATTCTGGAATGCCACAGTGTTTTGGCAGTGTTATGGTTCAAGGGTCTACGGCTTTCGCAATAACCATTCCTAGGCATGTCGGGCCGCAAATAGCCAACCCTATCCAGCCAAAACTAGCGCAAACACAAGAGATATCACTGATAATATCAATAGCCTTTTTGTCGTTATCGACCCCACCATTTCCACTGCCTTTTAAGATTTTTTCCTGCATGTCTTTTGTTAGGGTAATCAGAAAATCTTTAAAATAAATTTGATATTCATACATTAAGGCCGCTGTATCAGCACTTTCAAGGTCTGCAAAAGACATTCTCGAGCCATTTAACAAAACAGAGCTCTTGGCTGAATCGCATTGAATTTCAAGCTTCTGTTGAGAGGTGGTTTTTTCAATGGTTATATTGATATTCGCGCTGACATTGGACGGTTCGGAGTCAATAGGCTTACTAGGTGTCTGTTTGTTCCAATGAACTTGCATGACAGGGCGCTTTTCAAAATCATTAGCTATAAATTCAAACGCATTATTTTGAAACTTTAGAAAGTAGGACTTCACTCCTCGAGAGTGAGCGATATGAGGAGAGGACGGTTTTATCAAGGTTCCCGTATCATCCGCTTTCAGTTCTCTAAGATTTTGTTTAAGTGATTCCGCCTCACGTTCTTTGTTGCGAATCTCCTCTTCAATTTCCCATATTTTCCAAATCAGGTCATCAAACGACATATGTCTCTCCTACTTGGTTTATTGTGTGGCATGCCCTAGTGGTTAACTAACATCTTATACCTGCGTATACTACGTAGTCAATGACTTTTATGCGAAGTTAGTTATTAGGGTAAAATAGGGACTGCTAAAACTATTAATTGAGCATGATAGGGAGTGGTAGGATTCAGCTTAATGTTTATAGGAGTGGCTAAGTTAGCCGATAGGTCTGACAATCTTACTGTTCATCTTTGCTGTAAATACGGCTTAATAGCCGTGTTTACATGAAGCAGAGCTTGATCTTTTTTAAATTCTATTTATTCGGAATTATCTGTTTTTGGTTCACGAAAGCCCGGTTTAGCAATGATTTCTAAATAAAAAGACTCTAAGCCATCCGTTTCGGCCTGATTGATTTTTTGATCAATTTCAGCAAAGTGAATGACATCACTACTGGTTTGATCTAAACCAAATCGACAGTCAAAATCCCAATAATCCGCACCAGAAGGCAATGCGCGTTTTCGCTCTCTTTTAACGTATTTTCTTACTTCATGTTTAATGGCTTCAATCAATCTAGGTGTTGCGATTTTTTCGTGAGTTAATGTAAAGGTTTTTTTCATAATGGTCA
>Ga0316204_10007204_pt1 | contig 16487 bp, 16 predicted proteins | sample 6monrhotite_MG_2_FD_205661 | JGI IMG/M metagenome (GOLD analysis project Ga0316204, IMG submission 205661) | Microbial mat bacterial communities from mineral coupon in-situ incubated in ocean water Damariscotta River, Maine, United States -... | ecosystem: Environmental > Aquatic > Marine >... | reverse complement strand
AAAAATCACTGCCCCATGACTCATCATCACGCGAAAAGACAGCTTCAAAATAGTGCCCGCTAGTCGGGTAATAATTATTATTACGACTGTCGTAATTCGTCATCAAGCCTAAGCTGGATGTAACCAGGGTACCGGTAATTGCAGGTATCTCAACGAGATTAGAAATATTGAAGTTCAGATCAGAGCTTGAGTACGCATATCGTAACCCCATGTACCAGTTTTTAGTGTTAGGTAGCCGTCCCAGCATCTGGCCGAATACGGCATCGCTGTTAAGAGTATATGGAACCGATGCATCTTCTTTAATACCGGGCGCATAATAGTCCAGTTTCAAACCAGCGCTAACAATTGCCGCTCGATAGCGTATTTTTCCTTCTTTCCAGCTACCATCGTGAAACCCACCTGCAAACCAGCTTTCTGAATCCGTATACATTCCACCTATGCCACTGGTCGAATTGGGTACTTCAGGGTTATCTGATGCTTTTGGATGCAAGTACAAAATTGCCGCTTGCAAGCCACTGCCAACAGTGGGGTTGGAAACAGGAATCGGCACGGTTAACCAGGTTCCTTTGAACCTTGTTTTTTTTGCTTTGATATCGTGCGCTTTTTCAGTGAGCTCTACGAACTCATCTTCCATCGCGGCGCGAGAAGGATAAGAGACTAAAATTAAACCTAGAATTACAAATATCGCAAAATGATAACGAAAAAACTTAAACATGTAACTATCCCAAATCGCCAGCCAGAGATTAATTTATCGTATATTTTTGATTGAGTTTACTAGAAAAGGGCTCTCTGTGAGTAAAAATATTTTAAAACAGGCGTTCTATTATTTGATATAGTCGCTCTCAAAATAAAGTCCCCGTGGCACAACTGGATAGCGCAATGCCCTCCTAAGGCGTAGGTTGCAGGTTCGATTCCTGCCGGGGACACCATTTAGCAATAGTAAAGGCAAAAAAAAACCACCTGCAGGTGGTTTTTTTTTATTCATTAAATTAACTATGCTGTTAATTTTGCTATTTTTTCAAGTAAGCGCTGAAAATCAACGGGTTTAGTATCGTAATCATCACAACCTGCTTCGAGTGCCTTCTCTCTATCACTCGACATGGCATGCGCAGTAAGTGCTATAACCGGAATATTTGCTGTTTCAGAACCTGCTTTCAAACATTTTGTCGCTTCCCAGCCATCCATCACGGGTAAACTCATATCCATTAAAATCAAATCTGGCAAGTTTTCTTCTGCTTGGTTAACGCCATCCTGGCCATCAATAGCAAGCGTTACGAAAAAACCTTTTCGCTCTAAACGTCGAGATAACATATCACGGTTGTCTTCATTATCTTCAACTAACAATATTTTTGTCATTTTTTAAAACTCGCCTGACATTTTATTAACGAAATATGCTTTATACACTATTTATCGACAATCAAACTATTATCTTTAACAGAACATTCGAAAAATCAGAGGAATAACAAAGCAGGATATTTTAATATAAAAAGACTCATAATTAGTCGGCCTTACGAGTTAAAATATCAAAAAAGTAGTAAAAGGGAAAGCAGGTTAACTGTGCATATAATAGCTCGAAAAAATCTATCTGACTTAGCCATTTACATTTCTTTTGCTTATCTCACATCTATATTAAGTGTCATTATAGTCTTTTCGAATAACGAATCTTTGCATTAAATTTATCCGTTGGTAATACACCCACTGCACGTGGATAAATACTATCATTCAGATACTTCATTTCTTCTTCAAGTTCACTTTCTGCTAAATCTTTATACCATGCTTTACGTTTACCATTGTCACCCGGTGACCAGCGATAGCCTCTTTTCTTTAAAACATCCTTGCGATCAAACGGTGCCCCTTCTGCCCAGAGACGTATATCAGTGCGTCGAGCACTTTTTAATAACTGGCTTAAAACCTGCTCTCCACTTTTAGGAAACTGTCGACTTAAAATTTCAATACCAGCCTGACAATCAATAGTTGCCCGGTGTCCCTCATAAAAAAAGCCAAATTTATAAGCCAGATATTCAAGCTTAACACCTTCGAAGCCTTCTTTATTCCATTCAATATCCGCAATAGAACAAGCCCAGGCAATGTCAGTAAAATCATCAAGTAAATTTTCAACAAACGGACGGTCAAAACGTGCATTATGAGCAATGACAATAACCGCCTCAGATAACATTTTAGAAACTTGCTTTAGATCGATGGACTGGGCTTTAACCATTTCATCAGTTATGCCAGTAATTTGAGTAATGATGTCAGGTATGGGTATGCCTGGATCCTGGAACGCATTATAGGCAGGCAAAAGACGATAAATATTTCCTTCTTTGTCAAACTCAAAAGGCACTAATGCAAGCTCGATAATCTCATCGTCGTCTGCGTCCATACCCGTTGTTTCGGTATCCAGATAAATACCAATTTTAAGATCTTCATTCGGATTATTGTTATAACATTCAACAGGTACAAAACGTTGTATAATTTTGTAGTCACCTGTTTTAGTCAGTTCATCGATACATTTTTTATAGTCAGTATTATCCATTTTTATTCTTCTTATATGTTAATTAGGTTAAGCGGCAAAAAGAAAATCCGTTCCTTCTTCTTTCCCCATATCTAACAAAGCTTGTCGCATTTTCTCACGTGCACCACGCGCACCTACCGCCCCAATAATTAAAGCTTCATTTTTACGGGTATAATCTCTTAATTCAGTATAATGCATAACCGGCAGACCTCTTTTGATGCCACCAACCCTGCGCGGATTAACTTCTATAAAAGCAAGAATATCAACATTTTGCTCAGCTAATATATCATGGAAATAGACACCCGTTGGCCCGGTTCCCCATATTATCGCTTTTCTCTGTTTTAAGTAATCATTACTACGCGCTAAATAATACCCCTTTGCTTTCATAAATAATTTCTGCTCATAGCGTTTATCACAATGTGTTAAACGTTTTTTATGTTCACGCCAATGCAATACGACACCCTCAGGCTTACCCATTTTAATGCCTAATGCATGTGCGCGCAGCCATATATCATAATCTTCTGCCCATTCAGGATCATGATAGCCAGCTAATGCTTCGTAACATTCTCGCCTGAAAAATGCCGTTGGATTAGGAAGTGGGCTTTCAATAAAGAGTTCACGTTCAATATCTTCTGGCAAACATAATAAATTCAACCATTTTTCATATAATAAAAATCCTTCTTCAACAATAGAGTCGCTAACTATTTTTACCTGGCCACCCGCAATACCAATTTCAGGTGATTGTTGTAAATAAATTAATTGTTTGAATAAACGATCGGGTAAGGCAATATCATCTGCATCCATACGAGCAATATACTTTCCCCGGGAATGTTTAAAACCTGTTTGCATTGCAGCAACAACACCATGGCCTGAAGATGAGTAGCGTTTAAAGCGTTGATCTTTAGTAAACGTAGCTGGTAAGTTTTTCACTGCATTATCAGTGGAGTGATCATCAACCAGGATAAGTTCAAGCTTAACATTTTTTTGATTTAATATGCTGGTAACAGCTTCTGTAAGATAAATACCTGCGTTATATACAGGCATAATAACGGAAATTAGTGGCGATACATTAGCCATTAAATTTCTTGACTGATATATATCTTAACGTTTAACAAAATTGCTATCGAATCCACCAAGCAATTTAGATTTTGCCTTTTCGTATTCATTTTTACTAATCACGCCTTCATCACTTAAACGTCTTAACATTTTAATTTCACCGGTCAATTGTTTATCTCCATCAACAGCCATATGACTACGAAATTTTTTAATCCGGTTTTCGATCGCAGCAATAAATGAAGCAAATGATTTTTTACATGGCTTACCTACACTTAATATAATGAGTGGAACATGTGCATTGCGAGAATAAAAAATTTGCGTTCTTGCTGTGTGTTTCCAGAACTTGAGTAAACAGACAATGCTAGCAACAGTACCTACTAATAACACAATACCAAGATAAATGTTTTTATTTGCACTTAAGTAATCTGGCAGAACTATCAAAAGTAACAGCATAGTTAAAAAGAAAGCAATACTTGCCGCCAACCATTTCCAGGCAATTGTCAGAGACTTTTTACTTTTATCCTGTAGTGAAAGAATATCAATTGAGTAGCGTTGTTCTGTTTTTTTACCGCGGTTCAAAATCTGTAATTCACGACCATCGACCAGTTTAATTTGAAGTTCAAAACCAGGTGCATTACGCTGCTTTAAAACAAGTTCATTTTCCGCCATAACATCCTCTTTTCACACGGCAAAATACAAAGACTACTCATTAACGCTACTATTTATAGCATGAAATAATCGCAAATTCTGCAAAATTGACCTTTAAAAATCAGACATTCCTAGCAAATTAGCAAGCTAATTTGTCTATATCCACAGATTATTGGATAATCCCACTTCAAATAATTCAGAGGAATTTCACGTGAATAAAAGCTTTATTACCAACAGTTTAGCTATTTTAGTCGTAATTGCTGGCCTGCTCATGAAAAATGAGCTTGTATTAAATATCGGATTATTTGCCCTGTCTGGCGCCATTACTAACTGGCTTGCCATTCATATGTTATTTGAAAAAGTCCCAGGCTTGTATGGCTCTGGCGTTATTCCTGCTCGTTTTGAAGACTTTAAGATTGCTATTCGTAGCCTGATGATGGAACAGTTTTTCACTGAAGAAAATATTGACCGTTTCCTGCGTGTCTCAGATGGTATTAAGCCTGATCTACATCTTGCTCCCGTGATCGAAAAAGTAGATTTAAGTCCTTCCTTTGATGCGTTAATTAAAGTCATTATGGAATCCTCATTTGGCGGCATGCTGGGGATGTTTGGAGGTCAGGAAGCTTTAACGCCACTAAAAGAACCTTTTATTAAAAATATGAAACAATCTCTCATAGATATGACTCAAGCTGAAACGTTTCTCGACTTGTTACGAGATGAAATTGAACAGCCCGATGTAATGAAAGATATTAGAGCAAAAGTGGAAGACATTATTGAAAAACGCTTGGAAGAACTTACTCCACAACTCGTTAAAGAAATCGTTCAGGCTATGATCAAAAAACACCTTGGCTGGTTAGTTGTATGGGGGGGTGTCTTTGGCGGGCTCATAGGTTTCGCTGCCGCATTAATTACCATCTAAAACCCCTGTGCTTAATCACTCTTCATAATGGATTTAACTTTATTAGACTTAAGTTCAGTCGACCTGAATGCAATAAATTTTAGTGTAATAGATTTTTCAGTTACTGAACTCGTTCTGATTGCTTTGATATTTATCTGGACTGGTTTTGTTCGCAGTGGTTTAGGTTTTGGTGGAGCAGCATTAGGGCTGCCTCTAATGCTTTTCATTTATAATCAACCTGTCTACTGGTTGCCTATTATTGGTGCACACTTATTATTTTTCACATCATTAACTCTGCGCTCTCGCTTAAATAATGTTGACTGGCCATATTTAAAAAAATCCAGCGTTTTTATTATTCCACCGGCATTAGTCGGTGTTTTAGGACTAATCAGTTTACCGAATAACTGGTTAATTATATTTATTTATTCCGTCACATTATTTTATGCTTTCATCTGGCTTCTGAATATGAATATTCGAAGCAGTAATATCTGGTTAGACCGCTTTCTGCTGGCTGTCGGGGGTTATGTTGCAGGCACATCACTCACCGGAGCGCCATTAATGGTCGCGGTATACATGCGCAATGTGGCAGCAAACCAGCTAAGAAACACATTATTTGTTTTGTGGTTTATTCTGGTCAGCATTAAGATGACGACGTTTAAAGCATTAGCTGTCGACATACATTTATTAACCGCCATCTATTTACTCCCTGTCGCGGCAATCGGCCACTTCGCAGGAATTAAAACACACGACTTAATATTAAAAAATGATCAGCTGTTTAAACGTATCATTGGTGCCGTGCTGATTATTATAAGTGTATTAGGACTTATTCAGGTTGATTTTCAAGCTTAGGCTGAAGACTTTCATCTAAAATATAAACTTTTTCCTTTCCATCGACAGGATTTGGGAATGACAATTTAAACGCGGTCAATTGTAAATCAGTGCTTTCTGAATCATTCCCATGCAGTCTGTCACCGACAACAGGAAACCCGGCCTCAGACAAATGGATTCGAATTTGATGTTTTCGTCCGGTCTCAATATCTACCAGTACTAATGACCTGTTTGTATTTTTATCATGTTGAAGTAAAGTCACATGTGAAATTGCCGGTTTATTATCAATTGCATTTGAGTATGTCACCGTTTGATTTGTGAATAAGCCATGCACCAGTACTTTATACTGTTTTTTAATTTTTTTCTTTTGGAATAAATCTGCCAGTAACTTTGCCATCTTTTTCTTATGCGCGATAAGGATCAGACCTGAAGCAAACCTGTCCAGACGATGAACAACAAATGCAGGACGTTGTGGCTCTAAATGTTGTTCAACCCAGCGATTAATTGCACAGTGATCACCCCATTTACTTCCCTGAGACAACATACCACGCGGTTTATACCAAACACTGTATTCAACCTCATCAGCAACAAGAATAGCGTCATCAACTGTCTGGTTAAGTACATCAGGATCAAAATAAAAGTAAAGTGTTGTACCTGCGTGAAGTTTTTTACTGTGTCTGCGTAAACGCTGGGTACCCTTTTTATCGGTTGTCCATACAGCACCTTTTTGCATAGCCAGTTTAATTTTTTGTTTCGAAAAGCCTGATTCAGTTGCGAGTAAGTCGACAGCAGTTACTGTATTTTCAGTAACATCAATATGAAACTCATTGCGTTCTAAAGACAAAATAATCTCGCGTAACTAAAGGGTATATTCTCAGCATACTGTATTTGTATTAAAAAATGGCAGCATATGCACGAAGCAGCATTGGGTAAACTAACGTATACATTTATTATTTCCTTATAATATTTAAGACTCAATCCATTTTTCTGTTTTCTAAAACTGATTCTAATACTTCCACAAAATAGTCTACATTTATAGGTTTTGTAATATACTCTTCAAAGCCATATGTTTTGCCATTACTAACTGATTCTATTAGTGCATCTGCGCTGATTGCAACAACCGGAATGTTTTCTGTAGTTTTATTATTTTTTAATTTAATTAATGCTTCATGGCCGGACATCCCTGGTAAATTTATATCCATTAATATTAAATCGAGATTTTCATCTTTTATAATTTCAAACCCTTCTTCAGCTGTGGTCGCTTCAAACATGGTAATTTCCGGGCACATTATCGATATAATTTCTCTTACTAGCTCGAGATTAAATTCATCATCTTCTATATAAAGCACATTGTGATGCTTTTTCTTATTAGAATTATTTAAACACTCCTTTTTTTCAGGCTCAGAAGTATCGGTTTTTATTTCAACATTCAGCACCGGAAATTCAATCCAGAAACAACTACCTTGCCCTTCTTTACTTTCAACACCTATTTCACCATTCATTAACTCGACTAAATTTTTAGCAATATTAAGGCCTACGCCTATTCCCGCAATTGCCTGTTTATCAGCATCCAAGCGTTGAAATGCATCAAAAACTCTGGTCATCTGGGTTTGTGTTAATCCAGCACCTTCATCACAAATAAAGATTTTGATAAACTTGTCTTCTGTTAGCTCACATCGAACTGTTACATTACCTTTAGCACTATTAAACTTTATAGCGTTTGTTAATAGGTTCAAAACAACTTGCTTAAAACGAACTGGGTCAATATTAACGTAACATGCTACATCATGGCTTATACAGTCAACAATTTTAATATTACTATCGCTTGTCATTGAACGTGAAATTTCTACACATTCTTTAACCAGAGGGAATACATTTTTTTCATCACTCTTAATTAATATTGTATTTGTTTCTATCTGGCTAAGATCTAATAATTCTTCAACCAGGTCTAATAAATGAGAACCTGATTTCAGTATATTATTTATATATTTTTTCTCATGTGAATTCTTATTAGATAATTCAATATCTAAAATTTGAGCAAAACCTAATATCGCATTAAGCGGAGTACGTAATTCATGACTCATTCTTGTTAGAAATTCTGACTTAACTTTATTTGCATGCTCTGCTATATCCCTGGCATTAGTTAAGGCTAACTGTGACTCCTGAAGGTTTCTCACCATATCATTAAATGATTTAGAGAGATCCGATATTTCATCTTCACCATCAACCATAATTTCTGTATCAAAATTCCCATTCGCAACTTCATTCGAAGCATCAACTAACCTGACAAGTGGTTTTCTTAAGCTGCGTGTTATAAATATTGAGATTACAAAAGCAATTATAAAACTAATAATAATTAATACTATATAACTATAGCGTGACATTTTAAGTTGTTGAGCCAGAAGGCCATCTGCTGTTTCTGCATTTTTTAACTGGGACTTGGATAAGTTTTCAAGACACATATTTATCTCATCAAACAAAGGCATAACTTTAGATGTCATTATATGGGCATCCATCCGCCAAATTTTCGTATTAAATTTCGCAATCGTTTCGCCAAGATGACCCATATATTCATTTCTTATTTTTTCTAATTTCTCAACCCCCTCCAGACCAAGATCAAGTTTTAATTTTTTAATACTATTCATTTGTTCTAAGTTAACTTCTGCATACGTCTTCACATTAACAAACTCCCGGGCTTGCCTGGTAGCTAAAGTAATGCGTAACGAACTCATCATCTGTGTCCAGCTATGCCGCATATCAGATAATTTAATTACTACTGCTTTGGGTATATCAGAATATATATTTTGTTCAATAATATAATCAATCAAACCTAAATACTCTAATGCTAATGGATTGAGCACAGTTGCAGCAGAGTAAATAACAGGATGATTTTCTTCAAAACTGCCGCTATATTTTTTTATTTCAGTAACATAGCTATTAATTTTTTCGACAATAGTTTCTACACGTCGTAGCTCTTTATTACTTAAATCAAACTCAGGTTTTTCTGCATATTGTAAAAGTACAGTTAGATCACTTTTTAGCTTAGATATTGTTTCAAAATAATCTTTTAAATTAGCGTCTTCACCGTTCAACAGGAATTTATGTATATGGTTTGCAGCAGATTCTGAATGTTCAATTGCGTTACTTGCATTCCGGATTATTGGTTGTTGTTTTTCAATAACGTTCTTACTAAGTTGAGATATTTTATTAAATTCAAACAGCATGTATCCCATACCTAAAATCAAAATTACACTCAGCAATGTGAATCCAAAAATGATTTTGTGTTTAAAACTTAATTTTTCAAAAAAATTAGTCATTAATTACATTACAACCCAATACATGCTAATTAAATAAACAATCTGATTATACTATCATTTATATATACGTATTCACTCGAGACTTAATGAAATCCCTTATAAAATCTGTCAACTTCTTATTTTAAAAAAATTAAATTAGTTTCTCATATATTCTTCTTAATAAAAAACATTTAACGGTAATATAGACTTAATCAGTTCATTAATATTATTAAAGGTCTCTTCCCGGTAGCTGTTTTTACGATATAACATACCGATACGCCGTGTCGGTTTTGGATCACTAAACTCTATATAACGAATGTCATCCGCATTGCTCGTTTTCTTTGGCACGGCTAACTCAGGCATTAATGTCATTCCCATCCCTTCACCAACCATGTGGCGTAACGTTTCCAGGCTGGTTGCCTGGTAATGCTCCTGTTCTTTTGCTCCTGCTAGCATACAGACATCAAGAATATGCCCACGTAAACAATGACCTTCTTCAAGTAGTAATAATTTTTTCTGGGCAATATCGCCCATATTAAGCTGTTTTTTCTTTGCCAGAAGTTGATCTCTATTTACCGCCAAACGAAATGGCTCTCTAAACATATCCAGCTCAACAAAATCATGTTTATCAATGGGTAATGCCAAAATAAGGCAATCCAGCTCTGCTTTTTGTAATTTTTCTAACAAGATATGTGTTTGATATTCATATAACCAGAGTTTTAAATTTTTAAAATGGTTATGTAGGTGCGGCATAATAATCGGTAATAGATACGGTGCAATCGTTGGAATAATTCCGACACGCACATCCCCCACCATAGGATCTTGATAATAGAGAGCAATATCCTTAATTGAATTTGTGTCTCGAATAACATTACGTGCAAGTTCGAGAACAGTGTTACCGGCTTCAGTCATGCTGACCTGCCGGTTACTCCTATCAATTAACTGAATACCCAATTCCTGTTCCAGTTTTTTCAACTGGCCACTCAACGTTGGCTGGCTTACAAAACAACGTTCCGCAGCCCGATGAAAATTACGCTCTTCGTCAACGGCAATAAGGTATTCAAGCTCTCTAATGTTCATGGTCACCTCAAATTTATGCCCTAAATCATATGATAGGCAATACCTATCATACTAGTAGAAATAAACGATTTTATCAATCGCAATAAAATCCTGATAATACTCCCGTGTTCAAGGCACAAGCTATAAACGACGCCTTACAAACTAATTTAATTTCATACGCATAGCGTAATAAGGAGAAAATAATGGAAAATCGTGAAGGTCAAAATGTACCACAAGTTACATTCCGTACTCGAGATAATCACCAGTGGTTAGACGTTACTACAGACAGCATATTCAAGGATAAAACGGTAGTTGTGTTTTCATTACCCGGTGCATTCACACCAACGTGTTCATCAACTCACGTACCGCGCTATAACCAGCTAACACCTGCTTTTAAAGAACACGGTGTAGATGACGTTATCTGTGTTTCAGTAAATGATGCATTTGTAATGAACGAATGGAAAAAAGGCCAGAATGCTGACAATGTAACTTTCTTACCGGATGGTAATGGAGACTTCAGTGAAGCCATGGGTATGTTGGTCGGTAAAGAAGAAATTGGTTTTGGAAAACGTTCATGGCGTTACTCTATGTTGGTTAAAAATGGCGTCATTGAGAAAATGTTCATTGAGCCAAATGTACCAGGCGATCCGTTTGAAGTTTCTGATGCTGATACAATGTTAGACTTTGTCGCACCAACAGCTAAGAAACCGATGGATGTGACTATTTTCACTCGTCCAGACTGTGAATACTGTGTCCGTGCTAAAGGTATGTTGGCGGATGCTGGCATTAAGTATGAAGAACTTGTTTTAAATCGCGATTATACTGAAATGACATTACGTGCAGTTGCAGGTATTTCAAGTGTACCTCAAATTTTCATTAACGGTGACTATGTCGGTGGTTCTGAAAGTTTAGAAGAATACTTGTCTGAAGAAAAAGTCGCTTAGTAAAGCTTACATGCTTCGGTAAAAAGGTGACTCATGTGTGAGTCACCTTTTTTTATGCCAGCATCAACTGGTTATACTATTCCAAGCCATCTATATTAAAATAAACATTACTATTAACTTGCTTGTATATAACTATGATAAATGAGTCCATCACGTTATCAGCAGTAACAAAAGCTGACATTGATAAGGTAAACCAGATTATAGAATCCGCTATCAGGTGTTGGAATCTTCCCGAACGCGTCAAACGTCTCTCTATTCCCAGTTATCTATACAATGAATGGGATCTGCAACAGTTTGATATAGTCGTCGCAAAACAATCCGATACGATTATTGGGGTTGCCAGTTGGCAGCAAGCCAGTAATAAAGATACACCCAAGCAACAAAATGGATTATTACTTCATGGACTCTATGTTCAACCCGAGTTTCAGAACAAAACGGCAGGTAAACAATTACTACACGCAGCAGAGGCGAGTGCACGTGATAAAGGGTTAAACGGGCTACTGGTGAAGGCCCATAAAGATGCCACAACATTTTTTATTAAAAATAACTTTGAAGCCGTTAAATCGGCTCATGCACCCAATCAGTACACTTACCTGTTCTGGAAAAAGTTATAAACCTAAACCAGAAAGATCCAGCTTCCCATCTTTCATCGGCGGGCACCAAAAATACGCCCCACTAATCGGTTTTGTAAAATTAAAAATAGCATCCTGAATTTTATCATCATGACCTAACATTCGGCTGAGTAGTGCCTCAAAGGCAGCAAATGATTTCCCAAACGCAACAAACATTAAACCGGCATTCATCCCTTCTGCCCATGGCATTGATCGGCGAACTATAAAAGCTTCAGGTTCAAAGCTTTCCTGTGCGGTGCGTTTTACATGTGCATATCCCGGCGCATCAAACTCTTCATTATTACTAATATGACGTCCAAACGAATTATCTTTTTCATCAGTAGTCATCGAGTCCAACATATCGAAATCATGAATCCATTGCTGGACGGCAACAAAACTACTGCCATCTAAACCTTTTCCTTGATCAGTAACAATTGCAGCATTAAACGCATCATCCCCTTCAGGATTTTCTGTACCATCAACATACCCACTTAAATCACGGCAGTCACTATATTGAAAACTATCAACCACATCCGACAATTCAAAAGCATCAACTAATAATTCTTCGAGATTGCGTGAACGATGAAATAATTCACCGCGGTCATTACCGCGTAACCATAACCATAAAGCACTGGGGGTAGAAGGAATATCAATAGCTGAAGATGTGTTCACCGGCATATTATGTAAACCTTTAATTTCAACAGCAAAAGCCGTTACTAAAGAAACACCAAATCCTGCTATTAAGGACTGCCCATCAACGATATCTGTTAATTTTGTCAGGCAATCTTTTGCAGCCTCTATATCGATCACATTAAATGTCATATAGCGGGCAAGTAAGGTTTCACCAGACAAAATACCGCTTTGTGTTATTGCCATTGCAAATCTCCATATTTATGAGTTTAGGTTTTTGTTTAAACTGAGTTTAACCCGTTCTGATAATTTTATATAAATAACGAGATAAAACTTTACAACCTAAACGAGAATCATTATCTTTCTTAACTCGTATAACTTACCTATATTTTGTATTATCAACTGCCACACGGACTATTTTTATATGAAATTCAATATGTTAGCGATTTATATCTTAATTTTTTTTACTGCTCAAACTACATTATTAGCTGAAGAAGATTCTGCGGAAGTTGCCATTGGTGAACGCTTATTTCTGGAAACCCGGTTTGCACAAGCCTATTACGCAAATCCTGGTAAAGCAGATCCCGTCATGAACAAAACAGTAACCTCTCAACAATCATTAAAAAGCCCTTTTGCAGGTAAAACAATGAACTGTCGTGCTTGCCACATGGTGGATGAACACGCTGAAAATCCAATAGCCGGTATGCGAAGTTACGCCGACTACGCTAAACGCCCTCCCGTTCCCAAACGGCATGATGCTGCAAAAACATCGAAACGAAATTCCATGTCGATGATGAATATTTCACTTCCCCATCAAACACAAAAGAGTGCAACCTTTCATTTTGATGGTGAATTCAATTCAATGGAAGATTTAGTTCGAGGAGCTTTCACAGGTCGGAATTTTGGTTGGACTGCCAGCGAAAGTAAGCTTGCGATAAAACACATAGCAAATATTATTCGCCAGGATGATGGTAAAGGTGAACTTGCACAGGAGTTTGGTGGTGCATATTCAATTCTACTAAAAGGAACGGATAGAAATATCGCAAAAGAATTTAAGTTACCGCCCGAATACCGGTTAGATGTTGCTGCAGCGAATGACAAACAAATTTTAGATACTGTTGCCCGACTTGTATCTGCTTATGTGAGCAATCTCAGTTTTCAGGTTGATCAACATGGAAACTATGTTGGTAGTCCATATGATGCATTTTTAAAGAAAAATAATTTACCACGTCAACCCAACAAAAATGAAACGGCACAAGACTATAGTTTACGCCTGATCAATGCTGTTAATCATTTACAAAAACCGCGTTTTATTAATAACGGTAAAAAGAAATTTTCCAGCCATCAACAAAAATTTGTTTTTGCTGAAAAAGAATTAAAAGGTATGAAATTATTTTTTAAAAAAGGCTTAAAAAATGAGAACGGTGGCAATTGTGTTGCCTGTCATACAGCACCACATTTTTCAGATTTTGGATTTCATAATACAGGTTTATCTCAACACAATTATGACGCACTCCATGGTACCGGGTCTTTCAATAGTTTGATGATCCCTGAATTAGCTGAGCGCAATAAAAATCATAATGTCTTTTTACCGGCAACAGCTAAACACCCCTCAGCGACTTCACGCTTCAGAAGTATTGCGGCAAAAAACAAACCTGGCTTTACCGATCTTGGTTTGTGGAATGTTTATGCTAATCCCGATATGCCAGGACCACAGAAAAAATTAAAATCCATTATGTGCACACAGGCAAAAATAAATAATACGGCGTGCAATAATACCTCTTTACTCGGCAGTACTGTTGCGGCGTTCAAAACGCCGGTATTAAGAGATTTAGGTCATTCAAATCCATATATGCACACAGGGCAATTTTCAGAGCTGCAGCAAGCCGTTCGTTTTTACATTACAAGCAGCGTACTGGCTAAAAATAATCATTTACGAAACGCAGAACCTGCAATAAAAGATATTAATTTAAGCGAAACAGAAATTATGCCATTAGTTGCGTTTCTTAAATCTCTTAATGAAGATTATGACTAAAACAAATAAGCTATCTCAGTAACCAAACGTACAGACCTGCATAAATAAAATTACTATACTCAACATATAAGTAATAATATTTAGTGCAGGAATGAATTGTGGAAAATGAGTTAACACCATTATTTCTAACGGCTTACCGGGGTAGTTTTACCTCAATGATGCGTTGGCCTCAGCTAGATGAATTTTGGGACCGGTTAAGCCAACAGGCTGATGATAACTGGTATATCTATGCCGTTGGCGAACAGCCTCCCGAAACATCAGTTACAAAAGAGAAATTATTATCGTTTGTCAGAGAAATCGATGTTCTGTTACATAAAGATCATACTGAAGACTATTGCGGTATCGTTTATGCTGACGACAAAACAAAACCAACATTCATAAAAATTTATGATCCAAACAATCTTGGTGTTTCCTGCGGTTTCAGCGATAACCCGCCACTACCTGGCTGGATATTATCCAAAATTCAGCCTGTCGAACTGGAATCTGCGTTAAACCCAGCCAATAATCGGCGCCGTTGGTGGAAACGATTGTTCAGCTAGAATTTCTCCTTCGTTAATATTTTTGAAATAAAATTTATTTCACCGCAACATTTACAAATCAGAGATATCAATACAAAATCAGGGAAAACACTTATAAACTGTTAAATTACTTTTAGCGTATAATGGCCATTCAATTTTATCCTTCTCACCTAATCAGTATTTAATAGTAATTTATGGCTCATTCACTTACATGGCAATCAAATGGTTTATTCAGGAATTTCACTGATGAAATAAGTCCTGAAGAAATTTTAAAGTCCAATTTCGATATACACATCCATCCCCAGTTTGAAAAAATAAAATATATCATTAATGATTTTACAAAAGTTACTGAGCTTGTAATAAATTCTGAACACACAAAAATTTATGCTTCAACTGATGACGTTATTTCTGATACTAAAGGAAAATTAAAAATAGCGATTGTTGCAAATCAGGATGCTCATATTGCTTTAGCCAATAGCTACCGAGAACAAATGAAAAACAAGTTTTTTGAGTGTGAAATATTCCAAACTCAGGAAGAAGCCCAGGTATGGGCTGAGTTATAAATTCTGCTCAACTGACTACTATTTCAGCAAATTTTGCTGAATTCCCTCTCTTTTATTATGTTTTTATGATTTAAATCATTTATTTTAGTCAATTCATGGCCTAAACTTTAAATTAACATTGTGTAACAATTTAAGGTTTAAATAAATGTCATGAAAAAGCAGATTTTACTCATTACTGCACTCTTCGTGTTAAATATGAATCTCCTCTATGCAGAAAAATTGGCCACAATACTCAGGGGAAAGGTAATCTCCAACAATTTATCAGGCATAGAAGTCGTGATTAAAGAAAGTGACGGTAGTATTTTAGATATGACCGACATATCGACTTCGGGCTTTTACAATCTTGACCTAACGATAATGGATACACCCTCACAATCAGAAGTGAAAAAATTAATTGTAGAAGTGAAAAATAAATCAGGTGCCAGTATGCAAGTTCGTGTCAACCAGTACATGAATGTTTTTGATGACACCGTTTTATTAAAACCAATCATCTTAAAATAAAACTAAACACTAAGACAAAAAAAAGCCTCCATAATGGAGGCTTTTTTGATATGGCGCGCCCGGCACGATTATTCAGCCTTCGGCTTCACCCCTTCGGGGCCGCCTTCGCTAGCTTCGGCGTTCAACATACTTCCAGTATGTTATCGAACGTAACTATTTTTATTACGTCGCACGTTCGACTCATAAACAAATACATCATGATAAACAAAAAAGGCCCACCTAACGGTGAGCCTTATTTCGTTTATATGGCGCGCCCGGCACGATTCGAACGTGCGACCGCTCGGTTCGTAGCCGAGTACTCTATCCAGCTGAGCTACGGGCGCTTTTTGAGCATGCGCACTATACATGGATATTTATTGAATTCCAATGTTTTAGTGCTTGATATAAC
>Ga0316204_10007201_pt1 | contig 16489 bp, 15 predicted proteins | sample 6monrhotite_MG_2_FD_205661 | JGI IMG/M metagenome (GOLD analysis project Ga0316204, IMG submission 205661) | Microbial mat bacterial communities from mineral coupon in-situ incubated in ocean water Damariscotta River, Maine, United States -... | ecosystem: Environmental > Aquatic > Marine >... | reverse complement strand
CTCCTCGTCGCAAGCTCCTCGTCGTCGAAATTCCCCCCCTGTGCTCTGACTCTCGGGTCGTCTGGCATGCCCACCTGGGTTTGCATCCATTGCGAAACCTGGCCGGTTTTACAGCGTGGGATGGCAGAAGAGCAACACCTGGGCTCCGTCGAAAACCGTCCACGTGTTCGCAAGGTCTTGCCTCCTGATGTCGCCTTGCGGCGAGGCATCTGACGTCGCAACACCCTCTAGTGTGCGGCGCTGGGACGTCGCGTTCCGCAAAGGTACGCATTCGCAGTTGGCGCGCGCCTGACGGCACGATCTGGCGGAAGATGTGGGTTTGGGGGTGCTGCGGGCACTGCGGGCGCTGCGGGCTCACGCACCTTCTGGTGCGGTTGATCAGTCAGCGGCCAGTCAGCGGGCCCAGGAAGACCTCGGTGTCGTAGGCGATGACAACCTCACCGCCCTGCTGGTGTGCATCGAACATCACCCCAGCGGCAGCCAACATCGGAGCCCGGTCCGGGTGCTCCGGGCCCGGAATGTACGAGCAGGAGAGCAGCCGCCCGACGAGCCCCTCCCGGTCCAGCGCCTGCGCGTTGGCGGTCACCCGCCGGCTCGGCGAGACACCGAAGAACGTCTCCAGCGCCTCGGGGTGCGCGTAGTTCTGAGCGACCTTCGCGTAGTCGGTGCCCCAGCGATGCAGGAAGGCCTCATAGGCCCGGAGAAAGGGCGTGCTGTCGAGCTGGCGAGAGTTCCAGATCATCGCCGCGAAGCCGCCGGGCCGAAGCACCCGCAGGCACTCACGCCGCGCCGCCGCCGGGTCGAACCAGTGGAACGCCTGGGCAGCCACCGCCGCGTCGACGCTGCCGTCCGCGAGGCCGGTCGCCTCCGAGGAGCCATCGACCGCCGTGAACCCGCCCCGCCCCGTGAGCAGCGCCTCGGAGGCCGCCCGCATCTCGGCGTTGGGCTCCACCCCGAACACCCGGCAGCCCCGATCCAGCAGCAGCTCCGAGAGGATGCCGGTGCCCGCCCCGAGGTCCACCACGGCCATCCCCGCCGCCAGCCCGGCCTCGGCGAGCATGTCCCACAGCGCAGGCGGATAGCGCGGGCGGTAGCGGATGTAGTCCTGAACGCGATCGGAGAAGCGGGCTCGTGGATCCATGCCTCTGCGGTATCCAGTTCCGAGCTAAGATGTGCATCCGCTTTGACGCTCTCTCTCTCCGCCTCCCGACTCGCCCTCCTGATCGCCGCGCTGACGACCAGCGCCTGCGTGCGCCCGCCGCCGGAGGCCGCCCCAGCGACAGCCGCCGCCAGGACCAGCGGGGTCACATCGGTCACCGTGGAGCCGCCGCCCGCGCCGCAGCCGCTGGAGGGCTGCCCGCGGGTGAACCCGACCTGCACCTACCAGGCCCTGGCCGTGGAGTTCGGCCGCCTCCCGGAGCTGCCGGCGTGGTGTGAGGGCCGGCTGGAGCAGGAGGGCGTGTCGGTCGCGGGCGCGGCGCGGGTCGATGGGCTGGCGCGGCTCTCCGGGCCGGCGAGCTGGGACATCCTCCAGGACATCCAGTCCCTCTCCCGCACGACCTTCAGCACCTGCTACGAAGAGGGCCTGCGACTGAACCCGGCGCTCGCCGGCGTGATGGAGCTGGAGTTCCAGGTCGAGGAGACCCGCAGCTGCGTCTCCGAGATCGTGGTGGTCGACACCGACCTGGAGGACGAGGTCACCCGGGACTGCGTCGTCAACGCCCTGATGGGCTACCCCCTGCCCAGCGCCGGCAGCCGCATGTCGACGCGCCTGGTGTTCGCCCCCGGAGACTGAGCCATGTCGATCGATCTGCTGGCCCTGCTCACCCTGCTCGCCTGCGGCAAGACCCCGGTCGAAGACGAGACGATCTGTGAGCCCGGCCGCGCGGTGGACTGCGCCTGCGAGAGCGGACTGAGCGGCGCGCAGCTCTGCGCGGACGACGGGCTCGCCTGGCTCGACTGCGCCTGCGAGGCGCCGGCCGTGGACACCGAGCCCCCCGACGACAGCGACACCCCGCCAGTCGACACGGCGACCGCCGACAGCGCGAGCGAGACCGGCGCGGACTCCGCGAGCGAGACCGGCGAGACCGGCGAGACCGGCGATCCCCAGCCCGCGCCCGACGTGCTCGACGTCTACCTGCTGGCGGGCCAGTCCAACATGGTGGGCTACAGCCAGGACAACGGCCTGCCGCCGTCGCTGCGGGTGGCCCAGCCGGATGTGCGGATGTACCGCTCCGGCGAGCCCTGGTGGAAGCCCCTGGAGCCCGCGAGCGACATCGCCGGCTACTTCGGGCCCGAGGTCACCTTCGGCCGGACCATGGCCGACGCCGACCCCGAGCAGCGGACCGCCCTCATCAAGCACGCGGTGGGCGGCACGGACCTCGTGTCCTACTGGTACCCCGGGGAGTACCCGGACGATCCCGCCGCGGGCGCGGGCTACGCCGCCTTCATCCAGACCGTGCGCGCGGGCCTCGCCGAGCTGACCGTGGAGGGCGAGGACTGGCGCATCGCCGGCATGCTCTGGATGCAGGGAGAGTCCGACACCTTCGCCATGTCCTACGCCCTCGCCTACGGCAGCAACCTGGAGCGGCTGATCGCCCGGGTCCGCGAGGACGTGGAGGCGCCGGAGATGCCCTTCGTCGCGGGGCTCATCGACTGCCCTGGCTGCCCGTCCAGCGAGCGGGATCTGGTCCGTCAGGCGACCGCCGACGTCGCCTCCCTCTACGAGACCGTCTACGCGGTGGAGAGCGAGGATCTGCTGGGGCAGCCGGACGGCTACCACTACACCGGCGTGGGCATGAAGGTGCTCGGTGAGCGCTTCGCCCAGGCCCTGCTGGAGACCGATCAGAGCGCCGCCCCCACGCCGGCGGTGACCGTGACCGGCAGCTACCGCTTCGACTACAGCGGCGACTTCATGGTGGGCTACGCCTTCACCCTCACCCGGGAGGTGACGCTCAGCGCCATGGGGCTCTTCGACATCTACGCGGACGGCCTCGGCTCCACCTCCCAGGTCGGCCTCTGGCGCGAGGACGACGCCGCCCTGCTGGCGCTGGCGACCGTGCCCTCCGCCGCGACCCAGGACAGCTCCTACGTCGACGGCTTCCGATACATCGGCGTGGAGCCGCTAGCCCTGCCGGCTGGCGACTACGTGATCGCCGCCCAGAGCTTCAGCGGATCGGAGCGCTACATCCACGCCGCCCCCATCAGCACCGGCGACGCGGTGACCTGGCGGGAGGGGCGACACAACTACAGCAACGCCGTCGCCTTCCCGGTTGAGGTCGTCGGCGGCGACACCACCGACGCCTCCTGGTTCGGCGCGAGCTTCCTCTACACCGAGTAGCAGCTCACAGGGCTCACATCTCCCAGATGACCCCGTAGTAGCCGTTGAGCGCCTCCAGGTGCTTCACGCGGGTGCGCTCGGAGTCCGAGTAGCTCCAGGCGCTGTAGTAGGGGGAGGTGTACCAGTCGTAGTACGGGTACCCGTAGTAGAAGGCCGGGTAGCCATAGTCGTAGTCGAGGTCGCCGTAGGAGGCCGAGCCGCTCTTGACGAAGCCGATCTCCATGTCGGCCACGAAGACCTCCGGGCCGGTGTAGCCGTAGTCCCCCAGGCTGTCCTTGAGGGCGTCGCAGTAGTCGCCGTCCTCCTCGGGGGTGTCGAAGTCTGCCACGAAGGAGTACTCGCAGTCGGGACAGTCGCTGGCTGCACCGAACGAGGAGGTGCGGGCGTACCAGGAGCAGAGGTAGTCGTCGAAGTCGACGTAGCCGCCGTCGACGCCGTAGCTGACGACGCCGTACTCTCCCTTGAAGACGCGGCTGGAGACAGGCCCGCCGACCCCGCCGCTGATGTAGAACGCGACGGCGATGAGCGCGGTGTCCGAGCTGCTGCCGCCCGGTCCAGCGGGTCCAGGCCCGGCCTGAGCCGCCGCCGCCACGCCAGGCCCCTCGTCGACAGCGATCACCTCGGGCTCACACCCCACCAGCGCCACCGCGACCAGACAGACAACACCATTCACAAGGATCGACTTCATCTTTCCCCCCTATGTCTTCTGTTTCCCCGAAGCCTGCCAGATCCGCCCGCGCGCTGTCAATCCCCGCCGCTCTGCTCCGTCCCTTCAGCGCCGGGGTTCTCACTGAAGAGTCCCTATTGAACTTTTCTCATTGAACTTTTCCCAACAGGATCATACTCTGCGACCATGAGCACGCCCCGCGCCCCCCGCATGTCCGTCGAAGCGCGCCGCGCCCAGCTCATCGAGGTGGGTCAGCAGGTGTTCAGCGAGCGCGCCTACGACGACGTGAGCACCGACGAGCTCTCGCAGCTCGCGGGCATCTCCAAGGGCCTGCTCTACCACTACTTCGGCAACAAGCGGGGCTTCTATGTGGCGACCATCCGGGCCGTCGCCGAGGAGTTCGCGGCCGCGGTCTCCCCCACCCCCGAGGGCGACGTCGCCGCGGCGATGCTGGAGACGCTGAGCAGCTTCCTGGACTTCATCGAGGCCCGCCCCACCCTCTACCGGGCGCTGATCCGCGGCGGCGTGGGCGCGGACTCGGAGGTCGAGGCCATCGTCGAGGGGCTGCGCCGGCTGGAGGCGACGCGGGTGCTGGAGCGGGTCGGCGTGACCGACCCCGACCCGGTGCTGTGGCTGAAGGTCTACGGCTGGGTGGGCTTCGCCGAGGCGGCGAGCCTGGGCTGGCTGGAGCAGACCGCGGCGTCCGGGGAGCGGCTGGTCTCGCGCGAAGTGTTGATTGGCCTCCTGGTCGAGGCGCTGGCGGCGGCCCTGGGGCCGCACCTGGAGATTGTATGAAGACAGCGTGGCGTGCACATGTGGGCGGGATCGCGATCCCCACGGTGATCCTGACCTTCGCGGTGCTCTCGGGCACCGCCGGCCTGTGGGCGGCGGCCCTCACCGGGGCCCTGCCGCTGTGGGCGGCGGGCATGCTCCAGACCGTGCTGGCCTACCTGGCGTTCACCCCAGTCCACGAGGCAGTGCACGGCAACATCGGCGGCAGCGCGAAGCGCGGCTGGATGGACGAGGCGGCCGGGTGGGCCTGCGGGGCGCTCCTGGTCGCCCCCTACCCGGCCTTCAAGACCCTCCACCTGAAGCACCACTCCAACACCAACGATCCCGAGAACGACCCGGACTACTGGGTCGCCGGCGGCAACCCCCTGAGCGTCGCGCTGCGCTGCCTGACCATCATCCCCCACTACGACCTCTGGATCCTCGGAGCCCGCGGGGGCAAGTCCCCGGCGCTTCGTCGGGTGCGGCGGGTCGCGGTGCTGGGGCTGCTGGCCCTCGCCGCCGTGATGCTGGCCCTGACGGCCGCGGGCTTCGGCGTCGAGGTGCTCGCCCTGTGGGTGGCCCCGGCGATCGGCGCGAGCGGGCTGCTGGCCTTCGCCTTCGACTGGGCCCCTCACTACCCCCACGACACGCAGGGCCGCTTCGTGGACACCCGGGTGATCCTAGCGCCGGGGCTCACGCCGCTGATGATGTGGCAGAACTACCACCTCATCCATCACCTCTGGCCGAGGGTGCCGTTCTACCGCTACGGGGTGCTGTTTCGGGCGATCCGTCCGGAGCTGGAAGCCAGGGGAGCGCCGGTGCTGGCGCTCGGCACATCTCGGCGACCCACGGCCCCATCAGAAACAGCGCGAGCCAGGTGACCGCGAGCGTGCCCTCGTAGATGGCGGAGACGCCGGCGCAGCCCGCTCCCTCCAAGCGGTCCATGGACAGCGACCAGACGAGGCCGAGGCCGAGGCAGACGCCAGCGACGGCGCTCTGCCGCCATGGGCCGGGCCTCGCGAAGGCGCGGCGGGTCAGCGCCACGCCAGCGACGCCGAGGGGCACCAGCAGCAGCACCGCCCGGAACCCCGCCCGGTGTAGATCCTCCATCCAGAAGCTCCACCAGGTCCAGGTGAGGCAGAGGCTCCAGACCGTGAAGGCCCGGGGATCCCGGCCGGGCCTTCCCCACAGCCAGCGGGCGCAGGCGGTGGCCGCGAGGCCGATGAGGGCCGGGGCCGCGAGGCTCGATGGCCAGGGCTCCGGGAACCCCCAGGCGGCGACGCCCCAGGAGATGGGGGCGAGGCTCAGCGTCAACAACAGGGCGGTGATCCAGAAGCTCATGCGTGGGTACAAGAGCAAGCGCCGTGCCTGAACCACAGCCCCGGAGACGCCCCGGTATTTGTCACCAATAGACAGCATCTATCGACGAGAGATCCGAGGTGCCTATAGTGAGGGAGAGACCGGAGGCACTGTGTCACTCTCAGCACTCTTCCCGCTCCTCCTCTCCCTCGCCCACGCGGACCCCGCCCCGGCCGTCGAGGCGATCGAGCCCGCCGAGCCGGACACCCCGGCGGTGGTCCTGGAGCTCGCGCCGCGGCCGCTCCGCTTTGAGGCGAGCCTCCCCCTCCCCGCCGCGATGCTCGACGCGTCGGGGGCCCTGCCGATCATCGGCCTGGAGCCCGTGAGCGTCACGCCCTTCAACCCCCACATCGCCGCCGCCAGCATGTGGCGCACCGGCTGGGGGCGGGCGCTGTACCCGAGCCAGCTCGACGACCCCTACCCCGGCGTCGACGAGAGCCCGCTCAACATGGTCGGGCAGGGCCTGGGCGCCATCCCCAACAAGCACTCCTCGTTCCAGGTTCCCGACAAGAACGAAGAGTAGCTCCGGTAGCTCCGGCAGCTCTGGCGCTCAGCTCAGCGACACTGCTGGGTGCGGGTGTAGGAGGTCGGCAGCACGCAGATCGTGGAGCAGCCGTTCTCCTGCCAGTTCCCGTCGTCGCCGCAGGACGGGGTGGCCCCTGAGAAGCCGTCCGAGTCCGAGCAGGACAGGCTGAGCAGGTCGATGCTGCAGGAGTAGGAGCCGGTGTAGCGGCGCTCCTGGTTGCCGTCGCAGTTGTAGTCGAAGGAGCCGTCGCCGCGGTCGTCGGCCTGCCAGCCGGTGGCGCTGGGGTAGGCGTCGTCGTTGTCGTCGTAGCAGTCGTCGTTGTTGTCGGCCCGGTAGTCCCCGGTCTCCTCGCAGGCGCAGATGCTGTCGTTCACACCGTAGCCGTCGTCGTCCTCGTCCAGGTACCAGTCGTCGCAGTCCACGGCGTCGACCTCGTCGGTCTCGTCGTCGCAGTTGTTGTCCACGCCGTCGCAGTACTCCCGGGCGCCGGGGTAGCGACTGTCGTCGAGGTCGCCGCAGTCCTCATCGTTGAGCACCCACTCGTTTCCGCCGGTGTTGGGCTCCTCGCAGCTGACCTCGGTGCTGCTGGGCGTGCCGTAGCTGTCCTCGTCGTAGTCCCGGTACCAGACCGTCTCGGGGTTGATGTCTCCGTCGGTGTCGTCGCAGTCCTCGTTGTTGTCGGCGTAGCCGTCGGGCGGGGAGCAGTCCTCCAGCACGTCCCCCGGGTCGCCGTAGCCGTCGCCGTCGTCGTCGGCGTACCAGATGGAGATGACGTCCTCGTCGATGTCGCTGTCGCAGTCGTTGTCGACGCTGTCGCAGGCCTCGGAGGCGCCCGGGTTCACCGCGGCCTCGCTGTCGTCGCAGTCGGTGTCGGAGTAGACGTAGCCGGGGGGCTCCTCGCAGGCCTCGGTGGTGACGGATGCGTCGCCGTAGCCGTCCGAGTCGTCGTCCAGGTACCAGGTGCTGGCGTCGGTCGCCGAGTCCTCGTCGATGGCGCTGTTGCAGTCGTTGTCCGCGCCGTCGCAGATCTCGTCCGCGTCCGGGTTGATGGCGCTGTTGCCGTCGTCGCAGTCCTCGTCGTTGCCCTCGTAGTTGGCGGGCGCGTCGCAGGCGACCACGCTGTCGGTGGGGTCACCGAAGCCGTCGCCGTCGCCGTCGCCGTACCAGGTCGTGCCGACGCCCTCGTCGATGTCCCCGTCGCAGTCGTCGTCCTCGTCGTTGCAGCTCTCGGAGCCGTCGGGGTTGATGCTGCTCTCGGAGTCGTCGCAGTCGTCGTTGTTGTCGGTGTAGCCGGACGGCTCGTCGCAGGCGGCCACCGAGCTGCCGGCGTCGCCGTAGCCGTCGCTGTCGTCGTCCTCGTACCAGATGGAGGCATCAGCGGCGCCGGCCTCGTCGATCGTGCCGTCGCAGTCGTCGTCCTCACCGTCGCAGAGCTCGGTCTCGCCGGGGTTGATGTTGGCGTCCGAGTCGTCGCAGTCGTCCAGGCCCGTGCCCACCGTGCCCACATAGTTGATCGGCTGCTCGCAGGCCTCGGTGGTGCTGGTGGGATCGCCGTAGCCGTCCGAGTCGCTGTCGGCGTACCAGGTGCTGGCGTCGACCGCGTCGATGTCCTCGCCGCCGTCGCAGTCGTTGTCGATCTCATCGCAGACCTCGACCGCGTCGGGGTTGATGTCGTCGTCGTCGTCGTCGCAGTCGCCGCCGTCGATCGTGCTGCAGCTCCCGTTCGCCGAGCCGGTGCAGGGGGCCTCCTCGCAGTAGCAGTCGCCGTCGTCGTCGAAGGCGGCGGTGCCCTCGTCGATGAGGCCGTCGCAGTCCTCGTCCACCCCGTCCAGCGTCTCGTCGGCGCCGGGGTAGATGGTGGCGTCGGTGTCGTCGCAGTCGCCGGTGCCCTCGTGGTAGGAGTCGCCGTCGTCGTCCACGCAGACCGTGTCCTCGTCGACCGTGGTGTCACAGTCGTCGTCGATGCCGTTGCACTCCTCGGTGGCGCCCGGGAAGACGTCCGCGTCGCCGTCGTCGCAGTCGTCGTCGTTCTCGGTGAAGCCGTCGAGGTCATCGTCGTAGGCGTCGGTGCCCTCGTCGACGATGTCGTCGCAGTCGTCGTCGTCGCCGTTCTCCATCTCCTCGGCGCCGGGGTAGACGTCCGAGTCGGTGTCGTCGCAGTCGCCGTCGTCCTCCGAGAAGCCGTCGAGATCGTCGTCGATAGCCGAGCGGGTGATGACCTCGAAGAGCAGGCTCTCGCTGCCCAGGTTGCCGTCGGTGTCCTCGACCTCGAACAGCAGGGTGTGCACGCCGGGGCTCAGCGTGGCGTCACAGGCGGCGAGGCCGGTGGCGTCGGCGTTGACCTCGCAGAAGGACTCGCCGTCGATCTGCGAGTCGATACGCACCACGAGCGCGGTGGGGTCATCCTGCTCGTCGGTGACCACCGCCTCGAAGGTGAAGGGCTCGTCCTCGTAGCCCTCGTCCTCACCCTGGGGGCTGCGGACCGCGATGCTGGGGGCGTCCGCGAGATCGGTGACCGTGATGGCGATCCAGTCCTCGCCGCTGGCGCCGTCGTCGTCGAGCACCTGGAGGGTGATGATGTGGCTGCCCGCGGTCAGCGAGGAGGAGGTGAAGCGGACGAAGCCGTCGCCGTCCGCCGGCTCCTCGCTCAGCAGCCCGTTTTTGTCGCTGGTCCAGGTGAGCGCGAGGGTCTCGGAGCCCTGCTGGTTGTCCTTGACCGTCGCGGAGAACTCGACCGGCACGCCCTCCTCGACCGTCGCGCCGTCCGCTGGGAGCGAGATGGCGGCGGTGGGGGCCGTGTTGTAGTTGCTGACCTTGGTGTCGTTGCCGCAGCTCATCAGGAGCAGCAGCAGGGGCGTTGCGCGGTGCAGTGACATCGTGGGAATCCTCAGGAAGCGGCGTCTCTAACGGAGATTCTACCCTCAGTCTTCAAAGGGAAGAATTTCAACTGCCTTGCGATTCCCCGCGAACCGGCGCCCCGCACTGGAGCGTGAGCCGTTCGGAGCGTCGAGGGTGTGGGCGAGCCCGATGAGTTCGCTCAAATCTCAACCTGTTCCTTCCACGAACGGGCAGGACACAAGGCCGATCGGCAGCCTCGTGGAGGATCAGGCAAGTGATTCGGAGAAACGAGCAGGACTGCTCGCCGCCGCGTGGCCAGGATGGTGTTCACGCCAACCACCATGAAGGAAGGGACATGAGCAACCGAATCGAGACGCTTCACCTGGACGCCGTGATCACCAACCACACACGGGACATGACGGGCCGCGTCGCGGCGATCACCGGGACGACCAGCGGGACTGGCTACGTGTGCGCGAGAGAGCTGGCGAAGCGGGGGGCGACGGTGCTGCTGCTGAACCGCGCCAGCGCGCGCTCGGCGTCCTCGCTCCTGCAGCTCCAGGCGGAGGTCCCCGGCGCCGATTTCGACGCCATCACCTGCGATCTTCAAGACCTCGAGAGCGTGCGGAGCGCCATCGATGTCATCACGTCGAGGTACGACAAGCTCGACGTATTGTGCAACAACGCGGGCGTCATGGCGCTCGAAGACTACGCGACCAAAGACGGCTACGACGTACAGATGCAGACCAACTGCATCTCGCACTTCCTGCTCACCAGGGCGCTCTTCCCGCTGCTCAACAAGAGCGACGACGCCCGAATCGTCAACCACTCGTCCGGCGCGCGGCTCGGGCCGCCGCTCGAGGCGAGGTACTTCGGCAAGAACGGCGGCGACCTCGGCGGCGACGGCACCGACGCCGACAACGCGGGCTTCACCGGCCCCCGCTGGATGCGCTACCACCAGACCAAGCTGGCCAACGCCGTGTTCACCTACGGACTGCACGCGCGGCTCGAGGCCGCCGGCCTCACCCACGTGAAGGCGCTGCTCGCCCACCCCGGCCTCGCGCGCACGAACCTCCAGAGCACCACCGCCGAGACCGGCGGCATGGACCTCGACAGCCCCTTCATGCAGCAGGCGCAGTCGGCCGAGGACGGCGCCCTGGGCATCATCCGCGCCTGCATGGACCCGGAGGCTGTCTCGGGCAACTTCTACGGCCCCGAGAGCTGGGCCGGGTTCCCCGAGCTCCTCCCCCCGGAGGAGCTGCTGCTCGACGCCGACAACATCCAGATCAACTGGTCAGGATGCGAAGCTGCCGTCGGTGAGTTCGCTATCTGATCCCAGGAGGGCACCCGCATGGACATCCAGACTCTGGCCGCCCAGGTCGCCGCGCACATGGACGGCCCGCCGGAGGCCGAGGGCACCACCGCGCCCGCGCCCGGGATGGTGCTGTTCAAGCGCACCCGGCCCACCGAGCTGCGGGCGGCGCTCTATGAGCCCGTGGTCTGCCTGATCCTCCAGGGGAGAAAAGAGGTGACGGTCGGCGAGAGCGCGCTGGAGGTCGGCCCCGGCGAGTCGTTGCTGATCAGCCACGACATGCCCGTGACCGCACGCATCATCGCCGCGCGGCCCGAGGTGCCCTACCTCTCCATCGTGCTGATGCTCGATCTCCCGCTCATTCGCAGCCTCTACGAAGAGGTGGGCGATGCCCTGGTCGAGCGCGCCCCCGCGCGCTCGGCCACCGTGCACGAGGCCGACCCACGCCTCATCGCCGCCCTCGGGCGCTACGTCGCCCTCCCAGACGAGCCGGTCGAGCGCAAGGTCATGGCGCCGCTGCTGCTGCGCGAGATCCACTTCCGCCTGCTCATGGCCCCCCACGGCGGCATGCTCCGACAGCTCCTGCGACACGACAGCCACGCCAGCAACGTCTCCCGGGCCATCACGCGCATCCGGCGTGACTTCCGCACCGCCCTGGCGGTCCCCGACCTCGCGCGGGAGGTCGGCATGAGCGTCTCATCTTTTCACAAGCACTTCAGGGACATCACCTCGAGCACCCCGCTCCAGTATCAAAAGGAGCTGCGCCTCCTGGAGGCCAGGCGGATGCTGTCAGCCGGCGAGCACGCCGTGACGACCATCGCCTACGAGGTCGGCTACGGCAGCCCGAATCAGTTCAGCCGCGAGTATGCGCGCAAGTTCGGCGTGCCGCCGAGCGCCCACCTCGCACAGACCGGCGCCGCCGCCGGCGCCTGGTGACGCTGAGTGCCCCGCTGTCACCAACACCACCGGGTCACCGGCCCCGGTGAGTTCACCGAGGCGCGATACGCAGCCTCGCGCTCGGCTCTGAGTCACAAGGATAGGGCGGCGAGCCACCGGGGACCATAGACACCCACATGGCTTTGGCTGACAGCGCGTTCTCCGTCGACCGTTCATTGCTCGAGAAGGCACGCTCCGCGCTCTCAGCGCGGGCAGACCTGTACTGCGTCATCGGAGGCGCTTGCGCGGGCAAGTCGACGGTGTGTCGGGCCCTCGCCGAGACCTCGGGGGTAGCGCTGATCGACATGGATCAGCGCATCTTCGGCGGCTTCTCCTTTGACCCCAAGCGTCACCCCGCGGTGAGCGCCTGGTTCTCGGCGGACAACCCGCTCGCGTGGATGCTGTCCCGATCCTGGACCGACTTCGATGCGCTGAACCGTGCGACAAACGCTGAGTATCTCGACGTCCTGGCTGATGAGCTGCTCACAGCGGAGCGCTCAGGGCCGCAGCTGATCGACGGCGGCTTCACCCACCCGTCGGTGCTCGCCGAGGTGTTCGCGCCCTCCCACATCGTGTGCTTGTCGACCACCCCGGCCGAGAGCGCCAGGTGCTGGGAGACCGCCGAGGACCGCGCTCAGATGCGGAGGTGGATCCGCGCCCTCCCCCAGCCCGACGCCATGTGGTCCAGGTTCCTGGAGTTCGACCGCAAGATGTCCGAGACGATGGTGGCTGAGAGCAGGGCGCTCGGCATCGCGGTGATTGTCCGCGAGCCGGAGATGAGCCGCACGACGCTCTGTGATGTGGTGCAGGCTCGGCTCGGGCTTCGCCACAGCTCAACAACACCTACATGAGCGAGAAGACGATGGATTCCAACTACGTATCACTGCTAGTTGAGCTGCTCTCCGGACAGGTGCCGCAAGGGCCGGGCAGCCCGGCTTCGACGCGGCGGGCGCTGGCCGCGGTCGGCCCCCTGCCGTCGCGACCGTCGGTGGCGGATATCGGCTGTGGGCGCGGGGCCAGCGCGCTGGTGCTGGCTCGCGCGACCGGCGGCCATGTCCTGGCCATGGATCTGCTCCCTGAGATGGTCGAGGCGACGAGCAGCCGGGCTGCGGAAGCCGGGCTTGATGTGGCGGCCGTCGTTGGGGACATGGGCGCGCCCCCCATCCCGCCGGAGACCCTGGATCTGCTGTGGAGCGAGGGGGCGGCCTACTCGATAGGCTTCAGCGAGGCGCTCCGGGCCTGGCGCCCGCTGCTGCGCGAGGGAGGCTTCATCGGCGTGAGCGAGCTGTGCTGGCGAACGAACGATGTGCCCGCGGACGCCGCCGCGTACTGGGCCGAGGGGTATCCGGGCATGGTGGGCGCGGATGCCTGCGGCGCGCGGCTGGCGGACGCCCGGTTTACTGAGCTTCACAGGTTCTTCCTGCCGGACTCCGACTGGGCCGCGTACTACGAACCCATCACCGCGGCGTTGCCGGCGTTTCGTGAGGCCCATGTCGGGGACGCTGTCGCCGCCCAGGTCGCCGACGAGATGGCGGCTGAGGCTGCGGCCTGGAGCCGCTGGGGGCATCTGTACGGCTACCTCTTCCTGGTGGGGCGGGCCTGTTAGGCAGCTCGACGCCCCCATCAAGCTGTGCCGGTCCCGGACCGGGTATCCTCGCCGGATGCTACTGCTACTGCTACTGCTACTGCTGCTCGCCTGCGACACCAAGACGACCTCCCCGGACGACACCGCGCCAGAGAGTCTGTGCGGTGTGGACGCCCAGCCCGTCGACTACCCCCTGGACGACGTGCTCACCCTGGCCCATGTCCAGGCCAAGGGCACGCACAACAGCTTCCACATCGAGCCCGATCTCCTCCTGGACGACTCCCACGAGTACACACACGCGCCGCTGGATGTGCAGCTCGCCGAGCAGGGCGTGCGGCAGTTCGAGCTGGATTTTCACCTCCGGGAGGGCGGAGGCTTTGAGATCTTCCACATCCCCGCCATCGACGAGGAGACCACCTGCCAGCAGTTCGTGGATTGCCTGGCGCTGGTGAAGTGCTGGTCGGATGCCTCCCCCGGCCACCTGCCCGTCGTCTTCTGGCTGGAGCCCAAGGACGACGTCGACGAGCTGGTGGACGATCTCGTGGACATGATCGGGCGCTACGACGATCTGGAGGCGGAGATCCTCTCGGTCTGGCCCCGAGAGCGCATCTTGACCCCCGACGAGGTGCGGGGTGCGTACGACACGCTGCCGGAGGCGCTGGCGGCGAACGGCTGGCCCACTCTTGGGGCGCTGCGGGGGCGGGTCATCTTCTCCCTGCTCGACAGCGGCAGCCACCGGGAGCACTACCTCGAGGGGGCGGAGAACCTCGCGGGCAAGCTGATGTTCGTCGACGCCGACAGCCCCGATGATCCCTGGGCGGCCTTCTTGAAGGTGAACGACGCCCGCTCGGAGGAGGCCGCCGAGCGCATCGAGCAGGGCTTCATCATCACCAGCAACAGCGACGGCGCGGACAGCTCGGATGACGAGAACACCGAGAAGCTCGCCGACAGCCTGGCGGCCGGCGCCCACTTCCTGAGCAGCGACTACCCCGCCCCCGTGGAGGGTCGGGACTTCTGGTTCGAGATGGCCGACGGCGCCCCCGCCCGCTGCAACCCGGTGACCGCCCCCGCGGAGTGCACGGCGGAGGACATCGAGGCGCTGCCTTGAGCGGTCCGACCGCGCAGTCGTACGGCTACAAGCTGGAGCAGTCCGGGATCAGCGAGACCTCGTCGACGTAGAAGTCCACGCCGACGCCGGGGCCCTCGACGTAGAGGCTGGCGGCCCGCAGCGCGCCGGCGACGGTCAAGGTGGCGGTCCCCTGAAGCCGCGTCCACCCGTCAGCCGTGGCGTCGCCCGTGCCGAGGTGGATGTAGTGATCGCCGCCGTCGTCGGCGTAGTAGAGCGTCAGCGAGGTGGGCTCCTCCCCCTCGTCCACCAGGCGCACCCAGGCGGTCCCGCGGTAAGGCAGGGCCTCAGCGATGCGCGCGTCGACCGCCTGCGACGGCCCCTGCCAGGCCGCCGTGCGGTCCGTGACCAGCGCCGCCCCCGCGCCGCTGTGGGCCGCGTCACCCGTCAGTGTCAGTGATGCCCCGCCGGCGGACCAGTCGGAGAGGTCGCCCTCGAAGTCACCGCCCTGAACGCGGTCGTCCGCACAGCCCGGCATCTCCTCCTCGAGCAGCGCCGCGCGGACCGCGTGGAACGCAGGCTTGGGCGCGTAGCTCTCGTCGAACAGCAGGGGGTCATCCTCGCCGTACCAGGTGTCGATCCAGGACCACGCGTCGGTGAAGCCCCAGAACAGGATCTCCTCGCAGCCGGGCTCCTGCACGCAGGCGGTGACCACCCGGTGGTACACCAACGCCTGGGCCAGGAGCCGATCCGCGTCGGCGCCGGCGAGATCCTTGATCTGCACGTCCATCTCGCTGATGTGCACCGCCAGCCCGAGCGCGGTGAAGCGCGCGATGTTGGCGCGGAGCTCGGCCACCGTGGGCGCCTCACCGGCGACGAGGTGGGTCTGCAGGCCCACGCCGTGCAGGGGAACCCCCCGCTCAAGCAGGTCGCTGACCAGGGCGTACATGCCGTCGGACTTGGCGTTGATGGTCTCCACGCCGAAGTCGTTGTAGAACAGCCGCGCGTCCGGATCGGCGGCGGCGGCGGCGCGGTAGGCGTCCGCGATGAAGTCCTCGCCGAGCAGGTCGCGGTAGCTGGACTGCGCGAGGCTGCCGTCCCAGGCCAGCGCCTCGTTCACAACATCCCACTCGGTGACGCGCCCTCTGTATCGGGTCATCACCTCGCTGATGAGCGTCGCGATCAGCCCCCGGAACTCTGGCGCCGAGATGTCCTCGTCGAGCCAGTCGGGCCAGATGTAGTACCAGAGCAGCGCGTGGCCCTTGACGCGCTGTCCGCTCGCTTCGGCGAACGCGATGATGGTGTCGGCTTGAGTGAAGTCCCAGGTCTCGGGGCCGGTCTGCACATAGTTCCACTTCAGCTCGTTGGCGGGGACGACGCCGCTGAACTGCTCGGCCAGCACCGCCGGGTAGGCTGGATCGCCGACCAGCGGCCAGTACTCCACCGCGGCGCCGATGGTGCGACCGCTCAGCGCGGCCGCGGCCGCGAGGGTGGACGGCGCGCCCGTGTCGGACGCGCCGGTGTCGTCGGGCGGCGTGGCGGTGTCGTCAGGTGGTGGTCCGGAGTCGGTGTCACCGCCGGTTACGCCGGTGTCGCCGCCGGTCTCTCCGGCGGCGGTCTCCCCGGTGTCGGTCTCCCCGGTATCGGCGGATCGCGGAGGGCGTTGGGAGTCTCCCGCCTTGGGCTCGGAGCAGGCCGAGAGCGCGAGGCCCATCACCAGCGGAGACAGGGTGCGGAACATCATGGGGCCTTCCCGGGCAGTCAGGGGCGCGCAACGTAGCCCCGGGATGATCCCATTGGCGACCCATCAGGGGAAACGCATCGAACATAGATACGCCCCGTATCCTCACCTCACCTCACCTCACCTCCCTCTCGCTAAGTCCTCATCTTCCGTCAGCACGCGCCGTCAGGCGCGCGCCAACTGCGAATGCGTACCTGTGAGGAACGCGACGTCCCAGCGCCTCACACTAGAGGGTGTTGCGACGTCAGATGCCTCGCCGCGAGGCGCTTCAGCTCGCCCTTCAGCGCTCCTTCGTCGCTGTCTCTGAAGTTCTCTCCATGTCTCCTGGCGGCTTGCGCCGCGAGGGGGCAT
>Ga0316204_10007200_pt1 | contig 16492 bp, 12 predicted proteins | sample 6monrhotite_MG_2_FD_205661 | JGI IMG/M metagenome (GOLD analysis project Ga0316204, IMG submission 205661) | Microbial mat bacterial communities from mineral coupon in-situ incubated in ocean water Damariscotta River, Maine, United States -... | ecosystem: Environmental > Aquatic > Marine >... | reverse complement strand
CTCAAAAAAGGTGAATCACTATGGGAAAGGACATTCATTGATTTGGAGTTGATTGCCCAGAATAGGGCATTAGTGAAATCATTTTTCAGAAACGAAGCTGTATCCTTTGCTGCTGGCTAGGTAGTATAATTCATGTATTCGATATACTTCATTTTGATCGCAAGACAAAATGACAAGCAATAAAGGTTAACGTAGCCATGAGGTGAGAAGAGTGAACAATGAATATCTGAATTTCAAACGCTACGGGTATAGAGAGCAATTTATGACAAAACAGCCTCGGCATCTTTTCTTCTTCCCAAAAAGAAATTTTTCCAGGTTTACCGAAACAAGATGCAATAGTACTGTTCTATACCCGTGGCGTTATGGATTTAGGGTTAAGTGTACGCCCTATTTCCTCCATGGCTGCGTTGAAATTCCTTGCAATAGAGTGACTATTACGCGTCATTTCGCCTTGCCATGAAGCAAATATGACGCACACTTAACCCTAAATCCATAACGTCACGGGTATATCTGGGCGCTCAAACTCTTGGTGCGTCTGAAGAATTCAAAAACCTGCTTAGGAATGGAAAGGCTGTCAGTTGATTGGAATGAATCAGAACGGTATCCGATATCAAATTTGGAGTGAATCTACTACGAGGTTACCGCTGCCTGCCAATGAAATACTAAATACACTTTCGATTGAGAAAATCGAGCTGAAAATGACCTGATCCGTAACGAATTCTGCTCAGGCCTGCATTAATCACCTGAATGCGGTAAACCGCCACCTCTGGAATGTCCAGCACATGCGCCATAACAGCCCGAATCACCCCAGCATGTGCCACCACTAACACATGCTGGCCCTCAAAATCAGCCACAATGGTTTTTAACGCATCGGATACGCGCGTAAAAAACACATCCAACGGCTCTGCTCCAGGTGGACGATTACTCACAGGGTCGGCATAAAAAGCGTGATACCGGGATAAATCATGGGCTTGTATTTCGGCAGGGGTAAAACCTTCCCAATCCCCAAACCCGACCTCTTTTAGACGATCATCGACTCGCAACGAAACGTGATGCTGTTGATTCAGCTCACAGGCAAAATCGTAACAGCGAATAAGTGGCGACGACACAATCTGTGTCCACGGACAGCCACTTTCCACAGCCGAGCGCATTTGCTCCCAGCCTTTTTCACTCAGCGCATCATCAATGGAATGCCCTCGAAAACGGCGGCCACCTTCTGGTTCCCCGTGGCGGATAAGATCAATCACTGTTTCCATCGGTGCCATGATGTCAGTACAACAAAATCAATACAATGAAAAACTGCCGCCATTTTTCCGACGGGAATCCCGCATAAGCCTGACAATAGTGTGTTATTTCACCTCGCCTGGGCACATCGGTTTTTGTGTGGTAAATATACCCGTAGCGTTTGAGATTTAGGTTTTATTGCATGCCTTCTTTAATTCCATGGCTGCATTGAAACTCCTCGCAATAGTCCGGCTATTACTTGTCATTTCGCCGCATCATGAAATGAATATGACACACACTGAAAGCCTAAATCTCAAACGCCACGGGTATATCTGAACTTCAACCGGCAATAGCAGTAATAAATCCCGCTTCACATAGTCTACCCTAGCAGGCACCGCCTGATATAAAATACGCAAACGTTACCGGACTGCCGCGTCCCGCGCAGTGACTTTCAGGAGCAAAAGATGAATCAAAAAAATCATGACGATATTCGCCGACATGTGCGTAACAGCTACGCAGAAGTCGCCGAGTCCAACAACAGTAATAATGGCTGTGGAGTGGAAAGCAGTTGCTGCGGAGTATCCGATGACGAAGCCATTAATACCGTCATCTCTACCCGCCTGGGCTATTCGGCAAACGAGCGCGACAGCGTACCCCAGGGTGCCGATATGGGTCTGGGCTGCGGAAATCCACGTGCCATTGCCAGCCTCAAGCCTGGTGAAGTGGTGGTGGATCTTGGTAGTGGCGGCGGCTTCGACGCTTTTCTCGCCGCACAGGAAGTCGGTGAAAGTGGCCATGTCATCGGTATTGACATGACATCCAGCATGCTCAGCAAGGCACGCGCCAATGCTGAAAAAGGTAAATACGCGCAAGTGGAGTTTCGCCTCGGTGAAATCGAATACCTGCCCGTAGCCGACAACACCGCCGACGTCATTATTTCCAACTGCGTAATCAATCTATCACCCAACAAACTACAAGTGTTTCGTGATGCCCTGCGCATCCTCAAGCCCGGCGGTCGTCTGGCCATTTCCGATATAGTCGCCAGCGCCGAGATGCCGGAAGACATGAAAAATGACCCCATGCTGCATGCCGGTTGCATGGCGGGTGCCGAACTGATCGATGACCTGGAAATGATGATGCACGAAGCGGGTTTTGAGAATATCCGCATCGCGCCAAAAGATGAATCCAAACACTTTATCAAAGACTGGGCACCGGGACGTGGCGTGGAGGACTATGTACTGTCTGCCACCATTGAAGCTGTTAAACCGGGTGGCGAATGCTGCGGGAGTTCCTGCTGACACCGTAATCAATTTAACATCAGACGTAACTCAGCCTGATTTTTTAAATATGAATTAAGCGTTAAAAACAGGCTACTTTTAAAAAAATCACCGAGTATTTAACGCAGAGGTCGCAGAGACGCAGAGGACACAGAGAAAAACACGAGAAACTCTGCGTCTCTGCGATCTCCGCGTTTATAACACGCCACTTCTCAGTGCCGCGACAACATAACTTCTCTTAGTGTACTGAGGTGCTTATCCAGAGGTTTAAATCCCCTGGATTCCGGCTAAAAACATGCCGGAATGACGGTGTTCTCAGTAAAAAATGCTAACTGAGTGATTCAGCCCTCAATTCACATTTAACGCAAAGTGCACGAAGGCGCAAGGTTTGTACCGTTTTTCTTTGCGCGCTTTGCGTTTACAGCACTTGACTTGACAGTGTTACACACCTCTAAAAACCAGACTGAGCAGTTACCATCAGACAATAAATGGGGACTCGTCACGGATAGCGGCAAGACCCCGTTCGTTTTTTAACCTTTCAGATTACCCGCACATCCCAATGTGTCTGTCATAAAACACGCTCCGATCCACCTACTGCATGTCTGAATTTAAAAAGTGAACAATTTGTGACTGATTCGTGATGTTTGAATCAGTTGTAGGGTGGAAACTGACCGGGCTCGAGTCTACTCGCATGAGCAAATGCGTAATACCAATACATCTACATCAAACAACTCGGAGGTTTAAAATGACCGAAAACACACATTCTACAACCCGCAATGGCTTTCGCAAACATTCACTGGCACTCGCACTGGCGACCTGTTTCACCACAGCCTTTGCTGCCAGCGCCACCCAGGCCGCAACCTGGGATGTCACCATCACCAACCTCACCAATGGCAATTACTTCACGCCACTGCTGGTAACAGCTCACGATCATGAAACGCATTTGTTCCAGGCCGGTATGCCGGCGGCGTTACCCATCGAACGCATGGCGGAATGTGGTGAACTCGACCCATTGTTATCAACACCTGAAGTCGGTGCTGCCGATGCCGACACCATCGCTAATCCAGCCGAAGGTCTGCTGGCTCCTGGCAGCAGCACCACTGCAATGCTCGACACCACAGAAACCCATCTCAGCATTGTCTCCATGATATTGCCCACCAATGATGCCTTTCTGGGTCTAGGGTCCCAGCACATCCCCAGCGAAGCCGGTACCTACACCTACTACGTCAATGCCTATGACGCCGGAACTGAAGCCAACGATGAAGTATTATCGACGACAGGCACTTGCTCATATACCGATAGCGGCATGATGCCCGACGCCCCTGGAATGGACGCGGGCACGAATGGGTCCGGTGTTGCGACAGCGGACAGCAATACAATGATTCACGTGCATCGAGGCGTGTTAGGCGACCAGGATGCTACCGGTGGTAACAGCGATCTGGATAGTACCATTCATCGCTGGCAAAACCCGGTAGCCAAAATCACTGTCACCGTCACACCGTAAAAGGAGGATGTTATGCGATTCTTTCAAAAAAAACGGTATTCATGTTTGCCATCGTATCTGGCTGTCACCGTTATTTCAGCAGGTCTGCTGACGCTCAGCGCCTGTAGCGATAATGACAATATGTCACAAGCCACTTATGACATTACGGTGTACAACCTCACCAATGGTCAACCCTTTACCCCTCTGGGTATCGTAGTGCATGAGTCTGCTTACATGCCGTGGCAATTGGGCGAAGCGGTTAGCACAGGTCTGGAAATGCTTGCCGAATCAGGCAATCCGTCAGACTTTCTCAGCGAAGCCGATACCAATACCGCAGTGGTAATAAGCACCAGCTCCAGCAACGGGCCATTCGGGCCGGGCAGTTCAGAAACGGTGTCCATCACGATTGATCATTCTGCAAGTTTGCAACTCACCGTGGCCAGCATGTTAGCCAATACCAATGACGCCTTTACTGGCATACGCAATTGGGATATTGGCGGACTGGCTGTCGGTGAGAGCACTTCGAGTATGACGCATGTATTCGATGCCGGTACTGAAGCCAATAGCGAAACCGCAGGCAGCATGCCAGGGCCGGCAGCGATGGGTGAAGGTTTTAATACTACCCGGGATGATCTGGATCGACTCACTATTCACAGCGGCGTCGTAACCGTCGATGACGGTCTGACAACATCAGCCCTTAATGAATCACATCGCTGGTTGGGTCAGGCAGCAAAGGTGACTGTTACGCGGACAGAGTAACTGTTTGTTGTCAATGTGGACTTGGCCTTTTGTTCCTTTCAAGAGGCCAAGCCTATTTTAAATCACAACTGTTCGACACCACCACCGCAGGCAAACTGATCACAAAAGTCGAGCCCTTGCCCACCTCACTGCTGATCTCAATATCGCCTCCCATAATGCGGCATAACGTCCGGCTAATCGTTAACCCCAGGCCGGTACCTTCATTTTTTACCAATGTATTGTTATGCGCCTGTTGAAAAGCTTGAAACAAAATGGAAGTTTGTGTCTCATCCATACCAATGCCCGTGTCGCTGACAATAAAAAGCAACGAGGCATCGTCCGACGCTTCCGTACGTCGTACATTGAGCTCAATAGCACCATTGTCAGTAAACTTGGCGGCATTACTTAACAAATTAAGAATCAACTGCCGCACCCACATACTGTCTGCCACCATTTCCCCAAGATCACCTTCACAATTCACCTGTAACTTATTGTTATTTTTTTTCATCAACATACCAACAGTGGATGACACGTCACCCACCAGCGAAGCCACAGGAAACCTTTCCAGCTTCATTTCCATTTTACCGGCTTCAATTTTTGATAAATCCAACACATTGTTGATTAACTTCAACAAATGATAGCCGGACGAGTGGATTTTATTAAGATCACCAGCCAGTTCACCTGCACCCAATATTTTGGCATCATCACGTAACATTTCACTGTAACCGATAATAGCATTCAGAGGTGTCCGTAACTCGTGACTCATATTCGCGAGAAACGTACTCTTGGCACGATTTGCCTGTTCAGCTTGTTCTCTCATAATTTGCAAGTCGGCCGTACGCGCGCGCACCAGTTCTTCCAGTTGATGGCGATGTGTATGCAATTCGATTTCGGCCGCTTTTTTTTCAGTAATGTCACGAAAAAAAATGGATAAGCCATCAGGGTGTGGATAAATTTGTGTTTCCACCCACACACTGAGCGGTGGATAATAAACCTCAAATGCGGCACTTGAGCCTTCAGCAATAGCCAATTGAAAAGAATCATAAAACACCGCCGAAAACTCAGGCAATTCATCCCACAAAACCTGCTCCAGCACATCCGCCCGCAATATCTGAAACAACTGTTCCGCCTGTCGATTGCAATAGGTAATAACGTAATCGTCATTCAACGCCAAATAGGCATCATTAGTCGACTCCAGCAAATGAATCACCCGCTGATTGGCTTTCTGCAAAGCTACTACTGCCATCTTTCGTTCGGTAACATCACGCAAAAATACTTTTATCATCGGCACATCATTGGGCATAATTAAATTGGCATGCACATCAACAAACAACGTTTCACCATCAGGCTTCTGAACAGTGGCTTCGAAAAATGTTGCTCCGGAGTTTTTTATATCCCGCAAGGCCTGCAAACGATGAACATCACCAGAAAAATATTGCGCCAGATTATTATTCAATAGTTTTCCCGCATCTACACCAAATAATTTTTCCGCAAGTATATTTGCCTCACACACCAACAAATTTTCATTCAACATCACAATGGGGGTATTGGTCATTTCATTTAATATGTGGAAGCGCTCCTGTCTTCGCAGTTCGCTATTCGTATCCACTACCGCTCTGGATTTATTTTTTAACGATGTATTTATACTGCTGTCAGCCACATCATCAGCTCGCGCTTCAACCAGCAATTGGCCCAGTATTTTTGTTACCTGAGCTGCTTTTGCAATTTCATTTTCGGAAAACATTTCATCGGATCTGGTGCGACCAATCACGATTGCGCCAAGTGTCTCATTCCCCCTGCAAACAGGCACCACCAGCATATGATGCATATCAAATAATTCTACAAAAACAGCCTCATCTTCACGCGTGTTAGCCAACAGCGTAAATGTTGAAACATCGCCAGACTCAAGCACCTGGGAAACAATGGAAGCATTAGACAACGTTACAAGCTGTTGGCTGTTTTTTATTGCAGTGGTTGCTGAATGCGCTACTACAGACAAGCGACTGGTTTGTTTATCGCGAATCAACGCCAGTTGAATGCCAGATGGCAATCGCCGTTTTAAATCGGGGAAATGGGTGCGTACACACAAGGTGATTGATTCCACCGATTGTGGCGCATTGGGGAAAAATTGCGTTACATCTGATCGCCTGACATTGGACATAAATAATACAAGTGGATATTTACCGCATGTTGCCGCAAATATTTCAACCTCTGATCACTGAAAACCCAAAAACCCAATCGGCAGAGTCCTGCTCCGTGCCAATACCTCCCTGATTTTGATAATCCCACTGCTTCATGGGAAAACTTTTCATCTATCAGGCACCAGCACTATCGGCCAACAATATTGAAGCTTGAACATTGACCTCAGCAGTGTTTATTGCAGTGATTCAACATAATTTTTAAACGTACAACAATGACTCAAACTACCTTTGATTTATTCGAGAACAAGGAAATACCACTGAATTTACAAATATACCCATGGCGTTTAAGATTTAGGTTTTATTGCACACCCTCTTCACTCCATGACTGCATTAAGATTCCTTTTAATAGGCCCGCTACTATCTAAATGCGCACTTTCAAAACAAGTTGGATAGTGACATATTATTTCTTATGTTTGGGTAATAATGCCGTTACCTCAATCCGATTTCCAAGAGCAAGCCACTTCACATCAAGATCATAAAGACGCATGCCAAATGATTGCTTATCTTCTCGCTCAACACGGTACGCAGGCCGTGGGTCCATCTGCAAAACCTGTTCAATCAACTGACGCAGACCTGGGTATTGCACCTGCTCCCACTCTGCACACTGTACTGCGGCTAACTCATTAAACGTCACTGTTATTTCGTTTCCCGGAGATTGCGCCGCAAAGCCACCACGCGCATCAGGCAGGGCATCGGCATACGGCAAATAGGGCTTGATATCCAACACGGGGGTACCATCCAAAAAATCACCATCACGCAATATCAACTGACAGCGGCCATTGTGGCATTGAATGTCTTTCAGCATGACCGCAGACAGGCCAATCGGATTAGGGCGGAACGGTGAACGGGAGGCAAACACACCAATGCGCTGATTTCCCCCCAAGCGTGGTGGCCTCACCGTGGGCTTCCATTCATCACGCAACGCCTGATGAAAAACAAACACCACCCAAACATGGGAAAAGCCCTGCAATGCCGTCAACGCCTCCGGACGGTCATAAGGGGAATATAACTCCAACGTAGCGGGGGCCGCCGTCACTAGTCCTGACTGTCGAGGAATCCCGAACTTTTCTTTATAGCAGGAATGAATAACGCCAATGGGCTGAAAATCAAAGCTATGCATATGCTCTCCTCAATTTGCCCATCATCCAAACGCTGCAAGTGACCGTATTTTCGCAACGTAAGGCATTGATTTGTAATAAAATGACAACGTTGTTGAACGTAACCTTTATGCTGGCCGCCGAAAAGTCACACCCCATTGTGCAAACCAAAAGTCCACCGGAAGCGTCTACTGTCGGTGTGCAGAATGAGTGCAAACACTCACAGAACCCAAATATTGCATCATATTTGAAGTTAACCGCCGATAACCTTATGACAGCTAGCCACTCTCTGGGATATGCCGAATGAAACCATTCAGCTTAAAAAACTTCTTCACCAACAACAGTGCCAAGAAAGTTAAAGAACGACGACATAATCCACGGCCTGCCGACGGCAGTGATTTTACGATACTCATTGTGGATGACTCACGCACAGCGGTTGCTTTATTCACTAGAACGCTCTCACAAGCCGGCTTTAAAACCATCTCGGCCACAGATGGATTAGAAGGCGTCAGCGCAGCCAAAGAGCATTTGCCCGACCTTATTTTAATGGATGTTGTTATGCCCCGCTTAAATGGTTTTCAGGCTACGCGCAAAATACGCAAAAATGACACCACCGCACACATTCCCATTATTATCGTCAGCGGTGAACAGCAGGCTACAGAACAATTCTGGGGAAAACGAGTGGGTGCCAATGCCTTCCTAACAAAGCCAGTTGATCGAGGAGAGCTTTTTAAAGGGATATTTGAAATGTTGGATAAAAAAACCGAAGATCAATAATGTCTTCTTCCCCCCTCTCCTCTTCCCTCGACACCAGTCAATATTGATACGTCAGTGTCAAAAAGTGGAAATTGATGCCCTTGTTCGGCACACGGACAGAACCATTGGAATAATGCTGGAATTTATAAGAAAACCCCCATTGGTTTCGTTTGCCAACGTTTACTCCAACGTTAAACAGATCCGTGAACTGAAGGTTTGAACCAAACTCGTGTTCTTTAAAACTACTGACCGTAAACAGATAAACTCCCACTCCCACATCCAGGAACGGCTGAACATAACCTTTTTTACCCGTAAAACGAAACATTGGCGTAAGACCCACGGTCATATTAACGCCATCCTGGCTGGAGTCTTTGGTGCTTTGCCATCGCGAAAAATCCAACTGCCAATAGGAACTTAATTTCCAGCCAAACACATCCATAAGGTCATCATTCCAATCCCATTGTGCCCCCGCGCGAACCACCTCAACATTCTCGCCCCCACCCGTTTCCATCGACATACTTCTGGCTTTAAGCGGATTGGTTGTGGCAATCAACACCGCTGTCGTTGCCGCTGATGCTTTCCACATGAAAGACTCTATCGGCTGGTTAGCCTGTGTTTGTGTCGCAAAAAAAGAAAAAAGAAAAAATATAGAAAATGAGGCTTTCAATGGTGAAAAAGAAAAAATACGCATACGTTTGCAATACCGTCTAGATTTATGAGCGCTGCGCAGTATATCGGAGGGTATTTATCAGGTCCAGGTAGTACCATGCGCCATTAACCAAGGCAAAAAAGCACATGCAAATCATCACAGATTTTCTGAATATCAGCAGCGGCATCATTTGGGGCCCTGTTATGCTGACACTACTGCTGGGCACAGGCGTGTATCTCACCATTGGCCTCAAAGCCATGCCCTGGCAACAATTAATTGCAAGCTTTCGGTTATTATGGCGCAGCCGTCACTCGAAAGATAAAGGCGACATTACGCCCTTTCAGGCACTGATGACGGCACTGGCCGCCACCATTGGCACAGGCAATATTGCCGGTGTCGCCACAGCCATTTTTCTTGGCGGCCCCGGCGCAGTGTTCTGGATGTGGATTACCGCACTCGTCGGCATGGCCACCAAATACAGTGAGGCGGTACTGGCAGTAAAATATCGTGAAGTGGACGAACGCGGCCACTACGTGGGCGGGCCCATGTATTACATCAAAAATGGACTGGGTGAAAACTGGAAATGGCTGGGTATCGCCTTCGCTCTGTTTGGCATGATCGCCGCATTTGGCATCGGCAATATGGTGCAGGCCAACTCCGTAGCCGATGCCATGCACACCGCCTTCGCCATTCCGGACTGGGTCTCGGGCGTCGTAATGATGATTTTAACCGCTATCGTTGTCCTCGGTGGCATCAAACGCATTGCCGTGGTAGCCGCTAAATTGGTGCCACTCATGGCATTGGCCTACATCACGGGTGCATCATGGATCATCCTCATACACTTCGCCGATGTACCCGCTGCACTGGCCAGCATTGTCAGTGATGCCTTCACCGGCACCGCAGCTACGGGCGGTTTTGCCGGTGCGGCGGTATGGGCAGCGATTCGTTTCGGCGTGGCGCGGGGTATTTTTTCCAACGAAGCCGGTCTTGGCAGTGCACCTATTGCCCATGCCGCAGCACGTACCAATAATCCGGTACAACAAGGCATGATCGGCATGCTAGGCACCTTCATCGACACCATTATCATCTGCACCATGACCGCACTGGTAATTATTCTCACCGGAGCCTGGACCAGCGGCGAAACCGGCGCTGCGCTCTCCATGCAAGCTTTCACCACCGGCCTGCCCGGTTTTGGTGGCGTCATCGTCAGCATCGGGCTCGCCATTTTCGCCTTCACTACAGTACTGGGCTGGAGCTATTACGGCGAACGCTGTGCCGAATTCCTATTCGGAGTCCGCGTCATCCTGCCCTATCGACTGCTGTGGCTGGTAGCCATTGTGATTGGCGCACTGGGCAAACTGGAGATCATCTGGCTGCTGGCCGACGTATTGAACGGCCTCATGGCAATCCCCAACCTAATCGCCCTGGTAGCGTTAAGCCCTGTGGTATTCCGACTGACCCAGGCCCATTTCAAAAAATGATGTATACCCAAAGCAATCACTATCGGGCGTAAAAGACCTTGATCAGCGTCTGCGCCTCTGGCAGCAATTGACGCAGCAGTTTTTTATCCCCGTCTCGATAATAATTTTCCATTTTGTGAACGCCCACATGTGGCTCTTCGGGTTTAAAAAAATTGAGATTGCCATGCTGCGCAAAATAATAGGCCGACATCAACTCGGCATCACGCCAGGAGGATAGCTGCTTTTTATAAAATGCAATGACGGTTTCATAATCATCCGGAGTAATCAATTCAATAATCGGCAAACCCTCGTATTTTAGCGGTCGCTCTTTCACCGCAAAAGTACGAATAATAACAGCACCGGGATAAGCAGGAATGCCCACCTCTGCCGCTTCAGGGATGACCGAATCACGGGCACTTTGAGCCTGATAATTGTCCACCATATCATCAGGAATCTGCGGTCGTGGGGCAAAAGGCTCCGCCACCACATTCGTTGACACACAGGCAAAAAAAAGAAAAAGGCCACCGACACTCGCGGCAGCCTTGCTGACAACATTCAAATTCATAATCTTCTCTGTCTGGGAGTTGTATTTAACGAGGCTTAATACCTGTATTCAGAAAGCGATTCACATAACAATCTGTTAGGTTGGCAACCACAAACCAACATATTCATTAACATCCGTTTCCACTAGTCGCCCACCCACATATAACTTTTCCACCTCATCGCGATCAATCGCTTTCTCCACACCATCCGGATATTCGTAACGCCATTTCTTATTAATCACCAACTCAAACATGGTCACCATAATGTCATCAAAACGTATCGCGTGATCATCGGCCAAGCGCTTAAACGTGGCAATACGCAAGCCTCGTCCCAACTTTTCTGCCTCCTCCTTTGCCAAAGCAGCCAGGGCGATATCCCATTTAGGCACTTCTTCGTCAAAACCTTTCAATGCGTCAATCACTATGTTTGGCCCCCAATACAATTAATCAATAACTTACGCACTATTTGTACAAATAATGCGCATTACTGCCGCTTGCGCGGCGCCAACCCACCTTCGCTAATCATTCCACCACAGCGCATGCTTTTTACTCAACACACCGTAAGCCTTTTTTAGCACATTTCACATCAGCAATATACCCGTGGCGATTGAGATTTAGACCGTTAATGTGCGTCATTTTCATTTCATGACTAAATCAAGAATGAGCGTAGATAGAACACCATTCAAAGTAAACGCTCTGAAACGGCAATAGGCTCTTTAAGTGACACAGAAGCAGTTATCGAAAATAGTCGTCAAACTATTGTGAGAAATTCCAATGCTCTCATGGCATGAAAAAGGCGCGCAATAAAACCCAAACTCCAACCATTACGGGCATATATTTAATAACACAAAAAATGCCATATTCACGGCATATCATTCAAAGCCCAATATTCAATGCTTAACAGCGGTCATCGATAAAAATAATAGAATTTCTATTTTGATTCATGTAAAAACGCCTATGCGAGTTACTAAAGATAGCCATCAATAAATGTAAAATACTAGGTTTAATACCTGCATATAAGATACTTTTTATGATGTTGATATTTTCTTATAAAGATAATCTGTCTCTAAGGTTTGCAGGTTAATCTTTGGTCATTTATTAAATTTTGACACTATGCTTACACAAAATTGGTTACAGGAAACTTATCATTACAGAATGATCGTTGATGATTGTGTGAACCATTTTGTGATTATAGCCTAATCCCTGAATATTCAATTCCCCGTAATTTTCTACAAGGATATTTACCGATTTTCGTTGAACAGAAGTTCAAGAGTTTTCGATGGAGACATCCATAGAAAAAATGACCTCTATTTATAAAAGAGCAAGAGGTATTTCGTAGCGTACAAATTTGTATGGAAACTAACTAGCGAGGTAATAATTCATGAGCAATAACAACGTAAAAAAAGTAATACGTAGACCAGAGGGCTCTTCATAGAAGAGCTAGATCAGGTTAGTAAGCCAACACACTGGCTAGAATGCAACCACACTGGCACTCGGCGAAGAATAGGACGTCGGTAAATCCTACCAAATCTCGTTACTCGCCGAAGCTGGCCTACCGGTCCCCGAAACACTCTGGAGCAATGAGCCCATTGCAGTAAAAACGTTTTGTGAACACCAAAAGTGTATTTACAAACTCATCACCCTAAATTAATCAGTTAAACCGTAGCGAGAGTGACTGAAGGTGCAGAAGATAAAGTGTTTTTCAGGTTATTTTGAACGAAGGCGTATCACCTATACGGTGAGTTCAACATGTACTGGGGTGGAGAGTATCGCGAAGGAAAGCAAGGCCGTGGATCGGAAAACAAAAAACCCTTTGTTGCGGCGGTTTCTACGAATGAACAAGGCCATCTGATCGCGATGAATATGAACGTAGTTAAGGGATTCAAATCGAAAGAAATTGCACGTTAGGCCAAGAAACACTTCACTCCAAACTGCATGGTTGTTTCAAACGGACACCACCGTCAGAGTGTTGCCACCAGCGGACAGGCGACGACATGGCCGCATTCCTTTTTTAAGCATTGGGAAATACTGAACGCAAACCTGCCTGCCCTCATTTCCGTTACAGTAACGCCCGGTTATTCGAAACGATTGGACAAAATGTTGCGGCGCGTGCCGTCAAACTGTCCCCATACTGCCACGCCAGTGCCCTTGGAATCCAGGACTACTTGGGGATTAACGGCATCTCCGGCATCATCGGTTTCAATAAGTGTTGCGCTCTTCCAGCCGCTGCCGCTTACATAACGATTGGCCCAAATGTTGTCGCGTGTGCCGTCATCCCGACGCCATACTACGAGAGCATTACCATTGGCATCCAGGGCTGCTTGGGGTGAAGAAGAAAATCCCGCATCATCGGTTTCGATAAGTGTTGCGCTGCCCCAGCCGCTGCCAGTTGTATAGCGATTGGCCCAGATGTTGGTGCGCGTGCCGTTAAAGTGCCTCCATACTGCGAGGGCATTACCATCGGCATTCACAGCAATTTGGGGCTCCTGACTAACATCTCTACCGCTGTTATCAGTATCGATGAGCTCCGCCGTTCCCCAACCGCTATCGATCACATAGCGATTAGCCCAAATGCTGTTGCGTGGGCCATCTTTTTGAACCCAGACCGCCAAGGCATTGCCATTGGTGTCCACGGCGATTTGTGGAGCACTAGCATCATCCGCATCATTGGTCTCGATGAGCTCCGCTGTGCCCCAACCGCTGCCGACCACATAACGACTGGCCCAAACATGAGTATATACACCACTAGGCTCTTCCCATACCGCAAAAGCATTACCATTGGCATCTATGGCAATTTGAGGATAACTATCAAACCCCGTGCCATCAGCGCCGAGAAACGTTGCGTTGCCCCAGCCACTGCCGACCACATAGCGGTTAGTCCAAACGCCTTCATCCTGAGTCCACACCGCAAATGCATTACCCGCACCATTCACGGCAATTTGTGGTCCACGAAGATTCCTCGGATTATCGATCCCGATCAATTTCGGTGTGCCCCAGCCGTTGCCGACCACATAGCGATTGGCCCAGACATTACGGTTTGCTGCAGAGTCGTTCTGAGCCCACACTGCCATGACATTGCCATTAGTATCGACAGCAATTTGGGGCCAAGAGGCGGTTCCTGATACTCCACTATTGACCTTGGTGAAGCTATCCACGTTCCAACCAATACCCGGCACATAGCGATTACCCCAAATATTGTCTCTAAACGAGCCATTAAGTTCAGCCCACACAGCAAGAACATTGCCATTGGTATCTATCGCGACCTGGGGGGCAAAAACACTTATCGCATTACCATTCTCAATACGCTCTGCACCCTGCCAACGAGGGCCGTCAATGCGCGTCACCGTAACAACAAAAGCCACCGCCACACTGTCATGACTCCCATCATTAGTGATCACGGCCACTTCATAGACGTTGTCGCCATTGGCATCCAGGGGGTTGAGGAAATCTGGCAAATTGGTAAAGGCTAGATCAGCGCCGTCCAGATTGAAAAAGGCACTGTCTGTGCCACCAGCAATGCGATAGGTAAAGTTGGTGCTGTCGGCATCGGTGACAGTAATGGTGGCGACGGCAGTGGTTTGTTCCGGCACGGAGAGGGTGGCCGCGTTGGTGATCTGCGGTACCACATCATTGGTATTTTTCACCGTGATGGTAAAGGCGGCTGCAGCGCTGTCGTTGATGCCGTCGTTGGCCGTCACGTTGACGTTGTAGATATTGTCACCGCCGCTGTCTCGCGGGGTCTCGAAATCGGGCGCAGCGGTGAAGCGAAGAGTTTCTCCCGCCATACTGAACAAGGCACTGTCCACACCACTGAGTGTGTAGGTGAATGTGGTGCTGTCTGCATCGGTGACCGTAATAAGAGTGACGGTACTGGTGTTTTCGTCGATATCGGGGATGATGTTCGTATTGGTGACCACGGGTGCCGCGTCATTGGCGTCGGTCACGGTAATGGCGAAGGCCACAGCGGCACTGTTGTTGGTACCATCGTTGGCAACGACCGTGACGTTGTAGACATTGTCACTACCGCTGTCTTGCGGGGTCTCAAAATCGGGCGCGGTAACAAAGCGCAGGCTATTGCCTGTCACGGCAAATAATCCGCTGTCTGCACCACCGAGTGTGTAGCTGAACGTGGTGCTGTCTGCGTCTGTGACCGTGATGGTGGTGACCGCCGTGGTGTTTTCCTCGACGCCTGGGGTAAGGTTGCTGTTGGTGATCACGGGTGTCGCGTCATTGGTGTCGGTCACGGTAATGGCGAAGGCCGCAGCGGCACTGTTGTTGGTGCCATCGTTGGCGACGACCGTGACGTTGTAGACATTGTCACCGCCGCTATCCCGCGGGGTCTCAAAATCGGGCGCGGTAACAAAGCGCAGGCTATTGCCTGTCACGGCAAATAATCCGCTGTCTGCACCACCGAGTGTATAGCTGAACGTGGTGCTGTCTGTGTCCGTGACCGTGATGACAGCGACCGCCGTGGTGTTTTCCACAATCCCCGGGGCGAGATTGCTATTGGTGATCACGGGTGCCGCATCATTGGTGTCGGTCACGGTAATGGCAAAGACTTTGGCGGCGCTGTTGTTGGTACCGTCATTGGCGGTCACACTAACGTTGTAGACATTGTCACCACCGCTGTCCCGCGGGGTCTCAAAATCGGGCGCAGTGATAAAGCGCAGACTATTGCCTGTCACGGCAAATAATCCGCTGTCTGCACCACCGAGCGTGTAGCTGAACGTGGTGCTGTCTGCGTCCGTGACCGTGATGGCAGTGACCACCGCGCTATTCTCCGCAATGCTCGGAGCGAGGTTGCCATTGGTGATGACGGGCACCGCATCATTGGTATCCGTCACGGCAATGGCGAAGGATGCAGCGGCACTGTCGTTGACGCCGTCGTTGGCGGTCACGCTGACGTTGTAGATATTGTCACCGCCACTGTCTTGCGGAGTCTCAAAATCGGGCGCAGTGATAAAGCGCAGACTATTGCCTGTCACGGCAAATAATCCGCTGTCTGCACCACCGAGCGTGTAGCTGAACGTGGTGCTGTCTGCGTCCGTGACCGTGATGGCAGTGA
>Ga0316204_10007199_pt1 | contig 16494 bp, 13 predicted proteins | sample 6monrhotite_MG_2_FD_205661 | JGI IMG/M metagenome (GOLD analysis project Ga0316204, IMG submission 205661) | Microbial mat bacterial communities from mineral coupon in-situ incubated in ocean water Damariscotta River, Maine, United States -... | ecosystem: Environmental > Aquatic > Marine >... | reverse complement strand
TGGAGCGTCTCTGCTCGTCCGGTAAGGGGGGTTCTAGAGTTAGTGGCTCAGACCCGCAACCCCTTTTTTCGCTAAAAGAGCATTTTTTGTGCTGAACCTGTTTTTTTCCTTAAAAACAGGTAGTTGCTTGCGAATTATTTCGCCGACACGCTGTTTTGGGCAGGATTATTACTCTTACCATGGGTCAGCATTGAAGCCCCAAATGCTACATATGGGGTTATCCACAGGCTGAACCCCAAGTCGCGGACAGACTCGCCCCGTTTGCGCGAACATTTTTGGGCTGAATCGCCCGATTCACCCCCGCGAGTCGCCGGATTCGGAAACATCGCCCGCTGATTCAGAGTGATTTGGTGTCAAAATTCACAAAGAAAGTTCCCAACCGCCGAGTCATCCGGGAGATTCTGCCCTGCATGGTGCGTGAATCGGATGATTCCGGCGACTCGCTTGCGGCAGAACTCAATTTGGCCGGGACTGGACCCCTGTTTTTGGGGTCATGAACGCCGATTCACCGCCAATTGGCGATTCAGGCGGTGCGGGTACGGGGAATCCTGCGTACCCGCACCGCCAGAAGACCAAGGATCACCGCCATATAGATCAGCGGCTCAAGCTGAATGCCCTTCACCAGCCATATGTAATGCACCCCACCAAGGATCACCGCCACATATGTCAGCTTGTGCAACTGCCGCCACTTCGGCCCCAGTTTGCGCAGCGACCAGTTGTTCGAGGTCATCGCCAACGGCACCAACATGACAAAGCCCGCCATTCCGATGGTAACATAGGGACGTTTGATGATGTCCGCGATCACGCGGTCGGCTGTCTGCACATCCAGGACCGCCCAGACCAACAGGTGAAACGTGACATAGGTAAAGGCCAGCACCCCGATGGTCCGGCGAAACTTTATCAGGTTGATGCCAAAGAACCGGCGCATCGGCGTGATGCACAATCCGATAATCAAAAGCTGCAAGGCGATCCCACCATACTCCTGTTCCAGCGCCTTGACCGGATTGGGGCCAAGCCCCCCCGTCAGTGCCAGATAGAAGAAGTAGGGCGCCGGGAGTATATAGAGGAGATAGACGACCCAGGTCGGGATGCGCCGGGCGGTTTTGTTGATACGATCTACTATGCTCACATCACGCCTCGTTTTCTGCTCAAGAAAACGGTCCGGCTTTATTGGAAAAGCCGAACCAAGGTCATCCCTTAGAAGTTCACTCTGAGGTCCATGCCAGCATAAAGGCTTGCGACCTCTTTTTCATACCCGTTGAACATCAACGTGGGCGTGCGCTTGGTAAAAAGCCCACCGCCAAGCCGGATTTCAGTGGCCTGCGACCAGCGGGCGTGATCCACTTCCGGGTTCACGTTACTGTAGAACCCGTACTCATGGCCAAGCGCCTTGTTCCAGCTGGTCGGCGGCTCCTTGTCGGTCAATGTGATGCGCACCACGGACTTGATCGACTTGAACCCGTATTTCCACGGCACCACCAACCGCAGCGGCGCGCCGTTCTGGTTCGGGATGTCCTTGCCATAGATCCCCGTCGCCATGATCGAAAGCGGATGCATCGCCTCGTCCAGCCGCAGACCCTCAACATAGGGCCAGTCCAGAACCGGAAAACGCACTCCCGGCATTTCATCCGGCCGCAGAGCAGTTTCAAACGCAACATATTTCGCGCCGGATCGCACCCCCGCCATGTTCAGCAGATCAGCCAGTTCAAAACCGTTCCAAGGAACCACCATCGACCACCTCTCAACACAGCGCAGCCGATAGATGCGTTCCTCGATTGTCATCGCCTTCATGATGTCTTCGAACGCATAATCGCCCGGCTTGTCCACCAGCCCGTCAATCTTGACCGTCCAGGGAACGGTTGTCAGGGCGTGGGCATTGCGGGCCGGATCGCCCCTGCCGGTGCCAAATTCGTAGTAGTTGTTGTATTGCGTGATGTCCTTATAGGAATTGGGCTTAAGCCTATCGGGTGCCGCCGTTGCGCGCCCTCCGAATGTCGCCAACCCAACCCCGGCCAGCGCCCCGCCCATCACCTGCCGTCGATTGAGAAACGCCGCCTCATCCGTCACGTCACGTTCGGTAAGCGTATTTTTCCAGCGCAGGGCCATGGTGCCTTCTCCTTGTTAAATCTCGCACCCTAGGTAGGACCACTTGCCCGCGCCACCAACCAAAATTGCCCCAGATTTCACTGTACACACCGAATTGTCAGAAGCCTTGAGAATCCCTTGATCTGCAAAGCCTGCCCAAATCGCCCGCATTTATCAGCTATGCGCCTGGGCTTCGCGCAACCTGGCGACACCTTTGCCGCACCATCAGAAAGGGCCGTCACTGACCTGCTCAAAATGCTGGTCCGTCCGGTCGCCTCCGGCGGACCTTCGCACAAACCGGCAGCCCCCATCGCGATCGAACGGAAGGTGGTCCGGTCTCCACATTTCGCCCACAAAGGACAAAAAAGGCGGGAGCAAAACTCCCGCCTTTTTTTCCGTGTATATATAGTGTCAATCAATGCACGACGGCATCATCCGGTTTGGGCCGGTTGCTGGCCGAAACCCGGTCCCCGATAATCAACCCATCGGCCCCCGCCGAAACAGTGATCGTCTCACCATCCCGCGCATCACCGGCCAACAGCATTTCGGCCAGCGGATCCTGCAAGGCCCGCTGGATCACCCGCTTGAGCGGTCGCGCGCCGAACACCGGATCATATCCTTCGTCGGCAAGCCAGACCTTGGCCGCGTCATCCAGATCAAGCATGATCTTGCGACCGGCCAAACGCTTCAACAGACGCGCCAGCTGGATCTCGACAATCCCGGCCATGTCCTCGCGGGCCAGACGGTCAAAGATGATCGTCTCATCCAGACGGTTCAGGAATTCGGGCCGGAAATGCGCCCGGACCGCGTCCATCACATCACGCCGCGCCCCTGCCATGTCACCCCCATCGGGCAATTGGCTCAGCGCCTGCGCACCAAGGTTCGATGTCAGGATAATCAACGTCTGCTTGAAATCGACCGTGCGGCCCTGACCATCGGTCAGCACACCATCATCCAGTACCTGCAACAACACGTTGAACACATCCGGATGTGCCTTTTCGACCTCGTCGAACAGCACCACCTGATAGGGCCTGCGCCGGACGGCCTCGGTCAACACACCACCCTCGTCATAACCGACATACCCCGGAGGGGCGCCGATCAAACGGGCAACGCTGTGTTTCTCCATGAATTCTGACATGTCGACACGCACCATTGCATTGTCATCGTCAAACAGAAATTCGGCCACCGCCTTGGTCAATTCGGTCTTGCCGACACCGGTTGGCCCAAGGAACAGGAAACTGCCCAGGGGGCGGTTTTCGTCATTCAGACCCGCACGTGCACGGCGCACCGCATTTGCCACTGCTTTGACGGCAGAATCCTGACCGATGACCCGCGCATGCAACTGGTCCTCCATCCGCAACAGCTTGTCGCGCTCGCCTTCCAGCATCTTGCCTGCGGGAATCCCGGTCCACCGTTCAACAACGGAGGCAATCTGATCCGGGCGCACCGCCTCTTCGACCATCATACCCTCGTCACGGGATTCAGCCGCCTCAAGGTCTTTTTCCAGACGCGGGATGACGCCGTAGGAAAGCTCACCCGCCTTGGCCAGATTACCTTCACGTTTGGCGATGTCCAACTCGGCCCGCGCACGTTCCAGCTTTTCCTTGATGTCGCGCGCCCCGGCCAGCTTGTCCCGCTCCGCCTGCCATGCGGCAGTCATCGCGGCGCTGCGCTGTTGCAATTCACTGAGGTCTTTCTGCAGGGTTTCCAGACGATCTCTGGATGCCTGATCGTCCTCCAGCTTCAGCGCTTCCTCCTCGATCTGCAATTGCAGGATCTGGCGGTCCAGCGCATCCAGCTCTTCGGGTTTGCTGTCCACTTCCATGCGCAGACGGCTTGCCGCCTCGTCCATCAGGTCAATGGCCTTGTCCGGCAAGAAACGGTCTGTGATATACCGATTGCTGAGCGTCGCCGCCGCAACCAACGCGCTGTCGGAAATCCGCACACCGTGGTGAAGCTCGTATTTCTCCTTGATCCCGCGCAGGATGCTGATGGTATCCTCGACCGTGGGTTCCTGAATGATGACCGGCTGGAAACGGCGGGCCAATGCCGCGTCCTTTTCCACATACTTGCGGTATTCATCCAGTGTGGTGGCCCCAACACAGTGCAGTTCGCCCCGCGCCAGTGCCGGCTTGAGCAGGTTGGACGCATCCATTGCACCATCTGCCTTGCCCGCCCCGACCAGCGTGTGCATCTCGTCAATGAACAGCACAATCTCGCCCGCAGCTTCGGTCACTTCGGTCAAAACCGCCTTGAGACGTTCCTCAAACTCACCCCGGTATTTCGCACCCGCAATCAGCGCGCCCATATCAAGCGCCAACAACCGCTTGTTGCGCAGGGATTCCGGCACGTCACCATCGACAATCCGCAGGGCAAGCCCCTCGGCAATCGCGGTCTTGCCCACACCGGGTTCGCCGATCAGAACAGGGTTGTTCTTGGTCCGGCGGCTCAGCACCTGCATGGCACGGCGGATTTCATCATCGCGCCCGATGATCGGGTCAATCTTGCCTTCTTCCGCCCGCGCCGTCAGGTCCAGCGCATATTTCTTGAGCGCATCATACCCTTCCTCGGCACTGGCCGTATCGGCGGTGCGCCCCTTGCGAACATCATTGATGGCCCCGTTCAGCGCCTGCGCCGTGACATTGCCTGCCTCCAGCGCGGTTTTTGCCCCGGATTTAACCATGCAAAGCGCCATCAGGATGCGTTCCACGGGAACAAAACTGTCCCCCGCTTTCTTGGCAACGGTCCCGGCCTCATCCAACACCTTGGTGGTGGCAGAATCCAGATAAACCTGCGCGGCATCGCCGCTGACCTTTGGCATCTTGCCAAGCGCCAGCGCCAGATTTTCAGTCACCCGCTTGACGTCACCACCGGCCGCCGCGATCAGGTTGGCCGCAAGCCCCTGATCGTCGTCCAACAATGCTTTGAGTAGGTGCTCCGGCGCGAGACGCTGATGATTTTCCCGCGTCGCGATTGTTTGCGCAGCTTGAATAAAACCACGCGATCTTTCCGTGAACTTGCTCAAGTCCATGGTGTCCTCCTTTTATAAGCGCCCATTCCCGAAAACGCCCGCTCAGCGGCACGTCGTCTTATCAGGCCTTCGATAAAAAGTTGGGACTGCGGCCTGCCTGTTTCAAGGGGGCCGGGGCCGAAATTCGCAGACTCTGAAACACTTTTTTCGGCACAACCGGGCAAAGCACACAGCGTGAACACATTGAGATCGTTAACCTTTTGAGGACGTTGGCAGCGCCCAATCGCCTCAAGAAAAGTTGACCCGCGCCCTACTTGATTGTTTTTAAATAGTAATTTAGGATAGGGGCGCATCAAAAAGGGGGGATGCACACGTTTTTCCTGGCCAAATGCGGTTTTGACCGGACACAGCACATACATGGTCAGCGAGAGGAATGCCAAAGGATCTCACCATGAACAGCCCAACCGTTCGCATTGACCACGTCCATTACAACGCTGCCAGCCAAAGCTTTGAAGCCACTGTCACCGTCTATGGCCGCCACTTGGCCCGGAAATTTGCCTGTTCGATCAACGCACCCATCACCATGTCGTTCGAAGACGCGGCATCCGGCCTGGCCAAACAGGCGACGCGGCGGTTTGAAAAGCGGCAGGGGCTGCGGTCGACCTTGATCGCATCCGCACCCAAACAACGCGCAGGCCGGAATGGATTTGATCCCGTAACCTGGTTGCAAGGGCTTCTCGGACGCCCCGACCACAAAGCGGCTTGAATTGTCTGCGCGGCCGCTGCCAGGCCGCGCAGACAAGGCGAGGCACAGACGCCCAACTGTCCGGGCGTCATTGCTTTCGCCAATGACAGAGACGTTTGCCTGCCTGCACTGTCTCTGTATCGGCCCGGTACACGCTTTTGCGTGTGCCGGGTTTTTCCGGTCCGCCGCAACCAATGCCGGGAAGGCACAAACCCTGTCCCGTGGTGACCAACCCACCCCGTAACCCTACCCCGGCGATCCATGACGCGCGAGCAAAATTTCTATCTATGGGGGAATTTTCTGCACCTTTCCCAATATGTGCCGCCCCGGTCCAAACCGCTGCTGGACACGCCACAGCCGACCGCGTAAGCCAAAACCGTTTGCAAACAAGGAGCGCCCCAATGCCAGATGACCGCCTGATTGTTGCCCTGGACGTCCCCCACGCTGTCGCTGGCCTGCAACTTGCCGAAAAACTTGGCGACGCGGTTGGCTTCTACAAGATCGGACTGGGCATGCTGACCACTGGCGGCCTCGCCCTTGCCAATGAATTGAAGGCGGAACACGGCAAGCGCATCTTTCTGGACATGAAGCTGTTTGACATTGGTGCCACGGTCGAAGCCGCCGTGCGCGGGCTTGCACAATTCGACCTGGATTTCCTGACCGTCCACGGTGATCCTCACGTGGTCCGCGCCGCAAAGGAAGGTGCCGGCGGATCGCACACCAGGATCCTGGGGGTGACAATCCTCACCTCCCTTGACCGCGCCGATCTGGACGCATCCCTGATCCAACCGGGTGACTTGGCCGATCTGGTCCTGACCCGCGCCGCCCGCGCCTTCGAGGCCGGTGCCGACGGTGTCATTGCCTCCCCCCAGGAAGCCGCAGCGATCCGCGCCCTGCCCGAAGCCGCTGGCAAACTGATCGTCACCCCCGGCGTGCGCCCTCATGGGGCCGCCCAGGGTGACCAGAAACGCATCGCCACGCCCGCATCCGCGATCAACGCCGGAGCAGACCATATTGTCGTTGGCCGCCCGATCTGGCAGGCCGCAAATCCCAGACAGGCCGCGCAGGACATCCTGCAGGATCTCACAACATAACCCTAGGTTTCAACCTCTGACTGTAACAAATACACAACATGTTGGGTTTTGACCTTTCGGTTATATTATCCGCCCTATGTGCATCCAGATTGCCATGCTAGCTTTACCCTAGGTGATACTCCCCGACGAACTCTTCTTCCTGATGTTCGTCACCTTCCCCCCGCTTAATTCAGCGGGGGGCTTTATGAAAACCATCCAGATAAATCCCCAGCCGCTCCTGAAACATCGGTACCGCCTTGGGGTGCGCCATGTAGGTGGCGGGTTTCATGAGCGTCCACCGCTGGCCTTCATCTCCCAGCCTGATGTGGTGACGCACCGCCGCCCCAACCCGAACCACAAAGAACCAGTTCCGGCGCTGGCCGGTGTCAAAACTGCGCCGGAACACCACCTGATCCGGAGCAACCGGCACTGACAATTCCTCCCGACACTCCCTTTGCACACAGGCAAATGGGCCTTCATCCCCTTCACGGCCACCCCCCGGAAAATCCCAATACCCCGGATAGGGCAATCCGGGGAAGGTATCGCGCAGGATCACGGCAAGCCGATCTCCGACAAACAGCGCCATCTTGGCCCCGTCAAACCCGCCTTTATCGCACATGTTCATTCCCCTGAATTGGCCGTAAACTGCGCCTGTCCATCCTCAAGCCGGTGCCCTGAAATGGCCTCTCTCTGCCGCGATTGCCTGTCTGAAATCCCTGCTGTCCGGCGGTGCCCGCGCTGTGGCAGCCCGCGCAGCCGGTCTCATCCCGAATTGTTCGATCTTAACATCGCCCATATGGATTGCGATGCCTTCTATGCCTCCGTGGAAAAACGCGACAATCCCGATCTGGACGGCAAACCCGTCATCATCGGTGGCGGGCGGCGCGGTGTTGTCTCGACCGCCTGCTATATCGCGCGCATTCGCGGCGTGCGCTCTGCGATGCCGATGTTCCAGGCGCTCAAACTCTGCCCCGATGCGGTCATCATCAAACCGCGCATGGACGCCTATGTCGACGCCTCCCGCGCCATCCGCACCATGATGGAGGAACTGACCCCCGCCATCGAACCACTTTCACTGGACGAAGCCTTTCTGGACATGACCGGCACCGCCCGCCTGCACGGACGCCCGCCCGCGGTGATGTTGGCGAGCCTGGTCAAACGCATGAAGGACGAATTGGGCCTGACCGGCTCCATCGGCCTGAGCCATAACAAATTCCTCGCCAAGGTCGCCTCGGACCTCGACAAACCCCACGGATTTTCTGTGATAGGCAAGGCCGAAACGGCCAACTTCCTGCACGACAAACCGGTCCGGCTGATCTGGGGCATCGGCCCCGCCGCCCAGGCCTCTCTGGACAAGGCAGGGATCCGCAGCTTTTCCGACCTGTTGCGCTGGGAAAAACAGGATTTGATCCTGCGGTTCGGCGGCATGGGCGAGCGGCTCTGGCATCTGGCACGGGGTCAGGACCACCGCCGCGTCAGCGCCCATGAACCGATAAAATCCATCTCCAAGGAAACCACCTTCAGCAGCGACACCCGCGACCCGGACATTCTGGTTGGCCACATCTGGCGATTGTCCGAACAGGTGGCCGACCGGGCCAAGGCCAAAGACCTCGCAGGCCGCATCGTGACCCTGAAAATCAAGCGCGGTGATTTCAAATCCCTGACCCGCCGGGTCTCCCTGTCCGACCCCACCCAACTGGCCGACCGCATCTACCGCCACGCCAGCGCGCTGTTTGACCAATTGGACGATCCCGGCCCCTTCCGCCTGATCGGCGTGGGCATCTCCGATCTGAGTGCTGCACAGGACGCGGACAAGGCGGGCGATCTTCTGGACCCGGATGCCGACAAACGCAGCAGGGCCGAACGGGCCACCGACACCATCCGAGGTCGCTTCGGCAAGAAGGCAATCGTCAAGGGACGCGCCCTGCGCTGACCAAACGCGCTGATCCCATCTTCATCTTTCCAGATAAACTCAATCCCACCATCGCCCCGGACCGGACCTTCGCGCAGGTGGGCTCACCTTCAACCCGAGACACCCATCAAAGAAATCGCGCCCCAACGGGGTGCGGCATCTGGGTCACTCCGCCGCCAGTGGCACCCGACCCTGACCGATCAGCGCCACGTCCGCGACAACCTCCCGCAAGGCCGCGCGCACGCGTTCAAAATCGCCATTCGGGCGGATCAGCTTTTCGTTCATGTAAAGCGATCGGTCGATCTCGACCTGTACAGCGTGCTGGCCCCGTGCGGGCCGCCCATAGGCCTGGGTGATATAGGCCCCGGCAAAAGGCGTATTGCGCGTCACCAAAAACCCAGCACTGGCAAAAGCCGCCTCGACCCGGTCAACCACATCACTGCTGGCCGATGCGCCAAATCTGTCTCCCAACACCACATCGGGCCGCTTGATCCCGGACCGCGCCACCCCATCCATTGCCTCATGCGGCATGGAATGGCAGTCCAGCAGCACCGCCTGACCATGCCGCTGATGCGCCTGGTCCAACAGTTTTTGCACCATGTCGTGATAGGGCTGCCAATACAGATCAATACGCCGCCGCGCCTCTGCATGGGTGATCTTGCCGCTGTAGATCGCCCGCCCATTGGCCACGACGCGCGGGATCACCCCAAGACCGGAGGCCACCCGCGGATTATGCCCCTTGCGCCGCACCCCATCAATCAGCGCAGGATCAAATTCCTCGGCCGACCGGTTGAGATCGACAAAGGCGCGCGGTGCACCGGCACAGACAAACGTCGCCCCGAATTCCGGCGCGCATTCAAACAACTGATCGACAAAAGCATCCTCCGACGACCGGATCGTATGCTCATCCAGAATGGATTGCCGCAGGAAACTCCACGGATAATCCCGCCCCGAATGCGGTGACGCAAAAAGCACACAGGACAGGCTGCGTTCAGGATGCAGGACGTGATAGGCTGACTTTGGCATTGGCTTTCCTTCTGTCCCCAGCATAGCGCAAACAATAGCAGGACCAAAAGCTCTTGATCCTTCTTCCGACTCCTTTTATAGCACCCCAACTGGCGCGGTCTTTCGCGCCCCATTTTGTTTGGGGCCGGGGGACGTGTTGGAAAAGTGGGTGATTAGCTCAGCGGTAGAGCACTTCGTTGACATCGAAGGGGTCACTGGTTCGATCCCAGTATCGCCCACCACGCAATTCACTGGCCTTGGCTTTCAAGGTCGTCCGTAACCCGGCGCTGGTCCTTCTTTTCCGAAGGCGGGGCCAAGACAGGAAGGATAAGAACATGAAAGTTCGCAATTCGCTCCGCTCGCTCAAAAACCGGCACCGTGATTGCCGCGTTGTGCGTCGCAAAGGCCGCGTTTACGTGATCAACAAGACACAGCGCCGGTTCAAAGCCCGCCAGGGTTAAGCCGCGCCGCAGCGCTTCTTGACGAAGCACCGCATTGAATGAGGCTGCCCTCCGGGGCGGCCTTTTTCTGTTTAGACAGGGCGGTGCATAAACTCTTGAGTTGGGCACGTCACTGCGCTCTACTCCGTTTCAATCCTGTCGACGCGAAGGACCACGAATTGACCCCATCCGATTTCGCGCGCGCAGAAACCATAGGCGCCTCAATGATCCCCGTGATTGACGTTTCCGGCGCAGTGACCGGCACTGACATCCAAAGTGTGGCAAATGCAATTTACAAGGCTGCGACGGATCATGGCTTTTTCTACATATCCGGCCATGGCATATCGCAAGACCTTCTGGATCAGGCATTTGCCGTTTCCAGAGATTTCTTTGCGCTTCCCGCCCAAAGCAAACAATCCGTTGCCGTTGACACCCATCAAAGAGGGTGGATGGCCCAAGGCATGTCACATCTTGCCGGGGCTGCGACGCATGATCTGAAAGAAGTGTTCTTCTGGGGAACGGAAACGGCGGCGAATGATCCGGATATACTGGCGAACAAACCCTTGGTTGCCGTGAACCAATGGCCGTCCGAGACCTTCCCGAGGCTCAAGGAAGAGCTGCTTCCTTACTATGGTGCCGTTTGCAACGCCGCCCGCCATGTCATGGCAGCAATTGCTGTAAGCCTTGAACAGAAGCCGGATTTTTTTGATGGCTGTTATGAAAAACCCCTGGCGCGCGGGCAGCTGGTTTACTACCCGCCGTCAACTGCGGCGGACGAGGCCGAACAACGGTTTGGTGTTGCTCCTCACACTGACTTCGGGGTTCTGACGCTCTTGCTCCAGGACAACAGTGGCGGTTTGCAGGTACGTAGCAAGTCCGGCGACTGGATTGAGGCGCCACCGATTCCGGGTACACTGGTTTGTAACATTGGCGACCTTCTGGCCAGATGGAGCAACAACCGCTTTGCCTCAACCGTACACAGAGTTATCAATCGCACGGCAAATGCGCGCTATTCGATCCCTGTCTTTTTTGACCCGCACACGGATACGATCATTGATCCGGTGGACCTCGGCGTCTCGAAGCTGAAAAGCGAATATGATCCGGTGACTGCCGGACAACATATTTCAAGCCGCAACAAAAAGAGCTTTTCACACTACAAGACCTGAGCCGCATGACAGACCAACCAAGGTCATATCCGCTCAAACTGTCTCACGCCGCAACCTGACAACCGCCAAGACATTTCCGCCAGGATTTGCGTTACCCGCTGGAACTCCGAACCTCAAACCGCCTACCCAAGCGGTCTGTTAACCCCTCCGTCGACTGTCAGGCATTGGCCGGTTATGTAACTTGATGCTTCCGACAGAAGAAATGCGATTGTCCGACCCACTTCTTCATTGCGGCCAACCCGCCCAAGAGGAACCGTCCCGGCCCAGCCCGGATGGAACTCGCCACTTCCACTTTCCATCAAACCCGGCGCTATGGCATTGAACCGGATGCCTTCAGGTCCATATCGGTCAGCCAAAAGTTTGACAAAGCCGTGCAGTGCAAGCCGCGTCGGGCCGAGGGTAAAAGGCAATCTGGGTTGGCCAGCCTCGATCCCCGACATCGCAACAAACGACCCACGACCATGAGCGCCGATATGGGGAACCACTGCTTTCGCCAATCGCATCGGCGCGATCACCATCATCTCATAGTCATCATGCCAAGCGGGCCATGGTATATCAAATATTTCGCGTTTGTATTCAGGGTCATAACTGAAACTGTCGCGCGTCGCGGGTGGCGGTGTCGGAACCTCATGACCCTTCATGACTTCGCTGTGCCTGCCGGCTCCGAAGACTGCGGCGTCGACCCTGCCAAAAGCATCCAGCGCCGTCGCAACCGTCCGGTCGACATCCGCGTCACTCAACACGGACCCCGCAACACCTATTCCGCCTGTTTCTTCTGCAATATCCTTGCATCCGCTACGTGACATCAAAACAAGACGATAGCCATCAGCATGCAGAGCCCGCGCTGTCGCTGAGCCAAGCCCACCGCTTGCTCCAGTTACAATTCCAACAGGGCGATTATCCGTAGTAGAGCTCATCAACTTACCTCAAAAAAATAGCGTTGGGCGTAACGGTCTTATCCGAACCTAGCAGAATTTCTTGGGCTGTCCTCGAAAATGCCCCGGTTCGGGGTGGATTCTGACGCGTTGGCGAACGGCTGCAAGAAGTCAGCACTGCCGACAGACCACCATCCCCGACAGGCCAAAATCACGCTTCCGCTACGTCCCGCATTATCCACTGGAACTTCGCTCGCCAAAGCACCACCTTACGCCCATTCCCGCAAAGCAGCCTCCCCGGCCCCACAGAAAGCAAAAGCATGACCGATACTCCCGAATATACCCCTGAAAAAGTCTGGACATGGGACGCCGAAAGCGGCGGACGATTCGCCTCGATCAACCGCCCTATCGCTGGTCCCACCTCGGAAAAAGACCTGCCCGTTGGCAAGCACCCCCTGCAACTCTATTCTCTGGCCACGCCCAACGGCGTCAAGGTCACGGTCCTGCTCGAAGAGCTGCTCGCCGCGGGCCATACCGGCGCGGAATATGATGCCTGGATCATCAACATCATGGAAGGCGATCAATTCACTACCGGGTTTGTGGCCGCAAACCCCAACTCAAAAATCCCCGCCATGATGGATCATTCCGGCGACACGCCCCAACGGGTGTTCGAATCGGCGTCCATCATGCTGCATCTGGCGGAAAAATTTGACGCTTTCATGCCCCGCGACCCTGCCATGCGCGCCGAAGCGTTAAGCTGGCTGTTCTGGCAAATGGGCAGTGCGCCCTATTTGGGCGGTGGTTTCGGCCACTTCTACGCCTATGCCCCGCACAAGGATGAATATGCCATCAACCGCTTCACGATGGAGGTCAAACGCCAGCTTGATGTGCTGGACCGCCACCTTGCCGAAAACGAATGGTTCGCGGGTGAATACTCAATCGCGGACATGGCGATCTGGGCCTGGTACGGGCAACTGGTGCTGGGGCGGCTTTATTCAGCTGCCGAATTCCTCGACGTGACATCCTACAAGAACGTGATGAAATGGGCCGAAACCATTGACGCCCGCCCTGCGGTCACACGCGGCCGCATGGTTAACCGCGCCTTTGGTGATGATCTGTCGATGCAATTGCATGAACGCCACGACGCCGCTGATTTCGACACCAAGACGCAGGACAAGATCGGCGAACAAAGTTGATCCTGTAACACCGTCTCGGGCTTGATCCGGGACGGTGTTACACCCTACCGCGGCCGTCCGACCTGCCGGCAGATCAGGATCACCGGCAGCAACCCCATCGCCACGATCACCAGCGATGGCACCGCCGCGCCCTCCAACCGCTCGTCGCTGGCCAACCGATAGGCCTGAACCGCAAGCGTGTCATAATTGAAAGGCCGCATAATCAACGTGGCGGGCAATTCCTTCATCACATCGACAAACACAATCAACAGCGCCGTCAGCAAACTGGGGGCCAAGATCGGCAGATGCACCCGGCGCAGGGTACCAAGCGGTGTTTGGCCCAATGACCGCGCCGCGTGGTCCATGTTCACATGCACCATCGCCTGTCCGCCCTCATAGGCCCCCAGGGCCGCCGCCAGAAACCGCACCAGATACGCCACGATCAACAGCCAGATGGACCCGGTAATCAACAGCCCCGTCGAAACGTCGAAAGTGGCCCGCATCCAGGCATCGAATGCGTTGTCGAGCGCTGCAAACGGCACAAGCAACCCGACCGCAATGACCCCACCAGGCACCGCATAGCCCAGCCTTGCAACATAGGCCGACCCGGCGGACAGCCTGCCAGGCCGCATGCGGCTGAAGAACCCGACGCAGATCGCTGCAAACACCGTCACCACCGCCGCGATCGAAGCCAATGTCACCGAATTCCTGATAAACCCGAGGTACCGTGGGCTCAGCAGATTCTGTTCTGATCCCAATCCCATGTTGAACAGCACCACCGCCGGCAGGACCGCGCCAAACACAACCGGGATACCGCACAGAATCATCGCACCTGCGGCATGCCATCCCTTCAACGGCATCGGCGGCATCGCCTGACTGCGCCGGGCGGGATCGTGATACCGCGCGCGCCCCCGTTGCGCCCGCTCCAGAACCGCCAACAACAGCGCAAAGCTGAGCAGCCAGAGCGCAAGCTGCGCGGCCGCCGCCCGGTCAAACATCGAAAACCACGCAGTGTAGATACCCGTGGCAAAGGTCTGGACCCCGAAATAGGCCACCGTGCCGAAGTCCGCGATGGTCTCCATCACCGCCAACAACACCCCCCCCGCAATCGCCGGGCGCGCCAACGGCAGGCTGACCTTGAAAAACGCGGCAAAGGCGCTGGACCCAAGGGCGCGCGCCGCCAGAAAGGTGGTTCCGCTTTGTTGCAGGAACGCGGCCCGCGCCAACAGGTACACATATGGGTAAAGCACCAGCACCAGCATCATCGCCGCCCCACCCAACGACCGGATGTCGGGGAACCAGTAATCACGCGGTCCCCAGCCGGTCAGCGCCCGCAATGTTGTCTGCACGATGCCGGGATGGTCGAGCAGATCGGTATAGGCATAGGCCAGCACATAGGCCGGGAATGCCAGCGGCAGGACCAGCGCAATCTCAAGCACCTTGGCCCCCGGAAACCGCGTCATGGTAACCAGCCACGCAGCACCGACACCGATTGCAAACGTACCTACCGATACCAATGCTACCAATACCAGTGTCGTGACCGTATAGCGGCCCAGAACGGTATCCATCAAATGCGCAACCGTTTCGGTGCCGCCGGTGACCGCCGCAATCAATACCGCCAGCATTGGCAAGGCACAAATCCCCGCCACCAGCAACGCCGAACCAGCCAGCAGCGGCGGCCCGTCCCGCAGCTTGGTCTTGGCCTGGGTATCTGGGGTCTGAACAGTCATGCCTGTATTTCGACTATTTCTGTCGGAATTGAAAGCAGGTTTGGGACACCCATGCAGCCCCCCGTCCGGGCCAGTAGCTGTCACCTGTCACGGTTGTCTGTGTCCGGGCCGCATTCCGTCAATCGTAGGTCCGCTGATCCTCTATCACCAACCCATCTTTGGGCAGGCTCCCCGGCTCGACAACCACAACCTTGCCTTTCAGCTTCAGCAACTGGGCCACCGATTGCGCATAGGCATCCGCATCACCGCCGGCGCTTTCGATCTGCACCGTCATAACGTCCTGCTCTCCGGCGCGGCTGGCAATTACCCGCGCCTTGGACACTTCATCATGATGCGCGACAAAGGCCGCGATCTGTTCGGGGCGCACAAACATCCCCTTGATCTTGGTTGTTTGATCGGCGCGTCCCATCCAGCCCTTGATGCGGGCGTTGGTGCGGCCACAGGGCGATGTGCCTTCCATGAATGCCGACAAATCCCCGGTTGCAAACCGGATCAGCGGATAGTCCGGGTTCAGCGCCGTCACCACAACTTCGCCCACCTCGCCGGGGGCCACCGGATCTCCGGTACCGGGGGTGACAATCTCGACGATCACCCCTTCATCAAGGATCATGCCCGTCATTGCCGGGCTCTCATAGGCGATGTTGCCCAGATCGGCGGTGGCATAACATTGCAAACACGAAATGCCCCGATCAATGTAATACTGCCGCAGCGACGGGAACAGCGCACCGCCCCCTACCGCCGCCTTGGTGATGCCCAGCGGCACCCCCATCTCATCGGATTTCTCCAGGATGATCTTGAGGTAATCCGGCGTACCCGCATAGGCCGTGGTGCCGACATCCCGCGCCGCTGTGACCTGCAATTCCGTCTGGCCCACGCCGGCGGGCAATACCTTGGCCCCGACCGCACGTGCGCCGCTTTCAAACATGTGCCCCGCAGGGGTCAGATGATAGCCAAAGCAGTTTTGCACAATGTCATCCGCGCCCAATCCCGCCGCATGCAGAAACCGACCCATGCGGAACCAGTCAGGGCCTGAGCCACCGGGTTCATAGATCGGACCGGGCGATTGAAACACATGGGTGACATTGCTGACCTCGATACCCCCGAAAGGGGGCCGCGCCTTTTGCCACGCGCTCAGGTCCGATTTGCGCAGCACCGGCAGCTTGACCAGATCTTCTGCCGATTGCACCTCCGCCGCAGCGGCGCGCCAGTCGTCAGGTGCCACGGTGATGGCCGCCAGACGCGCGCGCAACAACGCGGACTGCTGCGCATGACGTGCATCCGCACTTCGGGTTTCCAGATCGTCAAAAAAGGTATCGG
>Ga0316204_10007198_pt1 | contig 16495 bp, 15 predicted proteins | sample 6monrhotite_MG_2_FD_205661 | JGI IMG/M metagenome (GOLD analysis project Ga0316204, IMG submission 205661) | Microbial mat bacterial communities from mineral coupon in-situ incubated in ocean water Damariscotta River, Maine, United States -... | ecosystem: Environmental > Aquatic > Marine >... | reverse complement strand
CCGCTAATATATCAGCGCCATCGGCGTCAGGCACCATAACGGGTAACATATCAAGCAAATAATCTTGTTCCAAAAATCTGATCCTTTGTGCTTGGGCTTGAGGGTTTTTACCTTCCAACCAGCGAATAACGTTAAACCCTTTAAGCAGTTCAGCAATATCACTACCAATAATGTCATTTCTGGGAACGTCTAGGCTTGCTACAACTACATCGTTGATTAAGATTATTTTGCCTTTAGTGTCCACCGAAAAAACCGGATCTGGTAAGGTCTGTAACAATGCCTTAAGCTGATATTGCTCCCGCTCGATTGGCATAAATGGCGTAGTTTTTACATCTTCTATGCCTTCAATTTTGCGTATTTTAGGCATCAAATGTTGAAAATCTGCAAACTCCATATTGGGAAAATTCAGGAAAATTTTTCCAACTTCATCAATTTCAATTCCACGCAGATCGATTTCATGCTCGACTAATATATCTAACACATCTTGGGCAATGCCCAAACGATCTTGGCAGTTTACTTCTAAGCGCATTTACAACCTCGTTTTAATACTCGACTAAACTAGCCCAACTTGGGCTAGCGTAAAGATATTATTACAATTGGATGAGCTTAGACAGTGTTATTAGTTGCTAATTGTTACGGCATAATTAATCGACATTTAGGAGGGCTATAGCAAACATTCAGATTGAGAAAAAATCAACTGGCCTGTTTGTCTTTTGGTAAAAATCTTGGTGCGAACAGACCCAGTTTTTTGGCTTGGCCTACCAAGGCCATAATATCCATTTCTGCAAGATCAAAAAGGGAGTCAAATGATTTCAGCACATAATAAATAGGCTGCATAATATCGATGCGGTAGGGGGTTCTTAAAGCATCCAAAGGCTGCATTGGCATATGCACACAATCATCTGATTCCACGGCATGAATTGTTTCGCCAGGTGAAGACAAAATCCCTCCCCCATAAATTCGCGTCCCATCGGGTGTATTAACTAAACCAAACTCAACAGTAAACCAATACAACCTAGCTAAAAAAGCCCTATCTTCTTTACTTGCAGCATAGCCAAGTTTCCCATAAGTATGGGTGAAATGTGCAAAGGCAGGGTTGGTTAACAAAGAACAATGTCCAAAAATTTCATGGAAAATATCAGGCTCTTGCAGGTAGTCAAACTCTTCATTTGACCGTATAAAAGTCGCTACTGGAAATTGTTTGTTTGCTAATAGACCAAAGAAGTCATCAAATTTTATCAAAGATGCTACTTGTTTAACCTGCCACCCAGTCGCTTTAATCAATACCGAGTTAATTTCAGCTAACTGTGGAATACGTTCAGAGGGTAAGTTGAGCAATTTAAGCCCATACAAATACTCGTCACAGGCCCGTCCTTTGAGCAAACCCAATTGTTTTTGTAACAATGCTGCCCAAACCTTATTTTCTTGTGCACTCCAATTTACCTGACCATTCTCATCTGGTTGATGAGATTTATAACGGCTGTTTTTTGACATGAATTCACATTGATTTGTTAGCTAACATATCCAAAATTGTACTCGCCCCAAGCCAAATCTAAAGCTTTGGCTGTGTATTAGTCTTGCGATACAATTGTAAATATAAGCTTACAAACATTCGAATTTACACAGCGTAAAAACCAACTATACCCAAAACCATTGGAGTTGCAGTTAGGCGGCAAAGGAGCTCAGCCCCATGAACTTAGACTTACTAAGTGATTGAGGAGAGTGAGAGCAGCCAACAACGCTGCAGCTTCAAGGGAGACGGGTATACACTGAGAGAACGCCTTATCGTAGCTGCTTATTTAGATCAGCTAACAACTGTTTGCTGATACCTGACAAACCTGGTTTACTTTCCGATATCCAAGGCAAAGGACGGCTTTCATTAATCGCCTTTAGACCAATTCTGGCGGTAAGCACTCCAGCCCCCATTCCTTGTGCCACGCGCGTCGATATCTTACCTGTGATCCCAGCACTTAAAGCGTAATTACCGGCATCAGACAAAATTTCAGCGGCACCTGCATACAACATAGTGTGGAATATTTTACGGATCAGACTCACTCTGCCCCAATAACCTAAATGTAAACCATATATTCCACTCACTTGGTTCATCATCCGAATATTTCGCCACAGTACAATCAACATATCCAACAAAGCAAAAGGGCTAACGGCTATCATGACACTTGCTGCCGAGGCATTATTGCTCACCTGTTTTATGGCTAATTTATCAATAGGGGCTAACACTTGGTGTTCAAACAAACATAACACTTCACTATCACTGTGATGCGTATCTATATTATCACTCCAATTCGCTACCAAATACTGATAATCAGCCGGAAGGTTTTTGGCAATTTTCAGACAATGTTGCTCGGCTAAACCAATGACACTAGTGCTGGCCATTTGTCCAGATTGGGTGCGGATATCCTCCTGACGCTTAAGTTGTTTGAGTCCTCTGTATTCAATAAAAACTTGGCGTAAAACCAAGATCCCCAGCACAGAAAAAATAGCTAACCAAACACCTGCTAACCAATCCATTTGCTCAACCATAGCAATAATAAAAAATACAAGTTCGGCACTACCCGCTAGTAATAAAGCAGCAAATAAAAAAGCCAACCCTTTTTTTGCAGATTTTTTGATAGCTAACTCTTTCGGGAAAGGCAAAGGTTGAGCGTCATCTATTGTTTCATCACTTATCTCGATTGAATCAGCGTCCGTCATAATGAGCGCCGGTTTGACTATAGGTTGTAACTGGGCATTGGCATCTTGGTTGTTAAAAACATATGCACCTTTGAGTTTGTCGGGTGTTGTTTCCTCAAACGGTTTTTGTTCTTGGGATACAGGCGATTGCTTCATGCTAATTTATCCGCCAATAGAAAATCGAGAACTTGATCCATTCTAATATGTGGCAATACATGTCCTGCATTCATGATCGGAGGAGATAATTTAGGAAACTCAAACTGTTGCTGTTCCCAGAATTTAGGATCCGGGCAACTCTGTGGTACTTCTCCCGGAAACAAAGTAATGGCTGAACCTTGTGCATTTCTCCCTTGCAGCACTGGGATACTTTCGCCGTCAAGCTGGCCAAGGCCCGACTTTGAAGCGCGAATAGCCGATATTGCAGTCGACTCGGTGATCACGCCATCGAACTGTATTTGTTTTCTTGCACTATGCAGCATACTTTCCAATAATTTGACCAAATTAGTTTGCTGATCAGGTGTAATGTGATCCGCCTTACTTGCGGCAAACACTAACTTATCAATTTTAGGTTGAAACAAACGATTGAGTATATTGGAAGAGCCATATTGAAAACTCCCCATCAGCCAATCTAATGCTTTTTGTAAGTCTTGGTAGCTATGGAAACCACGATTTAATGCTGATAAACAATCAACTAAAACAACCTGTCGATCAAAACGCTTAAAATGCTCTTTATAGAATGGTTGCACCACTTGAGTTTTATAGTGTTTGAAGCGCTGCATGAGTAACTCAGCATTACTGTCTTTTGCTGGATTAAAGAGGTCAACTTCCTGCTGTTCTAACTGAGCGCTGGTAACAGGGAAAAAATGCAAAACCGGTGCACCTGACAATTCTCCAGGTAATATGAACCGGCCGGGCTGTAATAATTGATAACCATGAGCCTGGCAATCAACTAGATACTGAGTATATAACTTGGCGATGTTTTGCAGCGCTAATTCATCACCTTTAGCGTGCAAATCTAAATCCGCCAGTGCCGTAAAAAATGGCCTCGCTAATTCGTTTCTCTGCGGATCGCTGAGTTCCTCCTCACAATGCCTAGACCACTGAGCATAATTCATATCTAGCAGCGGCAAATCAAGCAACCACTCGCCAGGGTAGTCGGTAATATCTAGCGTTAGAGTCGCGTCTTCCGTTAGGTATTTACTTAAGCCCCTACTCTTCTTATACTTTATCTTCAACCTTAGCTGTGAAATGCCTTTTGTCGACTCAGGCCATTGTGGAGAAGTTTGGGTTAGCGTTGTCATAGCTTCTTCGTAAGCAAAACGACTAAAGGTTAAGTTTGGTTGCACGTCCCGTTTTACACCAATCAAGCGCGACTCTCTTACCACTGAAAAAAAAGGTAAGTGTGCAGCTTCATTCGCTTCAATCAGTTGATTAACCAATGATGTAATAAATGCCGTTTTGCCACTGCCACTCAATCCCGTCACTGCTAAATTAACATGGTGATTAACCAGTCTGGCGGCGGTGAGCTTGAGCTTTTGTTTGCTGAGTTGGATGTTAGGATGTTGGAGAAAAGAAGTCTGCATAAAACCTATATCAACCTTGTATAATTTTAAAAGCGAGACAATTAGGGCTGGCGTTCAGCCAGACCCGTTTAGATTAGATTATAGTTTGCTTAATTCTCGATTGAGTTGAAATTCAGAAGACGTCACATACGTCTCCATTTTTCTGAGTCTAGTTTCATTTTTTGCAAAACGCTGCTTGATATCAATAAAAGCCTGTTTAGGTGCTTCACCTGCTTGCCAAACTTTAGACTTTACTACCACTTTCTCTGATTCTTGTTCAGACACATTATGCCACCCTTTACCTTTTGCCCTATTGGGGGGAGGGGGGCTGGATGCAAACTCATCATCTCGTGACTTAGTTGACAAGCCTCGAGGCTTTTTTTCTAAAATAAACCATGCAGCAATATAACCAACAAAGAAAAATGGTGGAGCTAACAAGAAAAATCCAGTTAAAGTCAGAATTCGCACCAACCAGATCTCCATGCCAAAGTACTCTGCTATACCAGCACATACTCCAGCAATTTTCCCTTTACTCGGGTCTCTGTGTAAACTGCCAAAAGTCTTCATACTTTATTCCTCCACTCTGGCGCCTCAGCATCCAAAATTGACTCTAATGTATGGATGCGATCTGCCATTTTTTCGGCTCTATCAGCTAATTCCTGCAATGTGCCATACTCGTCTTCAGTCAGTCCCTGACTCATTTGTTTTTTACTCCGATAATGCATTATCAGCCATATCGGAGCGACAAAGATCATAAATATAATGATAGGTGCTATTATGATTCCAATCACGTCTTCCACAATTTATCTCCTTTTTGCTGGTATATATTACTTTTTACTAGCCGCAGACTTACTTTGCATTTTTTTCTTCAATGCCGCCAGTTCATCATCGATTTCTTCATCAGACTCAAGTTCAGCAAATTCATCGGCTAAGGTCTTTTTACCTAAGTCGTAAGCATCAACTTGTGACTCTAAATCATCAATTTTACGCTCATACTGCTCAAAACGTCCCATTGCAGCATCAACTTTGCCACTGTCTAACGTTTTCTTCACTTCAAGTCTAGAGCTGACTGTTTTTTGGCGCAAAATAATAGCTTTCTGACGTGTTTTAGCATCGGCTAATTTGTCTTGTAACTGCCCTACTTCACTTTGTAACTTAGTGATTTGCTCATCAACTACCTTAAGTTCAGACGACAAAGCATTGCCATGTTCGTCACATTTTTTCTTTTCTTGCAACGCCGCTCGGGCCAAGTCTTCTCTATCTTTGCTGATAGCTAACTCTGCTTTTGCCTTCCAATCCTTTGCTTCGTTTTGCATTTTACTAATTTGCGAAGAAATCTCCTTTTTACTCGCTAAGGTCTTTGCAGAAGCGGAGCGCACTTCAACCAAAGTGTCTTCCATTTCCTGAATAATTAAACGTACCATTTTTTCAGGATCTTCGGCCTTATCTAAAATGGAATTAATATTTGAGTTCACTATGTCTGTGAAACGCGAGAAGATACCCATAGTCTTTACCTCTTTTATCTAATGTTAGTTAAATACTGTTACTTAACTGGATTATTGGTTTTTCTTAGTAATACTTAATCACTTTGTATTCAATTTGCAGGCCAACATCATGGTTTAACTAAATTATTGATTTTAAAGAAATATTAATTTACACGGCGGACGCTGAGATCTACAATAATTAGTAAGCAGACTATTAGTTAGTCGTTTAGACCACTTTTTGAGGATATTGATGAGCCGCTTTCGCCAACAAGATAATTTACTAGGTCACTCTAATAACTTTTTAGAGGTGTTAGAGCAAATTTCACAAGTTGCGCCTTTAAATAAACCGGTATTAATTATTGGTGAAAGAGGCACAGGTAAGGAGCTTGTAGCCGCCCGCATGCACTTTTTGTCAAAACGCTGGGAACAAAATTATCTCACCCTAAATTGTGCAGCACTAAACGAAAGTTTGTTAGAAAGTGAATTGTTTGGTTACGAAGCAGGTGCTTTTACGGGTGCGGCCAAGCGCAGAGAAGGACGATTCGAAACAGCACATAACGGCACCTTATTTTTAGATGAACTCGCCAATACCTCTGGCATGGTGCAAGAAAAGCTACTGCGGGTGATTGAATATGGAGAATTTGAACGTGTTGGCGGTTCTCGCAGTGTGAAAGTCGATGTACGATTAGTAGCCGCGACGAACGAAGATTTACCCGCCCTAGCTGACTCAGGCGAATTCCGAGCCGACTTGCTGGACAGATTGGCATTTGACGTTATCACTCTTCCCCCTCTGCGCGAACGTAGAGAGGACATCATGATGTTAGCGGAAAACTTTGCTATTAATATGGCCAGAGAATTGGATATGGAACTATTCAGTGGTTTTACTGAAAAAGCCAAACGCACATTGTTGGATTATTACTGGCCGGGTAATATTCGTGAATTAAAAAATGTGGTGGAACGAGCGGTATATCGCAGCAACAACCCCAATTTGCCGGTGCATAATATTGTTTTGGATCCTTTTGAGTCTATTTACCGACCCCAAAAAAGAATCAAAACACAGGACAGAATTATGCAATCTGAGGTTGTTTCTTCTGCTGTTACAGCGGCGGAACCTTTACCACAAGCTGCAATCACTGCAGAGCTCAAAACAAACTCAGCCTTTGATTTTCCAGTTGATTTAAAAGAACTTTCTCAAGACTTTGAAATTGATTTAATTAATCAAGCATTGGCAGACAGCCAATTTAATCAAAAAAAGACCGCAGAGAAACTAGGATTAACATATCATCAATTACGTGGCTATTTGAAAAAGTATAATTTGTTAGAGCAAACTAATGAAGATATGGATTAAGTTCAACTTGTGAATATTCTCAAAAAGCACAATAAAAATGCTTGGATAAAGACAACGTTGATTGTTTTGTCGAGTACCTTATTATGTGCTTGCGATGCACTTCTTCAATCGAAAACAGACCCGAATGGTATTGTATATTGCTCAGAAGGAAGCCCAGCCAACTTTAATCCACAATTAGATACCTCAGGCACAACAGTCGATGCTTCGTCCCACCAAATTTATGATCGATTAATAGATTTTGACCCAGTGACTGGAGATATAGTACCCGCACTCGCTACCAGTTGGCTAGTCAGTGATGACGGTAAAACCTATACTTTTCAGCTGAGACAACAGGTTCCCTTTCACCAAACTCAAACTTTTACACCAACACGTTTTTTTAACGCAGACGACGTATTGTTTAGTATCGATCGTTGGCGTCTGCTTGATCATCCCTATCACGACATATCGGGTGGTAGATATCCTTATACAGACAGCCTCAACCTTGGCGACTTAATAACACAGGTTGAGCGCATTAATGGTTATCGAGTAGAAATCACTCTTAATAAGCCAGAAAGCTCCTTTCTAGCTAACCTCGCCACAGATTTTGCTGTGATTTTATCTGCTGAGTATGCCGATAAGTTGATATCACGGAACCAAAAAGAACTAATAGATTATAAACCAGTTGGTACAGGTCCTTATCAACTGGCTAGCTTTCGTCAAGATCGTTATATACGCTATACAAAACACCCAGAGTATTGGCGCCAGATTGATTTAACCGACAAACTCATATTTGATATCACCGCATCCAGCTCACTAAGACTGGCTAAACTGCTTACCGGGGAATGTGATGCCATTGCTTTACCAGCTCACAGTGAATTGGAAGTTATACGCCAACAAGACGATTTAGTGTTAGATGAAAAGCCTGGCTTAAACATTGGGTTTTGGGCCTTTAATACCTCTAAGCCACCCTTTAATAACCCACAAGTGCGCAGAGCGTTAGGCATGGCAATCGATAAAAACGCCTTGATTGAAGCCATTTATTTTAATAGTGCTATTGCAGCAAAGAACATTGTTCCTCCCACATCTTGGGCGTTCCAAGCCGATGTTAGACCTCTTAGTTATAGTCCAATCGCTGCAAAAAAGCTGTTACGTGAGCAAGGTGTCCCCGAAGACTTCTCAATGACGGTCTGGGCTATGCCAGTGCAGCGAGCTTATAATCCAAATGCAATGAAAATGGCAGAGCTAATCCAAGCCTATTTGCAAGAAGTTGGCATTCAAGTCAATATTATCAGTTATGAATGGTCAATATTTAGAGAACGGTTGTCCGAGGGACTACATGACTCTGTGTTAATTGGCTGGTCGGCAGACAATGGCGACCCAGATAATTTTTACCGTCCACTATTATCCTGCGCGGCCATTGAGTCAGGCACAAACAGAGCAATGTGGTGTTCAGACGAATATGACTTATTGATTAATCAAGCGTTGCAATATACTGAGATCAGTGAACGGACTTATTTTTATGGTAAGGCCAATGAACTTTTGGCCGAACAACTGCCTTTAATCCCCATAGCTCATGCATCTCGATATCAAGCTTATACAAAAAAATTGCATGGTTTAGTCATTAACCCATATGGCGGCGTGCGTTTTGGTGGAGTGAAGAAGCTCTAATGGCCAATGTTTTGCTCCGTTATACAAATTTAGTTTTTGTCACCCTTTTTATATTGAGCTTATTGTCTTTTATTTTGGCTTATTTATTTCCTGGGCAAGCAGTGGAGAATCTTACGGGCCTGAGGCTAAACGAGTTAAGTGTACTGCAAAATAGTGAATTAAAATACGCTGTAGATGACAATGTAGTTGTCCAATATTGGCATTATATGGGCGAATTATTTGCAGGCAACTGGGGGGTCAGTTTTAGTTCGGGTTTACCCCTATATGATGATGTAGGTCATTACCTTCCCGCCAGTATAGAGCTGAGTGCCTATGCGCTTTTCCTGTCTTTTGTCATTGGCCTACCCTTAGGTTTCTTAGCGGCATTACGACATCATAAGCTTACCGACTACAGTCTGCTTTCGGTGAGTTTAGTAGGCTATTCCATACCAGTATTCTGGCTAGCTTTAATCATGATTTTAGTCTTTTCTCTGCAACTAGGATGGTTTCCACTATCTGGGCGTATTAGCTTATTATTTGAAATTCCAAGCATCACAGGTTTTATTTTAATTGATATTTTATTATCTGATTCTATCGACAAACAAGCAGCGCTGATTGACGCTTTAAGGCACCTTATTTTGCCCACTTTATCGATTGCTGTTGTCACAACAACACTCATATTGCGCATTACAAGGCGTTCGGTAATTGAAACATTAAACAGTGAGTTTATCTTAGCTGCCTATGCTAGAGGTTTAACCCCCAGACAAGTGTTAATGCGCCACGGAGTAAGAAATGCGCTGATACCGATTCTGCCACTCCTGGCCATGCAATTTCCCACATTGTTAACCAATGCCATGATTGTAGAAAGTATATTTTCTTGGCCCGGTATAGGTAATTGGCTCATTCAAGCCATTTATCAACAAGATTACCCCGCGATTAGAGCTGGCATGTTAGCAGTCTCTGTTTTGGTTGTGATTTTCACTATGTCGATTGACCTTACTATTCGTCTTACCGATCCAACTCGTAGAAGGGCCGAACGTGCCGCAATCTAGTTTATACCAAGAAGAGCATCATCCCTCTCCACTGCAGTTCACTTGGATGGAATTTAAAAACAACCATATTGCTGTCGCGGGGTTATTTTGTTTTGCTTTTTTTCTAATTATTACTATTTTTTGCCCTTTATTAGCGCCCTTCGATCCGAATATGCAACAAATAGGAGATTTACTGATACCCCCCTCCTGGTATCCCAATGGGGGCATTAGTCATTTATTTGGTACTGACGCCTTAGGCCGTGATCTATTATCTCGTATTATCTATGGCTGCAGGATGACCTTTGGTATTAGCTTGTTGTTGGTTATGGTGGCAATGCTTCTTGGCGTAGGTTTAGGCGCCCTAGCGGGAATGAGTACAGGGTTCCGTTCAAGTTTTCTTAACCATACTTTAGACTCAATTCAAGCCATCCCAACTCTGCTTATCGCTATTATCATTATCGCTATTTTAGGTCCTGGATTGGTGAATAGCATGTGGGCCATCGCACTCGCTCTTATACCTCAATTTGTGCACCAAACTCGCGACTTTATAAGGCATGAGCTGTCCAAAGAATACATTATGGCTGCCAAACTCGACGGTGCCAGCAAAACCCATATTTTTGCCCATTCCATATTACCGAATATGGGAGAAATGTTAGTGGTACAAGGGACGCTAGCATTATCCGTTTCTATTCTAGACATCAGCGCCTTAGGATTTCTCAAATTAGGCGCTCAAGCTCCGTCTTCAGAACTAGGGGCGATGCTCTTGGAAGGCATTGAAGTCGCTTACATTGCACCTTGGACTATTGCCGTGCCCGGTGGAGCGTTGTTTATCATGATAATTTCTATTAATTTAGTCGGCGACGGTCTGCGATCAGCCCTTAGAAATAGGTTATTACACTAATGGTCTTGCTTGATATCAAAAACCTAACATTGGAAATTGATATATCTGGAGGCTGGGTAAAGGCACTTGATAAAATAAACATGGTGATCCATGAAGGTCAAATTCACGCCTTGGTAGGTGAATCCGGCTCAGGCAAAAGTTTGATAGTCAAAGCAATTGTTGGTGCACTGCCTAACCGCTGGCGAATTACTGCGGACCGTATGACATGGAAAGGACAAAACTTATTGACCATGTCGGTCAAAGCAAGGCGTAAGATCATTCGTAAAGATATCTCAGTGATTTTTCAAAACCCGATTAATTCACTCGATCCATTATTAACCTTAGGTCAGCAGCTAAAGGAAATGCTGGCTGCGGATAAGTTAACTAAGACTTGGTTTTGGCAGCGCAATGCCGAAAAACAAGAATTAGCGATAAAACTGTTACATAAAGTAGGTATTAAAAACCACCAATTATGCCTAAAAAGTTATCCGCATCAAATTGCCAACGATGTCGTACAGAAGTTTATGATTGCCATGGCACTCGCTTCTGAGCCTAAGTTAATTATTGCCGATGACCCCACTAAAGGCATGGAAGTTACCTCAAAAACACAAATATTGAAGTTACTCAGTAGGGTCAACCAAGTAAAAAGTATGAGCGTTTTATTCGTCAGCCATGACTTGTTAGCTATATCCAATATGGCTAGTTATATGACTGTATTATATTGTGGTCAAACGGTTGAAAGTGGTGATTTACAGCAGCTTAGAAAACGCGCCTTCCACCCCTACACACAAGCATTACTAGATAGTGCACCGAGCTTTCGCAAGGACTTGCCACCAAAGTCCCTGCTCAGCTCACTTGATGGCACTATCCCAACACTGCATCACTTACCCATTGGTTGCAGGTTAGGTCCAAGGTGCCCAAGAGCTCGCAGAGAGTGTGTAGTAATACCTCAAATTAGACGGGTGCATACCCATTTTTATAGCTGTCATTTTCCACTACATTGGGACGCCAAGTAATGGAGCTTATAAATGTTGAAGCCTTAACTTTTCAATATAAAACTAAAAGTATGTGGTCAAAAAGCAAAGTGACTTTTGATTTAGGGCCTGTCAGTTTTAATTTTAAAGCAGGTGAAACCCTAGCCATTGTAGGTGGCAACAGCTCGGGTAAGTCCCTACTGGCCAATCTACTTGTCGGTTTAGAAACGCCTAAAAGCGGCAAGATTTTTATGAATGGAGTGGAACTGAATAAATCGAATATTAGTGCCCGATGCCACGATATCAGAATGATTTTTCAAAACAGTAATGACTCCCTCAATCCCGGATTGACATTAGGTTCCATTTTGGAAGAGCCTCTGCGCCTCAACACTAAACTTAATGCTCTACAACGCAGAGTACTAATAGAACAGACTCTGAGACAAGTTGGGTTAATGGCAGAACATCAGTTTTTTTATCGACATATGTTGTCAGATGGGCAACGACAAAGAATGGCCTTAGCCAGAGCCCTAATTCTTAATCCCAAAGTAATTGTTGCTGATGAACCCTTTGCGGCGTTAGATCCATCAGTACGCTCGCAAGCTGTTAATCTTCTAATGAAACTACAGCGTGATTTAGGATTAGGTTTTATCTTTATTTCCCACAATTTAGGTATTGTTAGGCATATATCTGACAAAGTGATCATCATGAAAGATGGCAAAGTAGTGGAGTCAGGGAAAACTGATGTCATATTTAATTGGCCAAAAGATGAATACACTAAAAAGTTAGTTGATTCTCATCAGGCTCTGGTAAATAGACAGAATAATTAACGCTTGATGGTGCTAAGTAACCCGAGCTTTGGTAGCAACTTTACATAGCACCATCTAATTATTTTAACCTACTAGAGCCAGCAATATCCCTGCAGCTACTGCCGAACCTAATACACCTGCTACATTAGGGCCCATAGCATGCATCAGCAAGAAGTTATGATGGTTTGCCTCTAGTCCAACCTTATTAACCACTCTTGCAGCCATAGGCACTGCAGACACACCAGCAGCCCCAATTAATGGATTGATTTTTTGACTACTTAGCTTACTCATGGCTTTTGCCATCAATATGCCAGCTGCTGTACCAATTGAGAAAGCGATAGCTCCTAGCGCCAAGATACCTAAGGTTTCGACCGTCAAAAACTTATCGGCTGATAATTTTGAGCCAACGGCTAACCCTAAAAAGATAGTCACTACATTAATTAACTCGTTTTGAGCACTGTTACTTAATCTATCTACCACACCTGATTCTTTCATCAGGTTACCTAAACAGAACATACCCACTAAAGGTGTGGCAGTCGGTAAAAACAAAATACACAGAAATAGCACCGCTAAAGGAAAAATGATTTTCTCGCGCTTAGATACAGTTCTAAGCTGAGGCATTTCTATTTTTCTTTCTTCTTCGCTAGTTAATAAACGCATGATTGGTGGCTGAATAATAGGTACCAACGCCATATACGAATAAGCAGCGACCGCAATAGCCCCCAACAGATCAGGCGCTAGCTTTGAGGCTAAAAATATCGCAGTGGGTCCATCGGCACCACCAATAATGGCGATGGCCGCGGCATCCTGCAGAGAAAACTCGAAACCAGGTACCATATTGAGTGCGATCGCCCCAAATAATGTACCAAAGATACCAAATTGTGCTGCAGCCCCAAGCAGCAGCATTCTAGGATTGGCAATCAACGCGCTAAAGTCTGTCATCGCTCCCACGCCCATAAAAATAAGCAAGGGAAAGACTCCGGTATCGATTCCTACATGATAAACAAGGTAAAGCAAGCCGCCAGGATCACTAAAACCCGCCAGCGGAATATTGGTTAATATGGCACCAAAACCAATAGGTAGCAGCAACAAAGGTTCAAACTTTTTAACAATAGCCAAATAAAGTAATAATGCGCCAACGCTCATCATGATCACCTGACCTAACTCAAAATGAGCCAGAGAAGTGCTTTGCCATAATAATTCGAGCTTTTCCATTTGTATTCCCTACCCTATGACTAACAAAGGTTGACCAGTTTGCACTGCATCGCCCTCTTTAGTTGATATGTTGGAAACGACACCTGATACTGATGCTCGAATTTCAGTTTCCATTTTCATGGCTTCCATGATGATGACAACATCACCTGAACTTACAACATCACCTTCTTTGACAAGCACTTTAAAAATATTCCCTGCCAATGGTGAATTTAATGCTTGTCCTGTTGCTGTAGGAGTACTAGTCCTTTGGGGCGTGGAGCTAGATACTGCCTGCACATGGGTTAACTCACCACTTTGCGCCACTTCAACCGCAAACACTTGACCGTCTACACACACTGAATATGTCGCAGCGTCAGAGTTTTTAGATTCAGCCGAAACCACAGTGTTGGTAGTAACTTGTGGTGTTTGACTGGGTACTGGTTCGAATGCTTCAGGGTTATTTCTATTTTTAAGAAACTTTAATCCGATTTGTGGAAACAATGCATAGGTCAACACATCATCCACCAAATCATTTGCTGTTTGGATAGATTCTTTTTTGGCAATATCTGTAAGTTCAGAGGTAAGTACCGCTAACTCGTCTGCAATTAGGTCTGCTGGGCGACATGTAATGGCTTCCTTGCCTTCCAATACACGCAGTTGTAATTCTCTGTTAACAGGTGCAGAAGTTGCACCATACTCACCTTTGAGTACGCCTGCTGTTTCTTTACTGATGCTTTTGTAACGTTCGCCTGTTATTACATTGATAACAGATTGCGTGCCGACTATCTGTGATGTCGGTGTGACCAAGGGAATAAAACCAAGATCTTCTCTTACTCTCGGAATTTCTAGCAGCACTTCGTCCATTTTATCTTCAGCTCCCTGCTCTTTTAGCTGGCTTTCCATGTTGGTTAACATGCCACCAGGCACCTGGGCTATCAAAATACGTGCATCAACACCTTTAAGGCTGCCTTCGAACTGCGCATACTTTTTACGCACATCACGAAAGTAGCTCGCAATTTCAGTAAAAGCAGGCAATGCCAAACCTGTATCACGCTCCGTACCTTCAACAATAGACACTATAGTTTCCGTCGCTGTATGGCCATAGGTCATACTCATCGATGAAATAGAGGTATCTAATATATCGATACCAGCATCAATCGCTTTTTGGTAAGTCGCTACGCTTAAGCCGGTCGTTGCATGACAATGCATGGCAATAGGCACTTCGATGGATTCTTTTAATCTGGTCACCAGCTCTTCACATTCGTACGGCTTTAGCAAACCTGCCATGTCTTTTATACAAATTGAATGCACGCCCATGTCTTGTAGTTCGTTGGCCATATCCAACCACGTTTGCAAAGAATGAACAGGTGAGACAGTGTACGACATAGTTCCTTGAGCATGTGCACCTTGTTTAATCGCCGCCTTAACTGCTGTTTGTAGGTTACGAATATCGTTCATCGCATCAAATATACGGAACACATCCACACCATTTGCATGTGCTCTTTCAACAAATTTTTCAACCACATCATCGGCGTAATGACGATAACCTAGAAGATTCTGTCCCCGTAACAACATTTGTTGTTTAGTTTTCGGCATGGCCTTTTTAAGTTGGCGAATGCGCTCCCATGGATCTTCCCCTAAATAACGAATGCAAGCATCAAACGTCGCCCCACCCCATGTCTCTAATGACCAATAGCCAATATCGTCTAACTGACTAGCTATAGGTAACATGTCTTCCAGACGCATTCTGGTCGCAAGCAATGATTGGTGAGCGTCACGCAATACAACATCTGTAATCGCTAGTGGTTTACGCATGGGGAAACTCCCTTAAAAATTTTAACTAGTGAGACTGTCTATGTTGAAAGATAGCTGCGCTGATCGCAGCCACAATCTTTGGAGACACGGCTTGGTTATTAGGCAAGGTGCTGTTAGTAAAGGTGGCCTGATTTTCTATAGTCTTTAGGGACGCATCAGGGATCAGTTTGTTGATCCAAGCAATCAGAGTAATTGCACCAATTAGCATCGATAAAAACAAAAACACCACTACCATTCCAACTAATAATAAATTAGCGGCTTCTACAAGAGCATTTGCGACTTCAGGTTGCATACAAACGTGATCTCAACATTAAACAATTAAGTAGCTGATAAGTACCATGCAGCCTAAGAAAACACAACAAAACGCCAAGAGGAAAAGTGCATAAAGAATAAGAAAATATTCGGATATAGTGAATATTTACACAACTGCGCTCAATCATTAACAAGTTACTTACATTAGGAGTGATAAACCACCCTAAACAGTGATCCTATCCCATTGGCTGCTGTTAACTTGAAAGTTTTTTGAAAAAATCGAGTAGGAGGAGAGTTCTCACTCTCCGTTATCTCACAACACCGGACGCACGGTTGCGTATCACGGCGGTTCATGTCTGATACTTGTAATCGATTAGCGATACCAACCCAAGGTTGTCAAAGAACTTGCCAAGGCTGGCACATTTTTGACTGCCTAGGCACAAGCCAAACTAGGGTTTGCGCGCCAAAAAGATAGTATGTCGACTGCCCTTTCCAGGACGCGCCCGCACTACGCGGGTATCAGCTTTAAAACCGGCCTTTTTAAGGCGTACCGTAAACAGATGATCAGGACCTGCTGACCATATGGCCAACATGCCTTTGGGCCGCAGTGTTTGGTATATATCTTCCAAGCCCTGAGGCGAATAAATACTGCTGTTATCTTTTTGGGTCAAGCCTTCTGGGCCGTTGTCTACATCCAGTAGAATGGCATCGAAGGTGGGTTGTCTAATCTTTAATAATTCTCTTACATCGCCAATATGTACTTTGGTACGAGGATCTTGAAGGGGGTTTTTAGCACAGTTACCTAGTGGACCTTGGTTCCAAACCACCACTT
>Ga0316204_10007197_pt1 | contig 16495 bp, 11 predicted proteins | sample 6monrhotite_MG_2_FD_205661 | JGI IMG/M metagenome (GOLD analysis project Ga0316204, IMG submission 205661) | Microbial mat bacterial communities from mineral coupon in-situ incubated in ocean water Damariscotta River, Maine, United States -... | ecosystem: Environmental > Aquatic > Marine >... | reverse complement strand
AGTTTGGAAATCTGCGCGTCGGTCAGTTCCGGGTGATTACGCACCAGCCAGGCAATCGCGTCCGGTCGCGACTGGCGACGTGACAGCGGCGTATAGCGCGGACCGCGTTTCTTGCGCGGTTGATGCAGATCGTCATAGCGGTGTTTGACGGCCGTCATCCGGAAGGTGGAATCAGCCTCGGCCTTGGCGATTTCGTCGCGCGTGAGCTGGCCATTGGAAACGGGGTCGGCGCCGCGGACACCAACCGCAACATCGCCATCTGCAATGCCTTTGACTTCCAGGCGGTGCAGGCCACAGAAATCGGCGATCTGTTCAAACGTCAGGGCCGTATTATCGACCAGCCAGACAGCAGTGGCTTTCGGCATCAGAACTTCGGTCATCTTTTTCGTCTCCAGACGCAATGTGTTTCGGCCATAGAAAAACCCGGCACGGATGCCGGGTTGGATGGCTTTCCGACGCTGGCTTCAAGTCAGGCAAGCCAGCGATTTGCGCCGTATATAGCGCGGCATTCTGCAACTGAAAAGGGATCAGCCTCAGGGAATAAGCAGGATTTTACCGGAATGCCCGCCTTCATCCATCAGTTGATGTGCGGCGGCAGCGTCTTCGAGGGCAAAGGTCGCGTGAATTTCCGGGCGTAAGTGTCCATCTGCGATCCAGGGCAGAACACGGTCCCGGATCGCATCGGCTATCCGCGCTTTCTCGGCGTCGGGCCGACCGCGGAGAGTGGTGCCGGTCAATGATATCTGCTTCAACATCAAGCGCATAAGATCGATTTCGCTGCGCGAGCCTTGCAGAAAAGCGATCTGAACAATCCGGCCGCCAAATGCGACACAATTGATATTTTTCTGGATGTAGGCGCCGCCGACCATATCCAGGATGACATCTGCCCCGCCCAGATCCCTGACAATCGGTTCGAAATCCTCGTTGCGGTAATTGATCGCGCGGTCGGCGCCCAATCGCTCGCACAGCGCGCATTTTTCTGTCGTTCCAGCGGTTGCAAGGACGCGGGCGCCCTGCGCTATCGCCATTTGTATGGCGGTGGTGCCAATGCCGCCGGCACCGCCATGAATCAGGACGGTTTCACCGGTTTTCAACGCCCCGGCCTCGAACACATTGGCCCAGACCGTAAATACGGTTTCCGGAAGGCCGGCGGCGTCTTTCAACGTCAGATTTTCCGGGACGGGTAATGTGCTGCCGGCCTTTGCGATAACGTAATCGGAATATCCCCCGCCGCTGACCAGTGCGCAGACACGATCGCCGACATCGAATTGTGTGACCTCTTTGCCGGTTGCGACAATCGTGCCGGCGGCTTCCAGACCGAGGCCTTCCGGCGCGCCGGGCGGTGGTGGATAAAACCCCATGCGCTCGAATGTATCGGGCTTGTTTACACCGCAGGCGGACGCCTTGATCAGGACTTCATCGACGCCCAGAGCCGGGAGGGGCCGCTCCACAATGCGAATCGCCTGCGGCCCGCCGGATTCGGGCACGATGGCAATCTTGTGTGTGGCAGGAACAGACATGACCGGGCTTTCACGCGAAGGGGCGACAAGCGCGATGGTGGGCGTTATTGTGGACCATCGCAAGAGCGGGAGGTGGGTATGTTTGAGGATGATGCTCCCCAGAAAACAATGTCGTCGGCCATTATTCCAGGCGAAGATTTGTCAGAATTTTCTATCGAGGATTTGCAGGAAAGACGCGCCTTGATCGAAGTGGAAATCGCACGGATTGATCAGACAATATCGTCAAAACAATCGGGGCTTCAGGCCGCGGAATCATTTTTCAAACAGGGTTGATAGCTCTGGCCCATTGATTGCAGACTGATCGGCAAGTGGATCAAAGTAGACATGTATGAGTGAGCAAGTCAGCGATACCGGTTTTCAATCCGGCAATCCGGCCGAACGTGTGGCCGAGTTTGCGGGCAGCGAGCATTTTGCCCGCCTGTTTCGCGACGGCATGGATATGGTTGAAGAAACCGCATCCTATCTGGACGGGCCGGGTCGCGACGATGCGAAATCGCTCGGTCGGGCCGGTGCGCTCGCCTATGCGTCCGAAAGCATGAAATTGACCACCCGCCTGATGCAGGCGGCCTCGTGGCTGTTGGCGCAGCGGCAGGTCGCCGAGGGTGATCTTTCGGCTGAACAACTGGTCTCGGGCCAGTATCGCCTGCCGGAAGATGATGATGTCGAGGATTTGTGGCTGAGTGATAGCGACCCGGCGCCGGGTGTGTTGGCCGATCTGGCGGCGCGGTCACGCCAGCTTTATGCGCGCTTGAAGCGGATCGATGACTCGCTGTTTGACGATGAAGGCCCGGCTGCAGGTGGCAGCCCTGTTGGCGATCAGCTCAGTCGGTTAAAAAACGCGTTCAGCTAGGTTGGATTTTTAGCAAAGAAAAAGGCGCGGGACCGAAGCCTCGCGCCTTTTTGATTCCGATATCCGCAATACGGATCAGGCGAAACCCTTGAACTTGTCCTTGAAGCGAGACACGCGGCCACCGCGGTCCATCAGCTTCTGGTCGCCACCGGTCCAGGCCGGGTGCGTGGACGGATCAATGTCGAGGTTCAGCGTATCGCCTTCCTTGCCCCAGGTGGAGCGGGTCTGAAAGGTCGTCCCGTTGGTCATGGTCACGTTTATTACGTGATATTCGGGATGAATGTCTTTTTGCATCATAGTGCTCCGGCACGTCAGGCTGTGTTGCAGGTTGCCCTGCCAAATGAGCCGCGGCTTATAGCGGAGCGGCTTTTAAAGGGCAAGCCGCTTTACCGCTATCGGCTGGTGAGTTTCAGTTCGATCCGCCGATTGCGGGCATAGGCCGTCTCGCTTGTCCCTTCGGCAATGGGTTGATGCTCGCCAAAACCTGCGGCCACAAGGTGTTCGGGCGGCACGCCGAGGTCTTCAAACCAGTTGACGACAGAGATGGCGCGCGCCGCCGAGAGGTGCCAGTTGGACGGATAGGTGGTGCGGATGGGCCGCGGATCGGTATGACCGTCAATGCGGATGATCCATTCCAGATCGTCGGGAATTTCAGTGGTCAGCTGGATAATGGCGTCGGCGATGGGGCGCAGGCTCTCGCGGCCATCATTGGACAAGGCGGCCGAGCCGGACGCGAAGAGTACATCGGTTTCAAAGACAAAGCGGTCGCCGACAATGCTCACACCGGTCCGGTTGCCGAGAATTTCCTGCAATCGGCCAAAGAAGTCCGAGCGATAGCGCGCCAGTTCGGCGACGCGGCTGGCGAGGGCGGCATTAAGGCGTTCGCCGAGATTGAAAATCTGGCTTTCCAGATCCTCCTCACGGGCTTCGGCGGCGTCCAGAAGGCCGCTCAACTCCGAAATCTGGTCCCGCAGCGCCTGCATTTGCAGATTCAAAGCCGTCAATTGGTCCATCTGGCTGGCCGATACTTCCTCTTCCAGGATCAGACGCGATTGCACGTCTTCCATCTGACCAAGGACGATCACCAGCTGATCCGATAATTCGTCGCGTTCGGCTTGCGTGTCCGACAAGGTCGCGCGCAGCGTGGTCATTTCCTGCTGGAGACGTGTATTTTCGCCTTCGGCCAGCGCCAATTCATCGGTCAGGGTCGCGAGTTGCCGGTTGAGTGTGGCCAATTGCTCGTCCCGGCCTGTCAGGGCGCGGCTGAGCGCGAATTGCCCGGCGACAAAAATTGACAAAAGGAAGACGATAACAAGCAGCAAGGTCGCCAATGCATCGACGAAACCCGGCCAGTAATCGCCGGAATCACTTTCCGTAAATCGCGAGAGGCGCGGCGCGAAGCTCATGGATTATTGGCCCCGTGAGCGGTTTTGCGCTTCGATGGCGCGGACCATGACCCGGATTTCCTCACGCAGGGCGCGGGCCGCTTCCTGCTGACCGGTGGCGCTGTCTTCGGCAATCCGGCGCAAAGCCCCGTCGAGGTCGCGCGTATGCTTTTCCAGCGTATGCGAGAGCCGATCCAGCGTCTCTGCCGTCTGTTCCAGCAAGGCCCCGACATAGGCGGGCGACATTTCCCCATCTGATGTGGTTGATGGCCCCGCTGCCGCGACGCGGGAGATCGAGGACAGCCATTCCTCGATTTCATTGAAGAAACGGTTGTGGGCGCGGCTGGCTTGAAGATCCAGAAAACCAATGACCAGCGATCCGGCGAGACCGAATAGCGAGGACGCGAAAGCCGTGCCCATGCCCTGGATCGGGTTTTCGATGGCGGCCATCAGGCGCAATACATCAGCTTCTCCGCCGGTTGAGGAGGCGGTAACAGCGCGAACCGCTTCGCCGACTTCGGATACAACCGCCAGCAAGCCCCAGAATGTACCTAGAAGGCCAAGGAAGATGAGCAGACGGCCGAAATAGCGTGTGAAAGCCCCCGATTCCGCCATGCGCGCCCCGACCGAATCCAGCACGGTGCGAACCGAGGCGGTGGAAATCCGGGCGCGCGCGCCGGCATCGCCCATCATCGAGGCCATGGGGGCAATCATGCTGGGCGGGCTGGGCAGGGAGGCCGGGTCTTCGGAGGATCGAAACCGCACCAGCCAGCGCGCGGCCGGACCGATCGAGAGGGCTTGCAGATAGGTGTAGAGAATGCCGATCAACAGAACCGCGATGATCAGCCCGTTGATGGCCATATTGGCCCTGAAGGCTTCTTCAAGCGGATCGATCAAAAGGACGGCGATGACGCCGACAGCGGCGACAAAAATCGTCATCCAGAACAGATAGCGTCCCGGTCCGGTAAATTTCGCTGCCGGAATGGGGTCGCCGCCGGTCTCGTCAAAACGTGAGGGCATGCCCGTATCCTTCCTGTCATGGCCACGTGAAAATGGTGATGCCTGCCTATCATGACCATTTCAGGGCGGCGAGAAAGGGGGTGTTTTCAGAGCCAAAAGCGGAATCGGAATCTTATTCCGAATCAAAAATATTGAATCGATTCAGAGGGTTGAATTGAATCGTGAATTTGCCGATCAGATGGCGGTGATTTCCAGCCCGTTTTCGCCGCGTGTCACCCGCCAGCGACTATCCGAGCCCGCAGTATAGCCGCGGCGCTTGACGGTGGAGACGGTGACGAAATCACTTTCCATGGCGTCGGGTGTCAGGGTGACGCGAATGAAGCCGCGATCGCGATCATTCTGCCGGATAACGTCGTCATTGCCGGTTTCAAGGATGCGGGCAAAGGACACGCCCGGTGCGGGCACACGCTCGAAGGGCGACGGCGATGAAATCGACGACGTGCCGAACTCAAAGCCCATTTGGGCGCCGTCATCATTGGTGAGACGGTTGGTCCAGAAATTATGGCTGTCACCGGCAAAGGCGATCATGTCACCGCCATTTTCGGCGACTGCGCGATACAGGCGTTCGCGTTCGGCCGCATATCCATCCCAGGCATCCAGATTGAGCGGAATGTCGAACTGGGACCGCTGCACATAGCCCCAGGCGAGGGCATCGGTGCGGGCGATGATGAATTTCAGCCATCCCGGCAAGGCGTCCATCATGTTCGGCGCTTCAATCCGCCCCATCAGGACCTGCCCGCCCAATAATCGCCAGGGCTTGTTGGCCGCTGCGCTGAAGGCCTCGGCAATCTGACCAATCTGGGTTTCACCCAGCAATTCCCGATCGGATCGCCCGATTTCATTTGCCCGCCATTCAGCCACGGCCTGTTGATTGGCAGGATCGTCCGGATCGGCATCATCGGCGACCGGGAAATCCGAAAAATCCATGGGTTGATGGCGTACGGCAAAGCGGGATTCGGTCAGCGCCAATGTGGCCAGATCGCCGATCTCTATGATGCGGGCGAGCCCGATCTGGTCCTCCGGTTCGCGCGTCGGATTCCAGTCATGATAGGCCAGAAGCGCATTGTGAACGCGTTCGCGATAATCGCCTTCACCTTCATTGTGATTTTCCGCGCCGGTCGACCAGGCATCATTGGCGACTTCATGATCATCCCACATCATGAACCAGGGCGCGGCGGCATGCGCGGCCTGAAGGTCCGGGTCGGTTTTATAGAGCGCATGGCGGCAGGCATAATCGCCATAGGAATTCAGCTCGTGAAGCGGATCGACGACCCGGCCCAGACGTTCGGCATCTTCGGACGCAAATCCATCAGCGGAATATTCGTAAAGATAATCGCCCAGATGGAGCACAAGATCGAGATCGGGCGTATTGGCGAGTTCCCGATAGGCATTGAAATAGCCCGCCGGGTAATTCGAGCAGGAACAGACGGCCATGTTGAAGCGCGCAACAGCGCCATCCGGCAGGGTGCGGGTGCGCCCGACAGGCGAGGCGTGGTCATTGAACAACATGCGATAAAAATACGTGGTTCCGGGCTGCAAACCGGTGGCAATCGTCTTGAAGGTCGAGATCGCATTGCTGGTGATATAGGTGCGCTGTTCGCGTTCCTCGAAAACAATGTCCTGAAACGCTTCATCGCGGGCGAGCTGGAAAATATATACGCCGCCCGCATCGTCGGTAATCGCGGTCCAGAGCACGACGCTGGTCTGATCGGGCGCGCCGGAGGCTACGCCGTGACGAAACGGGCCGGTAGGCGTTTCCGGCTCGGGACGGCGCGGGCCGGAAGAACATGCCGACGCCGCCAGTGCGAGACCTGATGCGCCAAAGAGTGCGCCGCGACGGGTAATTTTTATCGACATGAGCGGGTCCTAGTTTTCAGGGGTCAATGTCAGCACGCGCACACCATCCGGTGCCGTATCCGGTCCCCAATCCGTACGCACTTCAAAGCTTTCGCCCGCCGCCCACAGGGGTGCGAGATCACGGTAATGTTCTGACCATGGATGCCCGGATTGGCCGGGCGCGTGCATGAAACGCGAGCTTTCCAGATCGGACAAGTCGTAAATCGCGCGCAGTGAAGGTCCGTGGAAGACATCGAATGTGCCCGCGCGAACCGAATAGACCGCGACATTGACCGTGGAGCTATCGCCGCCGACGGGCTGGCGAACCGTAAACCAGTCATCCAGCAAGGGCAGGCCGGAATTGGTGAAAACCGGGTGATCGAAAACCGCCTGATGGGCGTCGCCCCAGGTCCAGTTTTCAATGTCCGGACCATAAATTTCGACGCCGCGCTGCATGGCCGTATCCAGAGCCTGGCCCAGAATTTCCGGGCAGTTTTCAACGGCCTCGGTCTGGACGTTGTCACACCAATGGGCGGCCTCGCCGATCAAAACGTTTTCGGTAAAGACGCGCCGTGTGCCCAGATGCCGCTCAAACTGATCGCCCAGATCATCAGCATAAATGCCTTCGGCGATATCGCGATACCAGAGCGCATAAATCAGGGGTTCGGACCGAAGCGGGCCCATATCGCCCTCCCAGTCCCGGATCAGGGACAGGGCGTTGCGGCCGAGATCGGTCTGCGGTTGCGCGGCCCGAAGTGCGGGCAGGATGCGCTGGACCTGCGCTGATGTCTGATCCATCTGGATGGCGTGAAAGGTTTCGGGCGTGTGGCGGTCTATGGCATCCAGCCGCTGTTCGATACGCTCGGCGCGGTAGGCGGCATATGTGCCCGGCGTGTCATAGCCGTAATTGTCCGGCACAATGCGGTTATTGCCCGATGCGATGCGCCCGGAAGCCGGATTTTCCACGCGCGGCAGGTTTTCATAGGGGACATAGCCAATCCAGCGACCGTCCGCGTCGCGGATGGGCAGAAGGCCGGGCGTTGTATAGCCGATCGTGCCGTCGATATGCGCGTAATGCATGTTCTGCATCGGTGCGGTGAAACCACGGCCGGCCTCGACAAAGTCTGCGAAGGACTGCGAGAGCATCAGATTATAAGACACGCTGGCGACCTGGTTCGAGCTTTCCAGCGCGGTGGAGACCAGAACCACATCCTGATCGCCGAAAACATCGAGATTGAAATAGTCCGGATCGAGTACCGGACCCTCATCCGTGTCCCGAAGCGTGAGGGTGACATCCTCGCCGCCGCGCACGCGGATCACTTCTGTCCGTTCGGTCGCGGTCAGCGTGCCGGACGCGTGCGGCACCATGTCGATCACGTCAAATCCGGTATTGGTGAAGCCCCAGGCCGACACCTGATTGCGTCCCAGAACGACCAAAGGCGAGCCGGCAATGGTTGCGCCGACGACAGCGCCCTGCGGCAGATTCAAACGGGCAAAATACCAGATGCCCGGTGCACCGAGCGCCAGATGCGGATCATTCGCCAGCAAGGGCTGGCCGGTCGCGGTATGTTCACCGGAGAGCACCCAGGCATTGGAGCCATCGTCAAAATCGGGTTGCGCTTCGCTCGTGGGATCGACGGGCGTTTCAGCCGGTTCAAAATCTTCGGCCTGAAGCATTGTCGGCGCCCAGTCGGGATAGCCGGGCAGAAATTCGGCGAGGCGATCAGGGGTCAGAATATTGGCCAGCTCGCGGCGGGCGATTTCCTCGCCCTCACCGGCGGCCAGGCTGTCGGCCATATAGACCACGACAGCCATGGAATCGTGCAATTCCCACGGCTCGGGCGTTGCCTGTAAAAACAGGTATTCGGGCGGATAATGCCCTTCGGCGAGGCGGGCATTCACGCCGGCAGTATAGGCTTCAGCAGCAACGCGAAATTCCGGTGTCAGATTGTTGACCGCTGCCTGTGCGACCAGATGATAGCCGCGATTGCGACTGCGGGCATCGGCGCGGACTGTTACCGGATTGAGATGCCCCAGAAGGGCGGCGAGCTCGCCATGCACATAGCGGCGCATCATATCCATCTGGAAGAAGCGGTCCTGCGCGTGGGCGTAACCTATGGCGAAATAGATATCTTCCTCGGTCTCGCCGAAAATGTGCGGCACGCCATAGTCATCGCGAATGATCTGCACATCCCCGGAAATGCCGGCGACTTCGACCGTGCCTTCCGTGCGCGGCTTTGAAGATGAAAAGCGCCAATAGCCATAACCCAGGCCGATGACGAGGCTGAGCACAGCCAGACCCAGAATGGCAGCAATACCGCGAACAACCCAACGCATGAAATATCCCCCTCAGTGCCGCAAGTCGTGAACGGCATTCACGTAAATCTAGCAGGCTTTGCCGATATGGGGAGTCGGGTCAGCGCATAAAGCTCGCACCATTGATATCGATCACCGAGCCTGTGGCCGATCCGCACTGGCCGGACAGAAGGAAAGCCGCCATGGCGGCGATCTCCTGTGGCTGGGCGACGCGGCCGAGTGGAATATCCGCCACAGCCGCGGCGCGGGCCTCGACGCGGGACGGGGCCATGTCGGTTTCAATCCAGCCCGGTGTCAGCGTGTAGATCAGGATAGTCTGGTGCGCATGGGCGCGGGCGAGCGTTTTCGCTGCGGCGACAAGCGCGCCTTTGGATGCGGCATAGCCCGCATGATCCGGCCCGTCGCCGCGATAGGCGGCGCGCGACGCGATATTGACGATTGATCCGCCTTTTGAGCCCCAGTCATTGATCGCATTGCGCATTAATTCGCAGGTGGCCAGCACATTGACCTGAAACTGTTCGGCCCAGCCGGAGGCCCAGTTTTGCGCATTGTGGAGCGGGGTCTCGCGATAGACGCCGGCATTATTGACGACAGCATCGATGGATCCGCCCATCGTTCTGGCTTGCAGCCAGAGGCGGTCGGCCGCGCCCGGCTCTGCCAGATCGGCTGCCACGCACCCGACCGCATCGATTTCCCGGGCGAGCTCGACCGCGGCATCCTGACTGACATTGTAATGCAGAATGACGCGTGCCCCGGCTTTCGCACAGGCGCGGGCGGTTTCCTTGCCGACGCCGCGCGAGGCACCGGTGATCAGGACGGTCTTGTCGGTGAGCATTGTCTACTTGTTTGCTATGATATTGAAAATCTTGCCATAGGGCGGGGCGATCAGGCGCGATGGATGCCAGACCGGCGCTTCGAACACGCTGCGCGCATGGGTGAAGGTTTCGAAGCCGGCCTCGCCATGATAGGCGCCATAGCCAGAGGCTCCGACACCGCCAAAGGGCAGGTCTTCGACCGAATAATGCAGCATGGTGTTATTGACGACGGCCCCGCCCGAAATCGTGCCTTCCAGAACGCGGCGCGCATTTTTCTTGTTCTTCGAATAGACATAGAGCGCCAGCGGTCGATCCTTCGCATTGACCTGTTTCATCGCATCCTCCAGCCCGTCATGCGACAGGATGGGCAGAACAGGACCGAAAATCTCTTCCTGCATGAGTTTGGAATCTGGCGCCGGGTTCATCACCACGGTTGGCGGGATTTTGCGGGCATTGCCCGGATCGCCACCCTTGGCCTGGAGCACGTCCGCGCCGCCCGCCCGGGCTTCCTCGATCATGGCATTCAGTCGGTCAAAATGCCGGTCCGAGACAATGGCGGTATAGTCATCATCCGTCGCCCAGTCGGGATAGCTCTTCTCGACTTTGGCAATGACGGCGTCGCCAATCGCGCGGGTCTGATCCGCCGGTGCGAGCACATAGTCCGGTGCGATGCAGGTCTGGCCGGCATTCATGAATTTCCCGAAAGTGAGGGAGGCGGCCGCGGCGTCCGGCTTGTAACCTTCATCGACGATAACCGGCGATTTTCCGCCCAGTTCCAGCGTGACGGGGGTGAGATTTTCAGCCGCCGCCTTTGCGACGATCCGACCGACATGGGTCGAGCCGGTATAGAGCAGGTGGTCGAACGGGACTTTTGTAAAGGCTTCGCCCACCGCAGGCCCGCCGGGAAATACAGCGATATGGGTTTCGTCAAATTCCTCGGCCAGCATACGGCTCATCAAGTCCGACATGTTCGGCGTCAGTTCGGAGGGCTTCACCATGACGCGGCACCCGGCGGACAGGGCGGCCAGAAGCGGCGAGAAAGTCAGCTGAAAGGGATAATTCCACGGTGAGATAATCCCGACCACGCCTTTGGGTTCGCGGCGGATATATGCCTTTCCCGGCGCAAGATTGCCTGGAATGGAGACTTTTTTGGTCTGCATCCAGCGCCAGAGATGGCGGCGCGTATGTTTTGCCGCCGTGGCCATATAGGCGATTTCGGTGAGCTGGGTCTCGCAGGTTGAACGCACGCCGAAATCTGCGGTCGCCGCATCCTTGATGGCGTCAGCGTGATTTTTGGTCAGGGCTGCAAGGGCATCAATATCCCGCAGGCGGTCCTTGTAAGACCGGTGACGTTCGCTCTTGAACGCGTCTTTTTGCGCCCGGAACACCGCGCTCATGCGCTCGATCTGTCTCGAATCTAGATCGCTCATTTCAGTCTCCTTCAAGCGCTTTCGCGGATCATTTCGCCGGCCTTGTCGGCCAGCATCATTGTGGGCGCATTGGTATTGCCGCCCACGAGGCGCGGCATGGCGGAGGCGTCGACAACCCGCAAACCTGTCACGCCCCTGACGCGGCATTCTGCGTCCAGAACGGCGAGGTCTCCCGCTCCCATCGCGCAGGTCGAGGTCGGGTGATAAAGGGTTTCGGCGCGCTGGCGAATATCCGCCACAAGATCATCGCGCGTCTCGCAGGATGTGGGCGCGACCCAGTCGACAAATTCATCCTTGAAGGCCGGCGCGCGCAGAATTTCGATGACTTTCTCATAGCCGTCGGTCAGTGCGGCCAGATCAAAATCGGTGGCCAGATAATTCGGGTCAATCGCCGGATATTCGATCGGGTCATTGCTACGGATACGGATTTCGCCGCGGCTTTCCGGATAGAGGTGGCAGACATGCAGTGTCATGCCGTGACCCATTTTGGTGTCCTTGCCGTGATTGATCGAATATCCGGGAATGAAGACCAGTTGCAGATCGGGCAGGTCACCCGCCACCGATGACGAAATGAAGGCCCCGCCCTGAACCGGGTTGATGGTGAAATCGCCATCGCCCCGGATAATCCAGCGCAAAACGTCGTAGATATTCTTCGGGAAGCGTTTCAGCGACAGGCCGATGGCGTCTGATGTCTTCACTTCAGCCAGCGCGGCCACATCCAGATGGTCCTGCAGATTCCGGCCGACGCCGGGCAGGTCGATTTCCGGGGTGACGCCAGCGGCGCGCAGCCAGTCCGCATCGCCAATGCCCGAGAGCTGGAGCAATTGTGGGGAATTGATCGCGCCGCCGGACAGAATGACTTCCCTGCGGGCGGTCAATTCCGTTACGTCGCCAGCGATATCGACCTGAATGCCGGTCGCTTTCTGGCCATCCAGCCGGACTTTGTGGGCGAGGGCTTCGGTGATGACGGTAATATTGCCGCGTTCCATCGCAGGCCGCAGAAAGGCATCAGCTGCGCTCCAGCGGCGCGGGCCTTTCATCGTCACCTGATACGGGCCAAAGCCGTATTGTTTTTCGCCGTTGAAATCGTTGTTTTCCGGGTATTGCAATTCGCCGCCCGCCGCGAGGAACAACCGCGTCAACGGGTTGAGTTTGGGAATGGACTGCACGTGCAGCGGTCCGTCCGTGCCGTGCAGCGAACCGGAAAATGTGTCATTGTTTTCATGACGCCGGAAACGCTCCAGCGCGTCCTGCCAATTCCAGCTCTCATTGCCGATGAGCTGGCCCCATTCATCGAAGTTTTCGGGCGCGCCGCGCATGTAATGCATGGCATTTATGGAGGAGGATCCACCGATGGTCTTGCCACGCGGCCAGAACATTCGCCGATCATTCAGCTTTGCCTGCGGTTCGGTTTCATAGCTCCAGTTGAAGGGGCCGCCGGACACGACTTCTTTCAGGAGCATGGGGGTGCGAATATGCGGATGGTCGTCAGATTTGCCGGCTTCCAGCACGCAAATCGTCACGTCGCGATTCCGCGAGAGCTGTTCGGCGACCACGCAACCGGCTGATCCGGCCCCGACGATGATGTAGTCATATTCTGTCGCGAAGTCGGCCATGATTATTCCCCCGCGACCTCAGCCGCGATCGCCCGGAAAGCGGCAATTGTCTCGCCGGTTCTGGCGCCCCATTCCGGGTCCGCCGCAAAGCGTGAAATCACAACGTTTCGAGAGGGATCGACCCAGATATACTGGCCATAAATACCGGCCGCGAAAAATTCGTCGCGATCGGTTTCAGGAAACCAGAAATGCAGGCCATAACCGCGCAGTGGATAGGTCACATCTGCTTCCTGGAAAGGGGCATTGGCGTGGGTGGCCATATCGACCCAGCCTTCGGGCAGGAGACGTTCGCCATTCCAAACCCCGTCCTGAAGATACCATTGACCAAAACGTGCATAATCGACGGGCCGTGCATTCAGGCAGCAATAGCCAAGCGCGACGCCGTCTTCACCCACAACATTCTGGTTCCAGTAGGCTGCGCCTTCCATACCCAGCGGCGCCCAGATTTTCTCCTGGATTGTCTGATGCAGGGGCTGGTCGTAAATGCTTCGGATAACGGCAGATAGAATGTGGGTGGCCGACGAGATGTAATCGAGTTCCGTGCCGGCTTCGGTCCGGCGTTCAAAATCGACCAGCGCCGCATCGATATCACTGCCAAAAACGAACGGGTCGCGGAACAGAACGCCGATATCGGAATCGGTATCACTGTAATCCTCGATGAAATCGATGCCGGTGGACATCATGAGCAGATGCCGAAGGGAGGTTTCGCCAAATGCCGAGCCCTCAAACTGTGGCGCGAACTCCTGTGCAAGCTGATCGAGATTATCGATACGACCCTCGTGCATGGCGATGGCGATGAGACTGGCAACAAAGCTTTTTGCAACAGACCAGGAGGTCGGGCGGCTCAATTCGTCAGCGGCATTCAGATATTGTTCGTGAATGATAATTCCGTCGCGCATCACAACGAGGCCGAGCGAGCCGGACTCATCAAGATATTGTTCCAGCGTTCTGGCCTCATCATTATAGGTGTATGTCACCGATAAAGGGGCCAAATCACGCGGTAAAAGCGAGGGGTTGGGGCTCTCGACTTCCCGATACGGGAAATAATCTGACATTCCCAATGAAACATCGACAATGTTTTCAGGGTTGAATGCGGCCATGACCAATGCCGGTGAATAGTCCGACCAGGGGCGGTAGAACCAGCCCGCGATTGCTGTTGCTGCTATAACGATTAGCAGCAATACGCCGCCCAGGATTCGAAGTATCATGACAGTGTAATTTCCCCCGTATTAACCTGCGTCAGGCACACGACTTGCACGCGCGTATGTATTCTGATGCTCGCCTGTTGCGCGTTCGCTACTGACAAGAGCATCGAAGTTTGGTCTAGTAGGCGCAATAAAAGCTCACGCCGCAAGAGAAACGCGGTGATCCAGGGGGAGAAATATGCAGAAATCCATTCGCGAACTGGCACTTGGTTCGACCGCATTGGCGATGGCGGTCATTGCCGCAGCGCCAGTCTACGCTCAGGGTATGGACACGATTACCGTGACCGCCCAACGTCGTGAAACAACGCTACAGGATACGCCGGTCGCCGTGACCGCCGTGTCGGGCGATATTCTGGAACAGGCGCAATTGCGCGACGTACGCGATCTCCAGACGCTCGTGCCTTCGTTGCAAGTGACGCAAAATTCTTCCACCTCGAACGCCAGCTTCGCTATTCGCGGCGTCGGGTCTTCGACTTTCAACTTCGGCATTGAGCCGTCGGTTGGTGTGTTCGTGGACGGTGTTTATCGTTCCCGGAATGGTGCGTCGATCGGCGACTTCCTCGGCGTTCAACGGGTTGAGGTGCTTCGCGGCCCGCAATCGACGCTCTTCGGCAAGAACACGTCTGCCGGCGTGATCAACTTTGTGACAGCAACACCATCCGACCAGTTTGGATATGAAGCTGAAGTCACGCTTGGCCAGTTCAACCAGCGCACATTCCGCGGCATGGTTGAAAGCGGTCTGGGCGACGGCGTAGCCGGTCGACTGGATGTCAATCTGAACCGTCGTGACGGTTTCCTTATCAACGTGCCGGATGGCCGCGACGTCAACGAGCGCGACCGCTGGGGCTTCCGCGGGCAATTGATGTTCGAACCCAATGACCGGATGTCATTGCGCATTATCGCCGATATGCAGAATATTGACGAAAATTGCTGCGCTGCGCCGTTCACGCTGGTTTCACCCGGCAATGCAGGTGCCTTTGGAATACTCGGTGTCACACAATTGCCGGTTAATCCCTATTCGGGTCGCCTGGCCATTGATGGCAACGTCCGGTCGTCTGTAAATAGCGGCGGCCTGTCCGCCGAGTTGAACTATGAGTTTGATGGTTTCACCTTCACATCGATCACGGCCTATCGTGCGTATGATGAAGAACAGAATATCGACCCGGATTGGGTGGATCAGCCGTTCAACCAGCAACGTTTCCTGGATCAGGACTATCAGACAACGACCCAGGAATTCCGGATGACATCAACGGGTGATCGCAATGTCGATTATCTCTTCGGTGCCTATTTCTTCCACCAGAATCTGAACACCACCAACATTACCCGCCAGGGTCCGTTGCTGCGTCCGTTCGCCGATCTGTTCTCTGATCTGGATGGTAATCCGTTCACACCAGGAAGTGGTGTCGGACTGGTTGAGGCGCTGTGTAACGGCCCTTCGGGTCCGTTTATTGGTGGCTGTGTGCCGGGCCAGTATCTGGCAGCTGGCTCCGGTCAGACCTCAACCTTTGATCAGAACAATGACAGTATGGCCTTCTTCGGTCAGCTGGATTGGCACGTCACGGACCGTCTGACCCTGACAGGTGGCTTGCGTTATACAAATGACGACAAGACTGCGGTCAGCGATATTTCGATCCAGGATCCGTTTGCAGCGCTGGATTTTGTCCAGATCGGCTTTAACGCGCTGATCTTCCCGGCGGCCTTTACGGCCAATACGGGTCTGGCGTTTACGCCGGCTAACGTTGCCTTTGTTCAAACCAACAATCCTGCTGCTTTCGCCGCGATCGTTGCGGGTGCACAGGCTGCTGCGGTTGATCCGAATGTGAATACATTGCTTGGCCTGGGTGCTCTGCAATTCTTCCCGCCCGCACCGAATTTCAACGCTTCGCGGTCGGATTCGGATCTCTCCGGAACGGTTATCGTCAATTATGACGCGACGGATGATGTGAATATCTACGCATCCTATACCGAGGGCTATAAGGGCGGTGGTTTCGCGCTTGATTCCGCCGCAGCACGCGTTGGCAGCTTCACCTTCGATCCGGAAACCGTTACGGCCTGGGAAGTCGGCGTGAAAGCGACGATCGGCGGTGTTTTGATGCTGAACACGGCTGTGTTCCGTCAGAATGTCGAGGATTTCCAGACCAATGTGTTTACCGGCTCGTCTTTCGTTCCGGATAATGCGGGTGAAATCCAGATCACCGGTATGGAGTTGGAAGGCCTGTTCCAGCCGACCGAAAACCTCACCTTCACCGGTGGCGTGATCTGGTTGTGGGAAGACAAGTATGTGACCTTCACCAATGGTCCGTGCCCGGTTTCGGATACGTCCAATTGTGTGTTCCGGGCCAGTGCAACATCACCGGCGCTTGTGCCGGTGCAGGATTTGTCCGGTCGTGACCGTGGCAGTTCCGAACTGACCGGTAATTTCACCGCGCTCTACCAGCGTCCGATTTCCAACAATATGGAAATGTTCCTGCGCGGTGAGGTCTACTTCACATCTGATCGCTT